>Ga0335398_10000202_pt1 | contig 100521 bp, 89 predicted proteins | sample BON03_FD_205742 | JGI IMG/M metagenome (GOLD analysis project Ga0335398, IMG submission 205742) | Freshwater microbial communities from Lake Bonney liftoff mats and glacier meltwater in Antarctica - BON-03 (spades assembly) (version 2) | ecosystem: Environmental > Aquatic > Freshwater > Ice >... | reverse complement strand
ACAAGCAGTCCTTCCCGCCGGTCGTTTTCGCGCCCATGTTTGGCCATTCACAGGACGCAGCGTTGATGGAGTTCGCAGACAGCGTCGCGATTCAGGCGGCGCCAAAGGTGGCGTTTTGACTGCGGCGTTTAGTCTGGTGGCTGATCGATGAATTTTTTCGAATCACAGGAACGCGCGCACAAGCACACGACGCGGCTGATCGTGTTGTTCGGTGTCGCGGTGATCGCTTTGATTGCCATAACCAATGTGCTGATCCTGGTGGTGTTCGGTGTTGTCAACAGCCGACAAATGCAGGAAGGCCAGTCGGTTGTCGCGCAGATGGACTGGAAGATGGTCGCCACCGTGGGCGCGGGTGTCAGCGTGGTGGTGCTGGTCGGCAGCCTTTACAAGATGATGGCCTTGTCTGCAGGCGGCAAGGTTGTTGCGGAGTCGCTGGGTGGCCAGCTGATTCCCCGCAATACCGAGGAACCCAACCAGCGCAAGCTGCTCAATGTCGTCGAAGAAATGGCCATAGCGTCGGGAACCCCGGCGCCCCCGGTCTATCTGCTGGCCAATGAGCCAGGCATCAATGCCTTCGCGGCAGGATTCTCGCCGCGGGATGCGGTACTCGGAATTACCCAGGGCGCGATCGAGCAGCTTGACCGCGATGAACTGCAGGGTGTCATCGCCCATGAGTTCAGTCATATATTCAATGGCGACATGCGGCTCAATATCCGACTCATGGGTGCTTTGAACGGCATCCTGATTCTGGGCATTCTGGGCTACTACCTGATGTATTCGGCATCGTTCTCGGGGCGCCGGCGCGGCAACGACAACAGTGGTGCCGCGATATTGGCGCTGGCGGTCGGGCTGATGGTGATCGGGTTTGCCGGTACTTTTTTCGGCGGTCTGATCAAGGCTGCGGTCAGCCGGCAAAGGGAGTACCTGGCTGACGCGTCGGCGGTCCAGTTCACCCGCAACCCGGCTGGAATCGCGGGCGCATTGAAGCGGATCGGCGCTCTGGAGTCTGGCTCCATCGTGCGCAACCCGGGCGCGCCGGAAGTCAGTCATGCGTTTTTCGCGCAGGGCGTCACAGGCTTCACACAGTGGTTGTCGTCCACCCATCCACCGCTTGCCAAGCGCATCTTGCGGATCGATCCCCAGTGGGATGGCAAGTTCGATGTCCCTGAACCTGCACCATCGGTTGAAAGCCAACCGCCGGTCGATGGCACATCGTCCATGCAAGGCCCCGAAATGGTCCGAAACATGGCGACTGTCGTGGCAGGAGCCGCAGCGGCTGACGCGCGCGCAGTGATGGATCAAATGGGTCAACCGACCCAGGAGTCGGTTCTGCTCGCCCGGTCGTTGTTGTCCGAGATGCCCGCAGCGATTCGTGACGCAGCACGTGAACCCTATGGCGCCCGGGCCGTGATCTATTGCCTGCTGCTCGGCAAGGAGGCAGGGCTGCGCGAACAACAACGCGCGCTGCTGCAGGAGCGCGCCGACAAGGACGTGTATGCGCTGATGATCAGTTTGATGCCACAGATCGATGCGCTTGAGTTGAGATTCCGGCTGCCGATCATCGATATTGCGATTCCTGCGCTCAAGCAGTTGTCGGACAGCCAGTACCCGCCGTTCCAGAAAAATCTGGCTACGCTGATCAACATGGACTCCAAGGTGGACCTGTTCGAATGGTCATTGCTGAAGATTCTGTCAAGGCATCTGGACGGGCACTTTCACAAGCCATTGCCCGCGGCTGCGCGGTATCAGGACCCCGAACAGCTCACTCGGGAATTCGGATTTGTCTTGTCGGTGATGGCGCATGCCGGCGCGATGGACCAAAACCTTGCCCAGCGCGCATTCGATGCTTCAGCCCCCACGTTGGGTTCACCGGGGCTTACGCTTCTGGCCAGGGACCAGATCAGGATTGCAGACCTGGATCAGGCGCTTGGCAAACTGGATCGATTGGCGCCCGCGGCCAAATCGCGCTTGTTGACAGCCTGTGTCATCAGCATTTGGCGCGATGAGCGAGCCACCCCGGCAGAAGTGGAGTTGCTGCGTGCATTCGCCAGTGTTCTGGATTGCCCCATGCCGCCGGACATGGCACCAGGCGGTCGGCGTGCGGCCTGATGGGACCAACACAGCGGGCACGCTACGCTTAGCGGCTCTTTGGATTCAAGGCTTGACATTGCCATCGTGGCAAGGTTTAAAGCGTCTCAAGGCGCGCGCGAAATCAGTTGACAATTGAATGTCGCGAAAAGCGAGGCCCAGTTGCTCGTGAGCGCGATTGTCAGGGTCCATCGGCAGCGTATGCCCGGCGTTATCGCTGCGCTTTGATTGCAGTGCCGTTTTGTTTCCGGGTCGCCAAGGGGAACTTTTGTCGCCCCCGTCGCGTCTGAACGCTATGTTGATGTCCCACAGATTGCGTCGATGGATTGCCCGGCTTTTGCTGGGCACGCTTTTGTTTGCGCAAATGGCTGTGGCTGCCTATGCGTGCCCTACGCTCACACCAACGGCGCAGCAGCCTTATGGCGCGCCGTCGACGTTGGGCGCGCCAAACGCGTCGGTAACAGCATCCGCTACTGGCGAGGCGTTCGACGGAGTAATGCCAGACGCGGCACAACCCGGATTGTGCGTGGCGCATTGCCAGTCCGGGCAGCAGAATACTGACACCAAGTCCGCCCCTGGCGTGCCCTTGGCCATGATGTACGCCGCATATCCACTCGAAGCCGCACACCCCGCCGCGGTCAGCGGTATTGATCGACCGACCGAGATGGGCGTGACGGTGCAGACGGATCCGCCCCACGCGATCCTCCACTGCTGCTTTCGACTTTGATCCTGCGATTCGTCTGATGCTGACTGCCGATACGGCAGACTGGCCCCAGTAGCGTGACGAGGCAGATTCGGACCCGAATGTGCTCAACCGTCTTCATCTGTCCGACGTCCGGACAGAACCTCATTGTTCCCAAATTGTTCTGAATCTCAGGAGTAATCACATGCTTTGCAATATGAAAACCATGGCCAAAGCCATCGCCGCCGTGGTCGTGATGGCGATCATTGCCTATGTCGCCTTACCCGGCGCGCGCGAATTCGTGATCGCGTTCACACCCATCTTGCTGGCCCTCATTTGCCCGGTGATGATGCTTGGCATGATGTGGATGATGCGCGGCAACAATGCCGGTATGGCGCCCCAATCTGCCGAGCCTGCTTCCGCAGCGCTGGGGGTTGAGGCGCCAGCGGCAGCGATGCGAGAAGGCTGAAACGACGATCGAAATCGACTGGATCTCATGCAAGGAGTATTTATGCAATCAAGAAAACGAAACCTCTTCGCGCTGATACTGGCCCTGACGCTGGGTGTCGGCATGGCGAACGCGCCCGCAGGCGCAGCCGAACCCGTGGCCCTGACCCATATTCACGGTCTTTCCTACAGCGCCGACGGCAAACAGCTGATGATTCCCAGTCACCATGGCCTGGCTATTTATGAGCTTGATGGCAAGGGCCGCTGGTCCAAGGCGGATGGTCCTGCGCACGACTACATGGGCTTCTCGGCCACGCGCGATGCCCTGTACAGCAGCGGACACCCGGCGCCCGGATCAGGCTTGGTGAACCCGTTTGGGTTGATCAAGAGCCAGGACGGCGGCAAGACCTGGCGCAAGCTCGGGCTTGAAGGTGAGTCCGACTTTCACCTGCTGGCCACGAGTTATGGCACCAATGCCGTCTACGTGACCAATCACGGTATGAACTCGCGGATGAACCATCCTGGCCTTTATCACACCGAAAACGACGGGTTGAAATGGACCCGCGCCGCCGCAAATGGGCTGACCGGCCAGATCAAGAGTCTGGCGGTGCATCCCGCGGACGCGCGTATCGTGGCGGCCGGCACAGACAGTGGCTTGTACCTGTCGCGCGATGCCGGTGAAACATTCAGCCTGCACGTGGCTGGCCGGCAGGTTCTCGGCATCGGATTCGAACTCGATGGCCGCCACATGCTGTTCAGCTCATACACCGGGAAGGCTGCGCTGGGTCGCATCGGCATGGCGCCCGGCGCATCCGCACAGGACATTCCGATTCCCGCGATGAGCGAGGACGCTGTAGCCTACATCGCCCAGAACCCGGTACGGCCGGCCGAGATCGCCATTGCCAGTTTCAAACGCAGCGTGTTCCTCAGCCACGATGAGGGAGGCACCTGGAAACCAATTGCCCAGAATGGAGCAGGTCATGAGTGAATCCACCACCCATTTGACGCTTCGCATTGTCGTCATCGTTCTGGCGGTCATCGGAGCCATCGCCTTGCTCGCGATAGCCGGCATGGCGGTGATGCACGGCTCAATGATGGGTGGCGGCTTCGGGTCTTGAGCGTCAAGGAGTGGTCGCCATGAAACGAAAGTGAAATTGCCGTGAAATTCACTATTGCAACACTCGTGCGCATATCAGTGCTCTGGATCGCATTGGTCCCAGGTCTGTCGGTCAATGCCTGGGCCCAGATTCCTGGGGTCGATGGCACAACACCCCTTCAATCCACTGCGGCGGCATCAGGACCGTTGGACGCACTTCGGGGTTTTCTGGGCATTCGTACGGCATCGCAAGAACTACTGCCACCCGAGCAGGCGTTCGAGATCGGGGTTAGCGCGCGCAACGCCAACACCTTGATTGCCACGTTGACGCCAACGCCAGACTACTATCTTTATCGCGACAGGATCAGCTTCAGCGTCGTGGGGCCCGCGGGTGTCACTGTGGCCAGCGTGGCGCTACCGCAGGGGAAGCCCAAGGCCGATCCCACCTTCGGCACCGTGCAGGTGTACTTTCATCCTGTCGAGGCTGTGATCGCATTGCGGCACGACGGAGAAAAACCGCCAGAGATACAGCTGCTCGCGAGTTACCAGGGTTGCAACGAGCCGCTGGGGGTGTGTTACCCGCCGGTCGAGAAAATTGTGACGGTCGCCTTGTCGGGGTTCGCCGCCGCCAGCACGGCCAACGAGCCGACTGCAAACACGCCGCCGCGTATCGCAACCGGGCCGGGCGCCGCCGCTGTAAAACCCGCAATACTGGATTCTTCGGATCCGGACGTTGTAGGTCAGCTATTTGCCCAAGGCAATCGCTGGGTACTGGTGGCGGCGTTTTTCGGCTTCGGCCTGCTACTGGCGTTCACCCCGTGCATGCTACCCATGATTCCGATTTTGTCCGGCATCATTGTCGGGCGCGGGGCGCCTCTGACCAGACGCCACGCTTTGGGCTTGTCGGCCATCTATGTGCTTGGCATGGCCATTACCTACGCACTGGCGGGCGTGGCCGCCGGCCTGGCCGGCACACTGCTGTCAGCTTATCTTCAGAATCCGTGGGTGCTGGGCAGTTTTGCGCTGATCTTCGTGTTGCTGGCGTTGTCCATGTTCGGATTTTATGAACTGCAATTGCCTGCGGTGCTGCAGAACCGGTTGAATGCGATAAGTGGCCGAATGCGGGGTGGCCGCGCGCTTGGGGTGTTTCTGATGGGGGTTCTGTCCGCCATCATTGTTGGCCCCTGCGTGGCTGCACCGCTTGCGGGTGCCTTGCTCTATATCGGACAGACCCACGATGTGCTGCTGGGTGGCGCCGCACTGTTTTCGATGGCCATTGGTATGGGTGTACCCCTGCTCGTGATCGGCGCCAGCGCGGGTTCTTTGCTGCCGAAATCCGGCCCCTGGACCATTGCCGTGCAGCGGGTGTTTGGTGTTGTCATGCTCGGCGTGGCCCTGTACATGCTGACTCCGGTCATCCCGGTCGTAGCGCAACAGTTGTTGTGGGCTGCACTTCTCATCGTGCCGGCAATCTACCTGCATGCACTGGACCCGTTGCCGGCGGATGCACGTGGGCATCGGCGCTTATTCAAGGGGGTTGGCGTGTTGCTCCTCCTGGTCGGGGCGGCTTTGCTGGTGGGCGCGCTTTCGGGTCACCGTGAGTTGCTGCAGCCGCTGGCCGGCTTGCGGGGTGCGACCACAACAAGCCAGATGCGCGAGCTGCCGTTCCAGCCCGTGCGCAGCGTCGCGGACCTCGATGCCAGATTGCTTGGCGCGCGGGGTCGGCCCGTGATGCTCGATTTCTGGGCCGAGTGGTGCGTGTCGTGCAAGGAGATGGAGCAGTTCACGTTCTCTGATGAACGGGTCCATGCACGCTTGAAGAACACACTGTTGCTGCGCGCCGACGTGACCGCCAACAACGCCGACGACCAGGCTTTGTTGCGTCGATTCAAACTGTTCGGGCCTCCGGGCATCGTGTTCTTCGATAGCAAAGGCACCGAAATCGCATTTCAGGTGATCGGTTACCAGAGCGCCGATCAGTTTCTCGCGTCGCTCGGGCGCGGTGATTCCCTGGCAGCGGAACCCTAGAAGAAAGCGACCGATGGATATTTTTGCGCACGCTTTGTGGGCTGGCGCCGGCGTCATGCTGGCACAGCGCCGCTGGTCCATTTCGACACGTACCGCGGCAGCAACTGTCGGGCTTGCGGTGCTGCCGGACGTTCCGCACTTGCTGCCAATAGCGGGCTGGTCGGCATTTGGGTCCGGAACAGCAGCGGCGGTGAAGGGTTACGCTATTGCTGTGCCTGGTCAGGGGCCGGTATTGCCAGCCGCGGTCGAGTGGCTGTCCCACAACCTGCACTGCATCCCGCACAGCGCAATCGTGGCTGGTGCGGTCACGTTGCTTGTCTGGTGGTGGCGGCAGGCCTTGTGGATTCCGCTGCTGGGCTGGTGGTCGCACATCGTCATCGACGTGTTCACACACTCGGCCGACTATTACCCGTCGCCGGTATTGTGGCCGTTAACCCGCGAAGGTTTTGATGGTGCAGCCTGGAATACGACGCCATTCATGACAGTGAACTACATCGCTCTAACTGTGGCCTACCTCTGGTTGTTGCCGCGATGGTGGCGCACGCGCCAGGGGCGCATCGATTAACGTCCTGCATGGGCTGAGTACTAACAAGTGAGCGGATGGTCCGGATGGACATTGCCGCGAACGCGACACATCGGCTTTGCCGTGTCTGTTGCTGCTCAAGGAGCCACATGGGGCCACTGCCTGTGCTGATCGTCGATCCGGAATGCATGCGCGTGCCGGATGCCATGACCGGTGGAGACCCCCTCGGGACCATGGGCATGTGCAATTTCTGATGCCGTGTGTTTATGCTCGATGACCTCGGGGTCATGTACAGGCCAGACGACAATAGCCAGCGCAGTCGCGGCCATCGCGGCCAGAGCCAGGACCACAAACGTGGCGGGCATTCCAAAACGTGCGCCCATCCACCCTGCCAGTGGATAAAAGGCCAGCCAGCAAGCATGTGACAACGCGAACTGCGCCGCAAAAAGCGCTGGGCGATCAGCCGGATGTGCCGATCGCCGCAGCAATCGTCCGGATGATATCTGGGCCGTGGCGTATGCCAAGCCTGCCACGAACCATAAACCGAGCAGGCCACGGTAGTCCAGACCAACTGCGCCAAGCAACAGCATCATCACCAGCACGGCAATGCCCGCCAGCATCACCGTGCGGTCCTGCCACTGTTCAAGCATGCGTGGCAGTGCCAGTGCCGCGGCCATGGAGCCTGCGCCAAATGCCGCCAGTGCCACGGCAACGGCGCTTTGTGTCAGACCGAAGCCCGCTTGCACCATCACGACGGTGTTGACAAACACCATGGCTCCCGCTGCAGCCACCGCCGCGTTGACAGCCAACAGACCGCGCAATCGGGGCGTGGCCAGGTAGATCCGCATACCACGTACCGTGCGCTCGTAGACACCACGGCGCGGCTGCGGCGCACTGGCCGGCAATGCCACACTGACCACCAAGAATGCAGACGCAAGGAATCCGACGACAGTGCCAGCGAAGAGGTCATGGAAGCTGATCACGGTCAGCAATGCCGCCGCCAGCATTGGACTGATCAGGTTTTCCATGTCGTAAGCCAGCCGCGACAAGGACAGGGCTTTGGTGTAGTCCTTCTCGTCGGGCAACACGTCGGGGATCGTCGCCTGGAAAGTCGGCGTGAACGCCGCGGATGCCGCCTGCAGCACGAAGATCAGTACGTAGACATGCCAGACCTGCGACACAAATGGCAGCGCCAGGGCCACGGCGGCGCGCACCAGATCAAGGCTTACCAGCAAAGCCCTTCGGGGCAGGCCCTGTGCCAGCGCCGCAGCCACGGGAGCCACACCGACGTAGGCCACCATCTTGATGGCCAGCGCCGTGCCGAGCACCATACCCGCATCGGCGCCCGCGAGGTCGTAGGCCAGAAGGCCCAATGCGACAGTCGCTAATCCGGTGCCGATCAGCGCGACCAGTTGCGCGGTGAACAGATGGCGGTAAGTCCGCTTGCGCAGCAGATCGATCATGGGCGATGCGTCCGGTTTTCAGAGATACCGCGTGATCAGTTTGAACTCGTCCAGCGATTGGCCCTTGGTGCGGCCCGACCCTTCGACCATGTGGTCCAGACAGTGGTCGATATGGTCCTGGATCAAGGCCTTCTTTGCTTGCGCAATGGCCTTCTCGACTGCCAGCAACTGCTGCGCGATGTTCAGGCAAGGTTGCTCCTGTTCGATCATGGCAATAACGCTGCTCAGATGGCCGCTGGCTCTTCGCAGGCGTTTGACTATTGCCGGATGGGATGCGTGTGTCTGGACGTTGGTCATGGTGGTTTTTATCCTCCCCCCCAGGTTACTATAATACGTCCGGAATCGCTATCCGAGTCCATACCTGCACATGTTGTTTCCGCTTTTTCGTTCCTGTTGTCGACCATGGCTGGTGCTAGATTTGCGCATCTGGATACTGGCCGTGGTGCTGGCAGGCATGTTCGCCTCGTCGCTCGGATTGGTGAACTCGCACGGACTTGCAGCACTGGCCTCTGCGCAGCAAGGCGACGCATTGGTAGGAGACCACGGGCATGCACACCATGCGGACGGCGAGGGCGCAGCGGCGGAATCAATTATTTTGCACGCGCATCACTCTGCCGACCATTCGCACGACAACGGCCAAATGCCATCCTGCGCACCGGGGTGGCTGGCGCCGTCGCCGCCCGGTTGGCACATTTTTTCTCCATCAAGAATGAAGGGGCTGGTTGCATGCCGGCTTGAGCGGCCGCCGATGGCTTGAGAGTGTGAGAGGCTTGCCTCCGCTTCGCGCGGCCCTGTGCCGCGCTTCCTTTTCTTCGTTTTTGGAGTTTTCATGCTCAGCCTTTTTCCCTCCTGGCTGCTGGCCAGCCCATGGTCCCGTTGGCGCCATGTCTTCTGGTCGTCGGTTTTCGTTCTGTTTGCCATACTGTCCGGCGCCACCGATGCGTTCGCCCATGCCGTGACCCTGGGCGACAAGGGTTACATACAAGAGATCGCAGGGGTCCATCTGCTGCCTTTCATGTACCTGGGCGCCAAACACATGATGACCGGATACGACCACATCCTGTTCTTGTTCGGCGTGATCTTCTTCCTCTACCGGTTGTCGCACATCGGCCTGTACGTGAGCCTGTTCGCACTGGGTCACTCGACCACGATGATCCTGGGCGTTTACTTCAATGTCGGGGTCAACAGTTATCTGATCGATGCGGTGATCGGACTGTCCGTGGTCTACAAGGCACTGGACAATCTCGGTGCGTATCAGCGCTGGTTTGGCTTTCAGCCCAACACCAAAATCGCGACTCTGATATTTGGCCTGTTCCACGGATTCGGCTTGTCAACCAAGATTCTGGAGTACCAGATATCTCCTGACGGCCTGGTGCCCAACTTGCTCGCCTTCAATGTTGGTGTCGAGATCGGGCAATTGCTGGCACTTGCGGTCATCTTGATCGGAATGAGCTACTGGCGGCGCACGTCGAGTTTCCTTCGCCATGCCTACAGCGCCAACGTCGCAATGATGAGCGCGGGCTTTGTGCTGGTCGGCATGCAGCTGACCGGGTATTTCGTGGCCTGATTCAATTTACTCAAATACTGCACCATGTACAACAACGATACCTCTTTGCGCGCTGACTTGCCTTCTTCCGCAAGGCTCCTGCGCTCCACGTTGATCGCGGCCGTTTCGGCTGCGCTCTTGCTGATCCTTGTAGTCCTTCCAGCAGAGTATGGAATTGACCCAACGGGTGTCGGGCGTGTACTCCAGCTGACCGAAATGGGCGATATTAAAGTGCGCCTTGAGGCCGAGGCTGCCGCCGACTTGAAAGCTGCCGCAACCACCGCAACCACCGCGACTACCGTTTCCACTCCTGTGGCCGCGGTGTCGCAGGCGGTTGCACAAGCTGCGAGCGTGTCGGCCGCCATGCGTGACGCGAACACCGCTTCGCCAGCAACAGCGACCATTGCCGAGGCCATCAAGTGGCGTGATGAATTCAGCTTCACATTGGCCCCGGGTGAGGGAACCGAAGTCAAAATGCGCATGCGGGCGGACGAGAAAGCCTTCTATTGGTGGACCATTGAAGGGGGCGTCGTGAACTACGACACCCACGGCGACGAAGGTGGTCGATCCCTCAGTTACGTCAAGGGCCGCGGCATCGCGGCGGACGAAGGGGAGTTGCAAGCGGCGTTTACCGGTAACCACGGCTGGTATTGGCGCAATCGTGGCGCAGCCGACGTGAAGCTGACGCTGAGAACCCGCGGTACCTATAGCGACATCCAGCGCATGCAATGACGTAGGCACGGGAGGTCAATCCCGCGAAGCGGCAGGGGAGGCGACGACCGTCCGGCGGTATTCATCCGGCGTCACCTCCATCAGCCGGCGAAACATCGCGATGAAGGCCGACGCGCTGCCATAACCCAGGTCCAGCGCGATCGACTCCACCTTGTCGCCGGCCTCCAGCCGGGGCAGGGCCTTGACGACACGCAGCCGTTGGCGCCACTCCGTCAGCGACAGGCCCAGCTCACGCTGGCAGCGCCGCACCAGGGTGCGTTCAGTGGTGTGATAGCCCCGCGCGAAATCAGCCACGCCACGGTTGTCGCCTGGATCGTCATGCAGCGCCTGCAATACCGGCGCCAGCAGTGGATCGTCCGAGTGCGGCAGGTAGCTGTTGGCGCATCCGGCCTGGGCCAGTTGGTCGACCAGCACCTGCATCAGCCGTGTATTTTGCGGTGTGTCGACTGGCATGGGTGCCTGCTGGCGCAGGTGATTCAGCATGGCGCGTACCAGGGGACTGACGGTCAACGCACAGGCTGTGGCCGGCAATGCGCCGCAGCCGTCGCGAGCCACATACAACGAACAATAGTGGGCCTCCAGCCGGTTCATGCCGATGTGCTCCACGTCCGGTGGCAGCCAGATGCCGTATTGCGGTGGCGCCAGCAGGTGTTGCTGTGCCAGCTTGACCTCCATCACGCCGCTGAATGCATAGACAAACTCGCCCCACGCGTGGTGGTGTTGGGGATACAGCCCCAGTGCTGGCACATGGGCGCTGCGAAACATGATCGGCGCCGGCAACTCCGGGCTGGACATGGCGATCTCGAGTTTGGGTCGCAGGATGGGCATGGCAACGAGAATGGCGGATGGTATGGAGGAAATGTCCGATTCGAACTATATCAATCGAGATCGACAGAATCACAATCGAACTGAGCCTCCCGGAAAATGATGGCGCTATTGCCGCCCGAGGGTCAAGCACAGTGGCAAAGCCATATTCGCTTGAGACATTCAACCATTTCGACAGAAAGTAGTTTCCATGCGCAAGGCCCTCGACCAGAAAGCGGTCATCTGCATGCTGCTGTTGTGCCTGATCTGGGCTTTGCAACAGATCGTGCTCAAGGCAACGTCAGTGGATTTCACCCCCATATTCCAGCTCGGCCTGCGTTCGGGTGGCGCCGCGGTGCTGGTCGTGTTGTTGATGGCCTGGCGGGGCGAGTCCATCACGGTGCGTGACGGGACGCTGCCTGCCGGCCTGCTCGTCGGTCTTATGTTCGGCTTGGAGTTCCTGCTGGTCGGTGAGGGTCTGCGCCATACCAGTGCAGCGCACATGGTGGTGTTTCTCTATACCGCACCGCTCTTCGCAGCGCTGGGGCTACACCTGCGCCTGCCGGCGGAGCGACTGGCACCGTCGCAGTGGCTGGGCATAACGCTGGCATTCGGTGGTATCGCCTTCGCCTTTCTAGGGCGCGACACTGCCGGTACGGCCTTCTCGTCCGATATGCTCATTGGCGACTTCCTGGGCCTGATGGGCGGCCTGGTGTGGGGGGCGACAACGGTGGTTGTGCGCTGCTCCCGGTTGTCGACCGCGCCCGCGACACAGACTTTGCTTTACCAGTTGGTCTGCGCGTTCGTGTTGTTGACCGGCGTGGCACTGGCGACAGGTCAGGCGCACTTCAATCCGACACCACTGGTCTGGGCCAGCCTGGTGTTCCAGGTGCTGGTGGTGTCCTTTGCCAGCTTCCTGCTGTGGTTCTCGCTGCTGCGCCATTACATGGCATCACGGCTGGGCGCGTTTTCCTTCCTGACACCTTTGCTTGGTGTCGTTCTGGGCGCCTTGTTGCTCGGTGAGAAGATCGAGATGCAGTTCATGCTGGCAGCAGTGCCGGTGCTGCTGGGCATCGTTCTGGTCAGTGGTCACGGCGCCGTGGTCATGTTGGCGCGACGCATCTTGCGGCGCCGTCCGCCGGCACCACCCATGGCAGAAGCAGTGCCACCATCGCGGTAAGTATTTACGAGGAGTCTGTTGTGTCCCCATCACTTGAAAATCTGATTGATCTGGCGCAGTTCCCGCTTCGCGACGTGGCGTTTCGCAGTCGTTGCAGGCAGACGCTGGCCGATACCGGGGCCCTGGTGCTACCCGGGTTCCTGACACCACAGGCCGTGGCAGCGGTACAAGGTGAAGGTGAAGAGCACCGGCATCTCGCCTATTACACGGCCAACACGCACAACATCTTTCTCAAGCCAACCGACGCGCAGTACCCGGGCGACCACCCGCGCAACCGCGCGGTGGCGTCATCGAAGGGGTGCATCACGACGGACCAGATCCCGCAGGACTCACCGTTGCAGGTGTTGTATGCGGCGCCCGTGTTTCGTGCGTTTCTGTGCGCCGCGCTGGGAGAACGTGAATTGCACGCCTACGCCGACCCGTTGTCGTCGGTGAATCTGCATTTCGCAAGCGAGGGGCAGGAGCTGGGATGGCATTTCGACAATTCGTCTTTTGCCGTGACGCTGATGATCCAGCCGGCCCAGGCCGGCGGTGTGTTCGAGTACGTCAAACACGTGCGCGACGCTGACAAGGGCGAGTCCAATTTCACCCGCTGCACCGAGGTGCTCGACGGTGCCGTACCGGTGCAGTCGCTGGCGATGGACGCTGGCGCGCTGGTGTTGTTCCGCGGGCGCAACGCGATGCACCGCGTGACGCCAGTCCAGGGCAGGCGCACCCGGATGCTGGCGGTGCTGGCCTACAACACCGAACCCGGTATCGCGCTGTCAGAGTCGGCGCGTATGACCTTTTACGGTCGACTGGGACCGGGTGAGACGCGCCAGCCGGTCAGTCGAGTGTGATGCCCGCCTTGCGGATCAACGCGCTAAAGCGGGTGTCTTCGCTGCGCACGAAGGCCGCGAACTCTTTTTGCGACATGTGGCCGGGCGCGTAGCCCAGTGCAGCCATTTTTTCGACATATTCCGGGTCTGCGGTGATCTTGTGCACGGTATCCGCCAACGTCTTGATGATGGCCGGTGGCGTGTTGGCAGCCACGAACAGGCCAGCCCAAGTCCCCGCTTCGAAGCCTTTGTAGCCCAACTCCGTGAGGGTTGGAACCTCGGGAGTGAACTCCGAGCGCTTGGTGCCCGTGACTGCCAATAGTCGGATCTTGCCGGCCTCAACCTGCGGTTTGAGCGTCACGTAGTCCAGGAAAACCGACGCCACGTCGCCCGCGAGCAGCGCCTGCAAGGCCGGCGTGCTGCCTTTGTAGGGCACGTGGATCGTGCCCAGTTTGTTGGCCTCGTTCATGCCGAATCCGAGCAGGTGTCCGGTCGAGCCGGGACCGATGGACGCATAACTGTATTCGATGGGATTGGCCTTGGCCGCTGTAATGAACTCTTGCATCGTCTTGGCCTTGACCTTGGCGGTGCCGACGGCAAACCAGATCTGCGAGTGGTTCAGGTCGGCGACGGGTGTCAGGTCGTTGAGCGGGTCATAAGGCAGTTTCTTGAACAGACTGGACGTTTGCACGATCAGCGGGACATTGAGCAAAATGGTATAGCCGTCGGGTTTGGACTTGGCAACAAGGTCGGTTGCGATGATCGTGCTGGCACCCGGCTTGTTCTCGACGATCACGGTCTGCTTGAGTTGTTCTCCCATCTTCTTGGCCACCAACCGGCCCAGCACGTCGCCGCCACCGCCGGGTGAGAAGGGCACGATGATCCTGATCGACTGGCTCGGGTACTCTTGCGCGTGCGCAGGGAGTGTTGCTGCAATGGCGGTGCAGGCGGCCGCTGCGATGGCGGCAGCACGGACGATGGCAGAGCGGCGGTTGGGTTGGGTCATCAGAAGTCTCCTGAACGATGGGGTAGTGGTTTGGCGGTAAATCGCCACGGCAACAGTGGTCTGTTCCGTTATCGGATTGGAAATTTGTTTTTATCGACTGGCAATATTTTATTTAGTCTTATTCCAACATATGAGAAATGTTGCGAAAACGAGGTGCCGTTTCGCTAGCGCGCAGCGCCAAGAGGTCCAGGCAAGATATCGGTTGCCCACCGATCGCCGGTGTGGCCGGGCTCCGTGACGTCAGCGCGAACGCAGCCCCGCGTGGGCGCTGATCCATTCCTGGGCGCACATGGCGCCCCAGAACGAGATCTCGTTGGCCAGCGAGGCAACCGCGCACAATTCGACGAACTTGTTGACCTTGCCATTGCCGTGGCAGCCCATGATTTCGAGGCATTCGCGCTGCGTTGGCAATCCGGTTCCACCGCCCACGGTGCCAGCGTTCACATTGGGAATATGCACATCCCAGTGCAACACGCCTTGCGCGGCGTCGTAATCCAGGATGTTCTGCGCCGAGTTGCTCTCCGGCAAGGTGGCCACGTCCTGACCGGCGGCGATGAACATGGCCGTCAGGGTGTTTGTCAGGCTCAGGTGAGAGTTGCTGTTGCCTGCCCACAATGCGAAATTGGAGTAGCTTTGGTGCAACCGCGGAAGGTCGGCGATGTCGGCGCGGGTGATACGGCGCATCACCTCGGCCGGAATACTGATGCTTGCGGTGACCCCTTTGCCGCGGCCCAGCAGGGCGTTGATGCTGCAGGGCACCTTTTCGCCGCTGAGCCCGCCACCCATGCGAAAGCGGTGGATGGTCGAAAAACGTTCCAGCAGAGCTTCCGTGCCCTTTTGCGATGCGATGCTGACCATGTTCTGGCCCGACGCATCCCCTGGGTCCATCGTCATGCGCACACACACCATGCGTCCCATCTGCCAGCACCGGATGTCCATCAGCTTGCCGTGCGAGGTGGTCGACTCCATGATTGGCCGCAGCCAGGACCAATCGGCGTTGAGAGACTGCGTGAATGCGAAGGCGTCGTCGATCGTATGGAACTCGAACACCGGTGCCCGTTGGATGCCGCCGTTGCGCACGACCCGTACCTTGACGCCGCCGCAGGCATTGATGACCTTCATGCCGCGCGTCGTTGAGGCGACCAGCGTGCCCTCGGTAGTAGCCATCGGAATGTGAAAGCTGCCCTGGGCGTGTTCGCCCAGCACGGTGACTGGTCCGGCCAGTCCGATCGGTATGCGTGTCGTGCCGATATAGTTTTCGATGTTGGCAGCAGAGCGTTGCGCGTAGAGCTCCTTGTCCTGCTGCAACACGCAGGTTCCGGCCAGCAGCATTGTTGGCAGGGCAGATTGGGAGACGGATGGATGGGTCATGGTTTCCTCGCGGTGGCTGGTCGTGATGTGGGTTGATTGAACGCCATATCGTCCCCCTGGCGCGTCGTCCAGGGAGTCGTTTCACCCTGGCCAAGCCGGAGGGCATTGCGCTTGAAGCGGGTCGTGGCGTCGCAAGACCGGCACTTTTCCTGGCCATCGCCTGTGTGGTGCCGTGGCGTCATGTGCGCGTTGTACATCTGATCCAGAGGGTCGATCGTCACTTGCGCGACGGCTTGGTCGCCACCTGTGCCGGTACAAGTGAGACGCGCACATGTGGGTCCCTTGCCTTGGCGCTGACGCTTATGTGACTCCAGGACGCTGCGCACGGGTTTGCGCGCTTGCCAATCGGTCGTAGGTGGTCAAGACTATGTGTGGGTGGGTCAGCGTGCGTGCATTCGCAGCACGCGCGTGCGCGAACATTTTCAATCGACACGAAACGGTCAGAGTACCGGGAGCCGTGTCACGGCATTGAGGAGGTATACATGATTTTGGCGAAACCAGAGAATATTGAAGCATTCACGGCCAACGGCTGGTGGGGCACGTCCACCATGGACGACTTGTTTCGCAAACGGGTATCGGAGCTCGGCAACACCGAGGCGGTGCTCGATCCGAGCAACCGGAGCGTGGTCTTTGGTGGTGAACCACGCCGACTGAGCTGGAATGCGCTGGCCGACGAAGTGGCCCGCATGGCGGGTGTCCTGTATGGGCTGGGATTGCGCAAGGATGATGCGGTGCTGGTGCAACTGCCTAACTCTGTTGAGCAGTATGTCGCCTATCTGGCCTGCGCGCGGCTGGGCATCATTGTCTCGCCGGTTCCGGCCCAGTACCGGGAACACGAAATCCGGTTCGTGGTGGGCAAAGCCCTCGCCAAGGCGGTGATCTGCACCGCGCGTATCGGCAAGTTCGGGCATGCCTCGATGATGCTCGGGCTGCAGTCGCAGTGTGATGGCCTGCAGCCAGTGCTGTGTTTCGGCGAAGACGTGCCCGAAGGCGCCATCGCCCTGGACCAGGCTTTGGCCGAGTGTGCCGATATTGAATCCGCGCAAACCTACGCGGAGTTGGCCGGTGTCACTGCCAACGACATTTTCACGCTGACCTGGACCTCGGGCACAGAGTCCCATCCCAAAGGCGTGCCACGCAGTGCCAACGACTGGCTTATTGCGGGGCAGTCAGTCGTGGACGCGCCGGGCTTGAAGGCCGGGCAACGTTCGCTCAATCCCTTCCCCATGGTCAACCATGCGGGAATCGCCAGCGCCTTCAGTGCCTGGTTGCAGGGCGGGCTGACGATCGTGCAGCATCACCCGTTCGACCTGAAAGTGTTCCTGGATCAGATTCGCACCGAAGTCATTGAATACACCGTGGCGCCGCCCGCCATTCTGAACATGTTGTTGCAGCAGCCCCAATTGCTCGAAGGTATCCGGTTTGACAAGTTGCGTTACATCGGATCGGGTTCGGCGCCGTTGTCGGATTGGATGATCAGCGAGTTCGACAAGCGTTACGGGGTGAAAGTGCACAACTTCTTTGGTTCCAGCGAAGGCATGTGCATGCCGGGCACGGACCGCGACATCCCGGATCCGGCGCTGCGCGCGGCCTACTTCCCGCGTATGGGTGTGGACGGGTTCGCGTGGGACGCCCCGTGCAGCAAGAAGACCCGGACCCGGCTGGTGGACCCGCTGACCGAGCTGGAAATCGCCACGCCCGGCGTGCCTGGTGAAATGCGGATCAAGGGTCCGGCCGTCATCAGCGAATATTGGCAAGCACCTGAGCAGACGGCCGGGGCGTTCGACGCGCAGGGTTATTACAAGACCGGTGACACCTTCGAAATCGCAGGCGACGGCAACCAGTTCTACAAATATGCCGGTCGCTCCAAGGATCTGGTGATCCGTGGCGGCATGAACATTTCGCCCGACGAGATCGAGTCATTGTTGCAAGGCCATCCCAAGGTGCGGGAAGTGTTGGTCGTCGGCTGGCCGGATGCGCGTCTGGGCGAGTTGGTGTGTGTGTGTGTGGCGCCCAAGCCTGGCGAGACGGTCACGTTGGAAGACCTGGTGGCTTACCTGCGCGATGAAAAACGCGTGGCCTCATTCAAGTTGCCTGAACGCATTGTGCTGGTCGACGAATTGCCCCGCAATCCGGTTGGCAAGGTGCTCAAGCGCAACCTGCGCGAGCAGATCCAGACTCTGGCAGACGCCGCAACACAAAAGGGTTGACGCTTTGCAACATCTCACTGCCATCGATGCGGCCTTCCTGCAAATGGAGACTTCGCAAACGCCGATGCACCTGGCATCGGTGCATATGCTCCAGTTGCCGCCGGGATACAAGGGCGACTTTCCCGAGGTGTTCAAGCGGCACATCCAGAGCCGTCTGCATCTGGCGTCCATGCTTCAGCGCAAGCTGGTGACGATGCCGCTCGATCTGGCCAACCCGGTGTGGGTGCAGGATGATGCGATCGATATCGATTACCACGTGCGTCGCTTGTCGCTGCCCTCGCCGGGAACCCATGCGCAGCTGATGGGCGTGGTGGGTCGCCTGCATTCGATCATCATGGACCGCAGCCGGCCGCTGTGGGAAATCGCGTTGATCGAGGGCGTGCAGGGGGGCGGCTACGCGATGTACCTGAAGCTGCACCACGCTGGACTCGACGGCATGGCTGGCCAGCGACTGATCGAGGCGCTGTTCGATGCGACACCCACGCCGCGTGTGGTTGCGCCACCGAAAGGCAAGGCAAGGGCAGCGTCCACCAGCACCCGAGCGCTGTTTTTGGCCAGCCTGGGCAACGCCGCGACCCAGACTTTTCGCCTGGTGCGCAATCTGCCGGGAACCACGCGCATGGTGCTGGGCATGGTGCAAGGGATGCGCGCGGCAACCGGAGACAAAACTCCGAAACCAAAGAAGCGCCTGTTCTCTTTCGGGCCGCCGCGCGTGAGCTTCAATACCACCGTCACGAACCAACGTCTGTTTGCGGCATGCAGCATGCCGATTCCGGACATGAAGGTCATCACCAAGGCCCGGGGATGCACCTTGAACGATGTGGTCATGGCGGTGGCCGCCGGCGCATTGCGACGTTACCTGCTGCGCAAAAACGACCTGCCGGATCGGTCCTTGCTGGCCATGATGCCGATCTCGATACGCGCACCGGGTGACCTGGAGATGAGCAACCGGGTCAGTGCCGCACGCTGTGACCTGCACACCGACATCGAGGATCCGATCGAGCGACTGCAGGCGGTCTGCCGGTCCACGGCCGATATCAAGCGCAACCTGGAAAACACCCGCAAGGGCATGCCGACCGATTTCCCGTCCATCGGTGTGCCGTGGCTGCTGCCGTCCTTGGTTGCGCTGATCGGCAAGCTGCACTTGGCCGATCGCCTGCCGCCGATCGCCAACGTGGTCGTCTCCAACGTGGCTGTCTCGCCGGGATCGATTTATGTCGCAGGCGCGCAGGTCATGAGTTATTGGCCGATCCTCATCCTGATGCATGGCATGGGGCTGGGCCTGGCGACACATTCCTATGCCGGATCAATGGAGTGGGGCGTGATCGGTTGTCGGCAATCGTTGCCGGATGTCGATGATCTTGCCGATGACCTGATGGCCAGTTTTGCAGAATTGCTGGCTGCTGTGGCAGTGCAAGCGCAGTCACAGCCGGCCGGCGGCGACCCGCACGCCGGAAAGCCGGCGACGCGCAAGACCAGAGCGCGCAAAACCACGCCGGCAAAGGCGGTCACCGCGAAGACCAGCGCAAAGTCAAGTGCAAGGGCGAGCGCCCGGGGCGGCGAAACGATTGCCGCGCATGGCGCCAGACAGCCGCGTGTGGCCACGGTCGCCAAGAAGGCCACCACCCGCCGTAAGCGATCGACCGGTGCCGCTGACGCGCGCAAGCCGAAATCATCCCGAACGCTGAAAACCATCGCTTAGGCGATGGGTGACCATGCTGCTCATCTTTGCCCTGTTCCTGTTTGGCACCGCCATGTTCCTGTTCGGGCTGAACCTGTTTGCGTGGCTCATTGCTACGCTCTGGTTCAAGGGAGAGGACTTGACACAGTTTGATCGTCCCACCGGTGAACGGTTCTCCCAAGGCGACCAGGCCAGCGCCGAAATTGCGGCGGTGGTGGACTCATTCTCCCGCCTCAAATCGGTACTGAAAGAGGTGCCTCTGCGCCAGCGCACCAGGGCGTTGCGTACGCACATGGACGGATTGTTCGACGACCGCGACTTCAGCGGGTTCTCGTTTGTCCCGGTCGACTGCAACGGTGTTGCCAGCGAATGGGTGCTGGCGCCGGGCTCTGATGGCAGTCGGCGCACGCTGTATATTCATGGAGGCGCCTTTGCCATGGGCAGTCCGCGCAGTCACCGCACCGTGACGACCCGGTTTGCCGAGATGACGGGTGGCGCTGTGCTGGCCGTGGACTATCGCCTGATGCCGGAGCACAGGCGCCGTCAGGGCATTGAAGATTGCCGCACAGCCTACCAATGGATGCTCGAACACGGGCCGACCGGCCCTGCGAGCGCAGATGCCGTTTTTGTTGCCGGCGATTCGGCCGGCGGCAACCTGACGCTGTCGCTGGTCGCCTGGGTGCGTGATGCCGGCCTGCGCGCGCCCGATGCCGCCGTTGCTTTGTCGCCACTGACCGACGCCACGCTCGCCAGCCCCAGCTTCAAGGCCCATGTGCATTCCGATGCGTTGCTCGGGCCCCTGTTTGGCGCCATGGCCCGGGTGCCGCGGTATCTGATGTTGTGGGGCGGACTGATCCAGACCCGCATCAACCCGCGCAACCCGACGGTCTCGCCGGTGTACGGCGACCTGTCGGGTTTGCCGCCGATCCTCGTGCATGTCGGTGAACAGGAGATGCTGCGCGACGATGCACGGCGTTACGTGAACCGCGCGCAGGCTGCGGGCTCCCCGGTTCGGTTGCAGACCTGGGATCATGTGATGCATGTCTGGCATATCTTCAACCCGGAACTGACCGAAGCGCGCCAGGCGCTGGACGAAATCGGGCGATTCCTCGCCCCTATTTCCCCGCCGGCGGAACGGCCGTCCCGGGCGGATTGACGGTTCCCAAATACGGCAACATCACCATGGTCAGTTGGCAAGCCTCCGCATCCAATCTTTTTCACCGGTTCATGGTCAAACCTTTGACGGAACGCGGCATATCGGCCGTCCAGATGCGCGAAGGCGTATCAAAGATGGAGTCGCTGTACACAGAGTACCCGACCGGCTTCACCTATACCCACGCGCATCCGCTGCCGCATTGCGAGGCGGAGTGGATCGGTCAGACGGATGTGCAGACCGACCGGATGTTGCTGCATTTTCCTGGTGGGGCGTACTTCATGCGTATGCCCAGAATGGAGCGGGCCTTGGTGACCGGTATCTGCCGCGCGGCCAATGCGCAGGCACGGTTGGTGCAGTACCGGCTGGCGCCAGAGCATCCGTTTCCCGCCGGTCATGACGACTGCATGGGCGCGTACCGCCAATTGCTGGAACTGGGCATCGCTCCCGACCGGATCGTGCTGTCGGGCATCTCCGCCGGCGGTGGATTGGTACTGGGCGTGTTGATGGCACTGCGCGACGCAGGTCTGCCGATGCCTGCCGGAGCGGTAGCGCTCTCGCCGGTGGCGGATCTGGTTGCGTTGACCAACCGCACCGGGTCGAGCGGTTTCAACGCCAGCCGCGATGCGGTCATTTCAGTGGACAGTAGTGAGAACATGTGCGAGATGTATGTGGGTTCCTCGCCCGACGCGCGCGCACATCCCTATGTGTCGCCGGCGCTGGGTGATTTCACCGGTTTGCCTCCGCTGTATTTTCAGGTGGGCAGCACCGAGATCTTGCTGGACCAGAGCACGCGGTGCGCCGAAAAGGCGCGCGCCGCTGGCGTCAACGCAGATGTGGAGATATGGCCCGATATGGGGCATGGATGGCAATGCATGCAATACCTGCCGGAGTCCAAGCGCGCCATCGCGCGTATTTCCGATTTCGTTCGGGAGTGCTGTCCTTGACAGTACTCCCCGCCAGTCCGACCATGGTGATGCGCCATGGTGATGCGCCATGGTGATGCGCCATGGGGCGCGGCATGACCCGCAACTGACCGACAAGGATTCCCACATGACCGTTCGCAAGCCAAAGCCGACCGCGAAAGAGACCTTCATGCGCACGTTGCGCCTGGACCATTCGCGTCTGTCCCGTGTGTTTCGCGAGATTGACGTGCAACAGGCGGTGCTGCAGTCGAACGCCAAGGAGGCCCGCGCGGTGTTGTTGGATGCGATGGACTACCTGCTGCATTATCAGGATGACTATCACCATGCCCGGGAGGATCAACTGTTCGCGCGCATCGCCTTGCGAATGCCACAGTTCGAGAAAGACATGCAGGGCCTGATGGGCGAACACGCGAAGGGCCTGCTGCATGACACGCAGATCGCCAAGGACCTGGCCGACAGCAGCCCGCGCGTCCTGGAAAGCCCGTATGGGCGGCAACTGGCCAAGCGACTGCGCGACCACGTGGCGCATGCGCGCGCGCATATCCGCCGCGAGGAGGACGTTTTTTACGCGCATGCAGAAGACGAGCTTGCAACCGCCGACTGGGCCGAGCTGATGCGCCTCACTTCGATGGACGATCCGCTCGGCGAGCCCGAGCGGATGCGAAAAACCTATCCTTTTCTGGCCAATCGGCTGGCAACGTCGGTCACCGAGGTCACGGGACACGGCGACAAGCCCGCGCACTTGGTCAGCGAGGCCAGCCGGCGGGTCAAAGCTGCGGCGCGCGAGTCGTTCGAACAGGCGGTTGAAGCCAGTGGCAAACTGACCATGGATGCGATCGAATTGGCGCGCACGAACGCGAAATCGATGCAGCAGGCGCGCACGCCGCTGGACCTGATGTTGGCGGGTCAGCAGATCAGCCTGCGCAATGGTCGCTTTGCATTGCGTTGCATTTTTGGCCCGCACCGCTGGATGGCCCGCAAGCTGGCTGGGGCATGGCGGGCAACGTTGGATCGGCCGACGGCAACGGCCAAGCGTTGATCGACCAGCTTCGAGCGCCGGCATGCGCCGCGGCCGCATGGCGGGTTGGCGTGCGAACAGGCGCAATAGGGTGTCGACCTGCGATATTCAACCATCGAATTTCCAATGCATGAGACTAAGAAAACTGTTTCTGGCGCACAGAGCGCCAGCCGTGCGCTGGTATTGCTCAAGCTGGTGGGCAATCACCATCCACAAGGCGTGCGTCTGAAGGACCTGATCGCGGAGACCGGCCAAGACCGTTCGACGGTGCATCGGTTGCTGGCTTGCCTGGTCGACGAGGGTTTCCTGGAGCGGGTGAATCCTTCCAAGTTGTATCGGCTTGGGATGGAGGCGATGCAGCTGGGGTTGATCTCCGCGGGCATGACGTCAGTCACGGACCGGTTCAAACCGGTGATGCAACGCATTGCGCGCCAGACCGGCGACACGGTCTTCCTGATTGTTCGCAGCGGCGATCATGCGGTGTGCCTGCATCGGGAGCAAGGGCCATATCCGATCAAGGCGCTTGTGATCGAGCCGGGTTCTCGCCGGCTGCTTGGCGTCAGCTCGGTTGGCATGAGCATTTTGTCCAGCCTCTCGGATGCTGAGGTGCAGGACCACTTCGCGCGCCACGGCGAAACCTACGGTCGCTTGCGCATGTCGGCCGACAAGCTGATGCGCGCGGTGCGTGATACGCGCCGCAAGGGTTTTTCCGAGGCGCATGATTTCCGGCAGGACGAAACCAACGGCGTGGGCTGCAGTTTTCGACTTGCGCGCAACAGCCATGCCGGCATCAGTATTGCGGCCATCAATTCACGCATGCCGCCGGAGCGACGGCAGGAACTGGGCACCCAGTTGGCCGGTGAAATGGCGGAATTTGCCTGGCATCCGGAAGCCGGGACAGCCACCACAGAGGCGTGATCGCACGCGACTGGTCGGGTTGCCGGCGCAGCACGATCACGTGCAGTCATGGGCGATTGAATCCGTCAGGGTAAAAAAACTCTTGTATTACAAGATTTTTTTGTGGTTAATCTTGCTTGTTGATTGCTCTCTGTCTTTAATCGGATCTGCAGCGCCACGCGAGCGGTGTAGCGCGGCACAACGCAACGTGGCGCCCCGATCGCGTGCACAGCACCCGACAACCCCTAACGCCAAGGACAGAGACCCCGATGAGTTCCACCCTGAAAGATGAAGAAAAAGTCGCCGTATTCCGGCAGATGGCCAGCCACTGGCAAGACAAGGACTGGCGCAAGTGCGCCGATCTGTTCACCGAAGGTGGCGTGTTGCAGTCCATGATGAAAGATCCGATTGTGGGTCGTGAGGCCTTTTATGAGCGCATGACGCAGTTGGCCACGCCCAACAAGAGCGTCAAGCTGCACATTCACCGCATCGGCGTCATCGACGGCGCCGTGTTCCACGAGCGGGACGACGAGGTCATCATTGACGGTGTCGGGCGCCGCGTGCCCGTGGTTGGGGTGCTGGAGTTCGATGGCCCGCTGATCTCCCTGTGGCGCGACTATTACGATCGTGGGCAACTCATGTGGGCGCAGCGCAAGACCGAACAGGTGGCCGCGCAGCCTTACGTCGCATCCGTCGATGCCCAGGAGGTGCGCAATGGCTAACGCGCCACTGAAGAAGATCATCACCTTCTATTTCCGTTTCACGCCCAGCTACAGCAAGATCGGCTATCACGCCCGCAGCCTGCTGTGGCGCCGATTCAAGGAAGATTTTTCGGGCCAGACCTGGCTTGTCACCGGTGGCTCCGAGGGTATTGGCGGCTCTGCCGCGCGATCGGCCGTCAATGGTGGCGCCACGGTCATCGTGGCCGCGCGCGACGCGGGCAAGCTCAAGGCATTTGCCGAGTCCACCGACCATCCTGACAAGGTCATCACCGAGGTGGCCGACTTTTCTTTGCAGGAAGATACCTTCAAACTCGTGGATCGTCTGCAGGAACGTGGCATTCACATCGACGTGCTGGTCAACAACGTCGGCATCCAGAAGCGCGACCAGATCCTGACCAGAGAAGGCGTCGAGTTTTCATTCGCGACCAACGTGCTGGGCCACTACCTGTTGACACGTGAACTGCTTGAGCGCGGCATGCTGGCGGACAACGCGGCCGTGATCGAGGTCGCGTCCGGTGGCATGTACAACCATGCGATGGTTGTCAAAGACCTCAACATCACCGGTGCGGGTTATCTTGGGGTACGGGCCTACGGCCTGGCCAAGCGCGCGCAGGTCATGCTGGTGCGCTACTGGCGCGAAAAGTACGCCGGCTCTGATCGATCGTTTTACGCCATGCATCCGGGTTGGACCCGCACCGCGAGTGTCGGGCGGTCGATGCCGCGTTTTGTCGCCATCCTCAAGTCGGTATTGCGCAAGCCCTACCAGGGCGCTGACACCATCGTGTGGCTGGCCGCGACGCGGCCCGCCCATACGCAGGCCGATTCGATCTGGTTTGATCGTCAGGAGCGTTCTGCGCATATCTATGCGCACACTCCCAAGTCGTCCAACACGCCGGCCGACGTGGCGTCCACGCTGGAGGCCCTGGTGCAAGCGCCAGCAGAGCCGGCACGCAAGAGAGCCTGAGCGCGGCTGTCGCCGGCTCAGGGCCGGCGGCTGTCAGATGATGCCGCCGGCCTTGAGCCGCTCGATGTCGGCCACCGATTTCCCCAGTGTGTCTGTCAATACCTGCGCGGTGTGTTGCCCCAACATCGGCGGCGCACGATGTTCCACCGGAGCCGCCGACAGGCGCAGCGGGCTGCGGGCTGCGCAATACCGGTACGTCCACGCCGCTGGCATGTGGCAACCGCATGGCGAGTGCGCGTCCTTGCACATGCGGATCGTCAAACAGCTGCCGCATATCGTTGATCGGCGCGCACGGTACGTTGGCCGCCGAGAGGCGGTTGATCCAATGCGCCACCGACTGTTGCCGTGTCTGCGCTTCCAGCAGGTCGTGCAATTCGGCCCGGTGGGTGATGCGTGCAATGTTGTCGACAAAGCGCGCGTCCTGCGCTATCGCCGAATCGAATCCGAGCGCCGGTAGCAGATTCGCAAACTGGCTGTTGTTGCCCGCCGACATGCTGAAATACCCGTCAGCGGCCAGGAAAACTTCCGACGATGCAGTGATCGGATTCCGGTTGCCCTGGCGCCTGGGCACCTCGCCGGTCATCAGGTAGCCCAACGCCAGGTGACCGTTGATCGCCGTGGTCGCGTCGATCATCGCCGCATCGATGAACTGGCCCTCTCCGGTCTGGCGGCGGTGCAGGATTGCGGCCAGGATGCCGATGGCGGCGTACAGGCCGGTGAAGATGTCGGTGATCGGCACCGCCGTGCGCACCGGCCGGGCGCCGGGCTCGCCGTCGGGATGGCCGCAGGTGCTCATCAGTCCACCCATCGCCTGCAGCACCGAGTCGTAGGCCGGGCGGGCGGCGTAAGGGGCATCTTGCCCAAAGCCTGTGACACTGCAATAGATCACGTCCGGTCGCACCGCCTGGATGCTGTCATGGTCGAGTCCGTAGCGCTTGAGCGCGCCGACCTTGTAGTTCTCGATGAACACATCGCATTGCGCCGCCAGTTCGCGCACCAATTGCGCGCCTTCGGGTTGGGCGATGTCGATGGTGATCGATCGTTTGCCGCGATTGCTACCCATGAAGAACGCCGAGTCGTTGGTCGATTTACCGTCAGCACCCACGACGAAAGGCTGGACGCGGCGCGTGTCGTCGCCGCCGTCCGGGCGTTCAATCTTGATCACGTCGGCTCCCAGGTCGGCCAGCACCTGGGTGCACCAGGGGCCGGCAATGACCCGGGTGAGGTCGAGTACCCGCACGCCGTCAAGTATCGCCATGGTCATCAATCCAGACTGATCTTGAGTGTTTTGTTGAGTTCGATCGTTTCAGCCAATTCGCTGGCGACGCGTTCCGAAAATGCGTCACCCGACAAGGTACGTGGCTCCAACCCGGCTTTGGTAAAGATCGCGACGACTTCGGGGTCCTTGGCAGCGGCGGTAAATGCGGCAATGAGTTTGTTGCGCACGTCGGCCGGTATGCCGGCCGGTGCACCAAAACCGAGCCAGCCCGAGCTGGTATTGGCGATACCTTGTTCCTTGGCGGTGGGTACGTTCGGCATCAGAGCCGAACGGCGCTCGCCGGTATAGGCCAGCGCCACCAGTTGGCCGGAGTCCACCATGGATTGGCGGGCCAGCGCGGCAATGCCAATGGTGACCTGGCCGCCGATCACGTCGGTGACCATCGGGCTTTCACCTTTGTAGGGCACGTGCAGCATCGACACACCGGCCGCGTTCAGGAAGCTTTCGATGGCCAGGTGATAGCCGGTTCCCATGCCGGTGGAGCCGAAGGTCAACTTGCCGGGAGCCGCCTGAGCCTGAGCCTGCAACTGCGCAGCCGTCTTGATGCCGGATTTGGGTTGCGTCACGATCAGGTAGTGTGACGCGAAGCTCATGCTCAGGTAGCTGAAATCCTTCAGCGGATTGTAGGGAACACTCTTGCTCAGCGCCGGGCCTGATACGAGTCCGGCATTGGTGATCACCCCGATGGTGTAACCGTCGGGATCGGATTTGGCGAGGGCATCGGTGCCGATACGTTGACCGGCGCCGGCCTGGTTCTTGATCACCAGGGGTTGACCCAGGATGGCGCTTGCCTTGCTGGCGAGCAGCCGGGCATAACCGTCTACCACCCCAGGTGGGAACGGAACGATGACGTTGATGGGTTTGGTCGGGTACGCGGTCTGGGCTGTAGCCAGCCCCATGGTCAATGCGGCGCAGAGGGCGCCAACGGTGCTTACGATGTGTCGCATGAGGAGCCTTGAACGTCAGGGGTTGGAAAAGCGGCGAGCCAGGAAATCGAGTACGTGGGCGTTGTACACCGGTGGATCTTCGGCCCAGCCGAAGTGGCCCAGGCCGTCCAGGCTGATGAATTCGGCGCCAGCGATCTTGCTGGCCATCTTCTCCATCACGTTCGCGGGTGCCGTGGTGTCGAGCGCGCCAGCGATACACAACACCGGAACATCCAGTGTCGGTAACAGGTCACGCCCTTCGAATCCGACTATCGCGGCGACCGCCGCGCGGAAGGTTTCCTCGCGCATCTGGCTCACCGTGTCGATGACCAGATCGACCGCCGGACCGTGCGCAGCTTGTGCCATCATGGCTCGCAGCATCACCGGCGCGTAGTCCGGGATCGATTTGCCGGCATCCAGTGGGGCCACGCGTTCGCGCACGAATTCCCTCTGCCACTCGCCGTCCGCTTTGCCGAAAGACGCGCTGGTGGCTGACAACACATAACCGTGGATGTGCGCGCGGGCATGGCGCCAAGCCTGTTGCGCGATCATGCCACCCATGCTGTGACCCATGACGATGTTGCGCGCACCACCCTCGTGTGCCAGCAACAAGGCCAGAACACGTGCGCAGTGGTCGATTGTCAGTGGCTTGGGCAGGGCCGACAAGCCATAACCGGGCGCATCCCACGACACCACCCGGTAACCGGCGCCGGTGAATGCGCGTATCTGCGCGCGCCAATACTCCTTGGCGCCAAAAGCGCCATGCAGCAGGAAGACCGAGGCACCTTTGGCGGTCGCGGCCGTCGGGTGGTGCACTGCATAGTCAGGTAGCGCAATCGTGCCCTGCGTCATGCGCCGGCTCCAGGTTGCAACGCCGACTGCGGTGCCCAGCAGGCGTGCGCGCCCATCGGGATGTGGCCGGGCAGGATGATGCTGCAGATTGGTCCGGGCGTGATGTCGCGTGCGTCGAAGATGGCGCACTCACCTTTGCCGGTGTTCAGGTTGGTGACATAGGTGATGAGGTATCCGTCATCTTCTTCGACCGCGCCATCACGGGCGGCGAACGGCGTCTCGCTGACGAAGCAACCTTCGGGTGCTTCCCAGCGTTGGGTGTTGCCGGTTTGCCAGTCATATTTTTTCAGACCAACCAGTTTCCACTCGGGCTTGGGCAGGGCGTTGTAGACATACCGGTTGGGTCGCCCCTTGAACTGGGAGTTGACCATCGAGAACTCGGTCACCTCGTCGTCCAGATCTACTTCGATGGTCTGGCCGGTCTTCATGTTGAAGCGCCAGCGGTGCATCCGGGTCTCTTGCAAATCCATTGACAGCAGCGCGTGCATGCGCGCATAGCCTTCCTTGGGCAGGCCGCTCAGATCGGGAACCGGATTCGTCTGAATCGCGCCGTCCATGATGATTTCGTCGCCGACCTCGTAGGTGTTGGCCAGGTGCAGGATGTAGCAGGGCATGCCTTCGAACCATTTCACGTCGCGGCTGGTGCCGAAGCGTGGAATCACACCGAAACGGGCTGGCACGTCGCGGTGGAACTTGAGCCTGTGCTGTCCCTTCTTCAGACCTTCGACGTCGAAGAACATCGACAGGTCATGGATCACGCAATAGTTCTGCGTCATGCCCATGTCGTGCGGCCAGGTGGCATGGGGCAATTCGATCGGCTCGTAATGCACCAGCTTGTTGTCGGCGCTCACGACACCGTAGTTGAAATAGGGCGCCTGCTCACCGTAATTGAAGAACATCATCTCGCCGGTATGGGCGTCCACCTGCATGTGCGAGCAGATGCCGCGCTCGCCCAGGGTCCGTGTCCAGGAGGGGTCCGGCCCTTCGGTTCTCAAAGAGATCGGATCCATACGGTACGGTTCGCTGCATTGACTCATCGCAGCCAACGCGCGGCCGGCATGGACCTTGACGTCGGTTCCGGCGTTGTCTTTCATGGCGCCGATCGAACCCCAGCCACGGCGTACCGCGCGGCGCGGCTCGATGATGCCGGGCCACAAGGACTCACCGGCGGCTTCTTCCGCCAGAAAGCCGGTGGTGCGCACAAAACGGTTACGGTAGGTCGCCTTGCCGTCTTCAATGTGCATGCCATGAATCATGCCGTCACCATCGAATGGGTGGTATTTGCCGATCGGCGCATGCACCTGGTTGTGGCCGTTGCGCAGGTAGACGCCGTTGAGGTCCTTCGGGATCTCGCCGATTACTTTCAGCCCGGGCGTGCTGGCGGTCCACTCGGTGTCAGTGGGACGCCAGTTCGCCAGCATGTAGGGGTTGTCCGTGGGCTGGCAGGTCAGTGTGCGTTTGCTGTGGATCTCAAGCATGGATTGCTCCTTGGGGTTTGGCCGGGGAAAGGGGCTGGAAAAGGAAATGGATCAATGGCATGACTCGTCGCCATTGACTTTCGTAAATAGACTAAGTTGACGTGAGTATATGAGAAAATAGAACCACGTAGATGCGCGTTGATACCTATCAACTATTATTGACAGACTAAAAAATGGACGATAGACACAAGCCAGTCGACCAGCCCGAAGGCCGCGCGGCACACGCGCCGACGGCCCTGCAGGCGCAAGCAGGTGTGGCCGCAGCACGGCGCACCATTGCAGTGCTGGGCGACGTCTGGACGCTGCGTATCTTGCGCACCATCTTCCGCGGCAAACGCCGCTATGGAGATTTCGTCAAGGAGTTCGGTGTCTCGCGTGCCGTTCTCACTGATCGCCTGGGCAAACTGGTGGAGCACGGGGTGCTGCTGCGCCATGCCCCCGATGGGAGCCACCCGCAATACCTGCTGAGCGAGAGCGGCCTGGACCTGTGGTCGTTGTTCCTGGCCATGTGGTTATGGGAACACGACTGGGGCGCCGCCAAGGATCCGGACACCTGGGTGCCGGATCTGCCTCGCGCAGCGGTGCTGCACGTGGGATGCGCACAGGTGATGCGCCCGCAATTGCGATGCACGTTTTGCCAGGCTGCGTTGATCCCGCAGCAGACGGCCCTGATGGCACCGGTTTTGCCAACAACCGGCGTCGAGCCCTCGATGGCGGCCGTGTTGCCTGTGTCCGCGTTTCGCCGTGCGCGCTCCGTGTCGGGTACCGGAGCCGGGAGCGGTACGCGCCTGATCCGGATCATCGGCGATCGATGGAACAGCGCCGTGGTCGGCGCGGCATTTCGCGGTACCCGGACCTTCTCCCGCTTCGAAAGCGAACTGGGCATCGGTCCGGCCCAGTTGAGTGAGCGCCTGGTCGAATTGCAGGCGCTTGGCATCCTGCAAGCAGAGTCCTGTGCCGACACGCGCCAGGGGTATCGGCTGTCGGAAGCCGGACTGGCGCTGTTTCCGATGACGCTCGAATTGATGCGCTGGGGTAACCGGTGGCTGTTGCCGCCCGAGCAGGCTTTGCTTTTACGTCATCTGCCGTGTGGTGAGCCCCTGGCCGCGCGATGGCATTGCGGGCATTGCCAGCAAGCGTTGACGCGCGACGCGATTCGGTTCACGTGAGTGCCTGCCACAGTGCGGTACGCTGTCACCCGGATGTGTCAGAAGGAAGCCTTGATCGCACCACCTGCGATGGCAGCAGTCGTCCGTGGCAATGGCTGCACACCATCTGGCCGGTCGCGCGTTGCCTGCATCGGGTATGAATCCATCCGATCGTATCGGGGCGATGCTGGCCTTGACCACCCCATGTCGACAAGGTCAACAGATAGGCAAACAAGTCCTGCCCCGCTTTGTCGAGTCCATAGATTGCGCGTCTTCCGTCGGCCGGGTCTTGCCATTTGACTAGAATGCCCAGCGCGCACAGGCGCTGCAAGCGTCGCGCGAGCACCGCACTGCTGATCTGCAGCATGACCGCCAGCTGTTCGTAACGACTGGCGCCCAGCATCAGCGCCGCGATGATCAGCACCGACCATCGGTCGTCAATGGCGGCCAGGATATCGCGGTCAGGCTTCTCGTTGACGGGGCTGCGCCAGCGGCTGTTGCGCACCGCACGTTCCTGCGCATTCTGTTGCAGGCGTTCATGCAGGGGTTCGACCCGATGCAACGCCAGTGGCTCCGAACAATGCTCACACACCAGCAGGGGGCTGAATGCATGGTCGCAGACGGCATGCACCAATCGGGTCGGTATTTGATCGTGCTGCACCCCCCAGTGCCGATCCCAGGTCCAACTGGCCAGCACGTTGCCGTGCAGGCTTTTACCAAGCGGTGTCAGCCGGTATTCCTGCCCTGTACCGTCCGGTTCCTTGCGTTGCCTGGTCAGCAAGCCGATCCGTACCAGGTAGGTCAGACGCCGGCTCAGGGTCTGGCGTGGGGCCGAGACGCTTTGCTGGAATGCCTCGAATCGCCGCGTACCCATGAATGCGGCGCGCAGGATCATCTGGCACCAGGGGTCGGTGATCAGGTCGACCGCGTGCGCCAGGTAGCTGGTGCGCAGCGCCTGACCCAGGTAGTCGGTGTCGGATTTGCCTTGGGCGGGGATGGGTGTTTTCTTCAAAATATCATTATGGCGCCGGGTGCGCCTTCGTCATCCCAGGCCGAAGCGACTGACGGGAGCCGGGCCATTCGGTATTACGACCGATTTGAGCTCGGTGTAGAACTCGACCGAGCCGGTTCCCCCTTCCCGCCCGCTACCCGAATGCTTGACACCGCCAAATGGCGCGCGCGGGTCACCGACCAGGGTGGTATTGACCCAGATCGTGCCGGCGCGGATGTCGCGGGTGGCGCGGGTGACGTCGGCGAGATTGTTCGTCCACAAATAAGCCACCAGCCCGAAATCGGACGCATTGGCGATGCGGATCGCTTCATCCAGTGTGTCAAATTCCAGAAACGTGGCGAGCGGGCCAAACACCTCTTCCTGGCAGATACGCAAGGTGTTGGATGGCGCGTGCACCACGGTGGGTTCGACATACCAGCCGCGCGGCAACAGAGGCGCGCGGCGTCCGCCATGGAGCAGCGTTGCCCCTTCGCCCTGGGCGACATCGGCATACGCCAGCACCTTTTCCATATGGGCGCGGTAAGCCAGCGGGCCCAGTTCGGTCTTCGCATTGAACGGGTCACCGATGCGAATCGCACTCGTGCGTGCGACAAACCGACGCATGAATTCGGGCGCTATCGAACGTTGCACCAGGATGCGTGATCCCGCCAGACACTGTTGCCCGTTGGTCATGAAGATACCGGCCAGTGCCCCGTCGAGCGCGCGCTCGAGGTCGGCGCTTTCCAGGATGATGTTGGCCGACTTGCCGCCCAGTTCCATCGTGGTGCGCTTGAGGTTGCGTGCCGCCGCCACGTTGACCAGTGGCCCACTCGTGCTGCCGCCGGTGAACGACACCAGGTCGACACCTGGATGGCTTGCCAACGCGGCGCCGGTGACTGCACCCCGGCCATTGACCATGTTGACCACGCCGTCGGGCACACCGGCCTCACGCAGGATCTCCATCAGCCGGACAAACGCCAGCGGTGTGTATTCGGAAGGTTTGAGCACGCAGCAGTTGCCGAAGGCGAGCGCCGCAGCGATCTTGGCGCAGGACATGTTGATCGGGCCGTTCCATGGCGAGATCAGCGCTGCCACGCCTACCGGTTCGCGCGACACCTGGATCTGGTAGCCGCTGCGCTGCTGATGCAGTTCGCCCTTGAGCTGGCTGGCCAGTTCAGCGTAATACTGGAAATGGTGTGCCGAACCTGGCATATGCAGCTTGCGCAACTGCGTCAATGGAATGCCGGTGTTGGTGCATTCGCTGGCTGCCAAGTCGTCCGCATGGCGCATGATCAGGTCACGCACCCGCAACATGCAGGCTTGCCGGCGGTCAGTCGACTGGCGCGACCAGACGCCGGATTCGAACGCTGTACGGGCCGAGCGCACCGCCACGTCGACCTGCTCAGCGTCGGATTCCAGCAAGATTCCTACCTGCTGCTCTGTTGCGGGGTCTATTACGGGCAGTCGGTATGGCGCGCCGTGGGTCGCGAACTTCCCGTCGATGAAGCCGGCCAGGTCCGCCGTTGCGACCACTGGTCCAGCCTGTTGTGGATCGGTACCACTCACTGGACCATCCTCGGTGCCACGTTCTGCCGGATCGGCCTTGGAGTCGATCCGGTATCTGACCCGGTCATTGGGTGTAGACCCCGCCGTCGACGATCATGGTCTCGCCGTTGACATAACGCGATGCGTCGCCGAGCAGGAACAGGATCGGGCCGACCATGTCTTCCGCAACCGCAACCCGCCCAAGCGGAACGCGCGCGGCGTACCGCTGTGGATCCATGGCCTCGAATACTGCGGGCCTGCCGGTTCCACCCTGCAAAAAGGCGGTGTCGGTCAGCCCCGGCGCAATCGCGTTGACCCGTACACGCGGCGCGTTTTCGCGCGCCAAGCCCTTGGTCAGTGCGATGATTCCTGCCTTGCAGGCGCTGTAATGCACATAACCCTTGCCAACGTCCATGCCGAGCGTGGAGCTGACGTTGACCATGGTCCCTTGCCCGGATGCTTGCAACAGCGGCAAGGCTGCCTGCGCACACAGGAAGTGCGAGCGCAGATTGCCGGCAACAACCTCGTCAAATACATCGATCGGCATGTCGGCAACGCGCACCCACGACTTCATGAATCCGATCAGGTTGCAGAACCCGTCGACGCTGGGCCACTGCGCGCGCACGGCAGCGAAGGCGTCACGTACGCTGGCGGCATCGCTGCCGTCCATGGGCAACGCCAGCACGCCGCTGGGCGGCGGATGCGCGCGCAATGCGCTGGGTTGGTCGAGTACCGCGACCTGCACGCCGGTGTCGCACAGGGCGCGAACCAGCGCACGCCCCATGCCACCACAGCCGCCCGCGACGATCACGCGTGCGCCGGGCCGTGGCCCGAGCCGTGCTGGGTCCAGCGGGGTCAGAGCGGATGGACCTGCGCCAGGGTCGGATACATCCGACTCCGACGCTTGTGATGCAAGCGCTGCCATGCTCAAGGGATCAACTCACTGATCGTGACCCACTTGCCTTTTTGCGCCTGGTCAATCACGATGCTCTCCGGGGCGATGTGATTGTTCACGAAGCGCACGGGCTTGAGCAGCACAATGCCCTTGTCGTCGTAGCTGATGGACTGCAGCGCCTTGGCCACTTTCTCGGCCGTCAGGTCCTTGCCTGCAGCCTCGATGCCTTTGAAAAGCCAGTCGGTGTTGTCGTATGCCAATACCGCGTTCTCGTCCGGCTCCATGTTGTCAAAGCGTTTCTTGAACTTCTCTTTCCACGCCTGTACCTCAGGGCGATCGGTGCCAGCTTTCCAGGGGCCCACGCCATACAAGCCTTCGACGGTGTCCTTGCCCAATTCGAGCACGATGCCGGTGCGCCCCGGATTGCCGGTCACGACCTTGACGTCAGTCCAGCCCAGCTTCTTGACTTCCGCCATGATGCCGATGGTCTCGCGGGTCAGCGATGCCGCCACGATCAGATCGGTGCCGGCCGCCTTCATGCGCGCAACCTGGGACGAGAAATCGATGTCGCCCACCTTGTAGGCAGCCTCGGCTACCAAGGTCAGTTTGTTGTCCTTCATGGCGGCCTTCACGCCGCCGGCCATCAGGTCGCCGAGCGGGCCTTCCTGGTAGATGAAGCCGACCTTCTTGGAGCCATACTTCTTGATCATCCAGTCAACGCCCTTGTGCATGACGACGTCGTAGTTCGGGGTGGTGGTGAACAACAACGGACTGTTGCCCGAGATCTTCTGGATGATGGCGGAAGCGGCCCAAGGCGCGAAATACAACACGCCGGCATCGACCGCTTTTTTCACGGCAGCCGCATTGGCGCCGGAGCCAAATGGGTTAAGGACGGCAAATACCTCATCGCTGCGGTTGAGCTTGTCCATGGCGCGTACCGCCATCTGTGGCTGGCCCGCGTTGTCTTCCACCACCAGGCGGATTTTTCGGCCGTTGATGCCACCGGCCTCGTTGACCTCGTCGATGCGCATCTGCATGCCGTTGCGGATATGCGGCATGCCGGCAGCCACTGGGCCGGACAGGTCCAGATGGGTTCCGAGCACGATTTCCTTGTCGCTTACGCCGCGGGCCTGGGCTCCGGCGGCCACTGCCAAACTCAGCAAGGCAGCAGAGCCCAGTTGTACTAGTCGTTGTTTCATCATGATTTCCTTTCGAACATACCTACACATGGAATTGGTTGGGACAGAGTGAATTGGACGGGGCGCGTCCCAACCGTTCGCCCCAAGTGACTCTCGACGCATGCGCGCCAGCTCTGACGGCGGCTGGAAACGCAGCCTTCACGCAGCGCACTAGCCGACATACATGGATTCGATCAGGTCGGCGTATTTGCGTGCGACGACCTTGCGCTTGAGTTTCATCGTCGGCGTCAGCTCTTCGTCTTCGGCATCGAGTTGCTGCGCGATGATGCGAAAACTCTTGATTTGCTCGACCCGTGCCAGTCGGGTGTTGACCTGTTCAATCTCGGTGTTGATCAGGTCGACCACGTCCTGTGTGCGCGTCATGCTGGCAAAGTCGGTATAGGCCAGTTGGCGATCCTGCGCGAACTTGGCTACTGTGTCCGCGTCGAGCATGATCAGGCAGGTCAGGTAATGGCGTCCCTCGCCGATCACGACGGCATCGGACACGTACGGGCTGAACTTGATGTGGCTCTCGATATTGCTTGGTGTGATGTTCTTGCCACCCGAGGTGATGATGATGTCCTTGAGCCTGTCCTTGATGGTCAGATAGCCGTCGGCATCGATCTCGCCGCAGTCGCCGGTATGCAGCCAACCGTCGGCGTCGATGGCCTCATGCGTTTGCTCGGGCAGCTTCCAGTAGCCGGCAAACACGTTCGGACCGCGGACCAGGATCTCGTTATCTTGCCCGATGGCGAGCTCTGTGCCTTTGCACGCAATGCCCGCCGATCCGATGCGAATCCGATCCGGGGGCATCGAGGTACAGAATCCGCAGGTCTCCGTCAACCCGAAGGCTTCCAACAGGTCGACGCCGATGGCCATGAACCAGCGCAGCAGGTCTGGCGGCACCGGCGCCGCTCCGGTCATTGCGCTCTTGAGGTTTTGCAGGCCGAGAAAGCTGCGCAGGTTGCTCAGCACGACCTTTTGCAGCAGTTGGTAACGTGTGGCGCGCCAGCCCGTCACCGGATGGCCGTCCAGCCGGGCCTGGGCCAAGGCCGCACCTTCGGCCGTCACGGTTGCATAGGCGCGTCGTGCCAGCGGCATGGCGTCTTGCATGTATAAAGTGATCTGGGTATGGAGTTTTTGCCAGAACCGGGGAGGGCCGAATAACACCTGTGGGGCCACTTCACGCACGTCATTGAAGATGGTGCTTGCGTTTTCGGGGAAGTGCACGATCTGGCCCAGCGCCAGCGGGTTGTACACCGTGCCCATGCGCTCGGCAATATGGCACAGTGGCAGAAACGACAGCGATCGGTCCAGTGGGGCCAGCTGCATGTATTCGTGCACGTTGGCGATCTGAAAGGCCAGGTTGCGGTTCGAAACCATGGCGCCCTTGGGCGCACCGGTGGTTCCGGAGGTGTAGACCAGGAAGGCGATATCGTCAGGTGTGCCGGCATCGATCGCAGCGTCGAATGCGGCCCCATTCCTGCGTGTCAGCGCCTGACCGTGGGCGAGGAACTGTTCGAATCCCGTGCACATCGCGTCATCGAGTTCGCGCAATCCCTTGTTGTTGGTGATGACGATGCGTTGCAGGTTCGGACAGTGCTGGCGAACCGTGGCCACCTTGTCGTATTGCTCCTGATTTTCGACAAACAGCACCCGCGCCTGGGCGTCATTTAGGACGTATTGCACCTGCTCGGGCGACGAAGTCGGGTAGATCCCCGCGCACAGGATGCCCATGCATTGGGCCCCCATGTCGGCGTACAACCACTCGGGGCGGTTTTCCGACAACACCGCGATGGCGTCGCCGCGTTGCAGGCCGAGGTCGGCCAGAGCCATCCCGATGGCGCGCGCATGGTCGTAATACTCGGCCCAGCTGGTCGATGCCCAGATGCCCTTCTTCTTGTGGCGCAGGGCGGGTTGACCGGCCCATTCCTGGCTGCGGGCGCGAAACAGTTTGTGCGGTGTGTCGTGGCCGTAGGCGACGACAGATGGCTGTGTGTGTGGCATGGTGGTGGACATGGTTGGTCTTACCTCCAGGTCTTGCGACGTTTCCAGCGTTTTCTTTGCTGGCCTGAATTGTCGTCATGGGCGGCACCCCCGAGGTAGAACTCCTTGACGTCGTCTTTCTCCCGGAGCTCCTTGGTGGTGCCGGCCGCCACGATGCGCCCCAGCTCCATGATGTAGCCCTGGTTGGCTGTGGCCAGCGCAATGGCGGCGTTTTGTTCGACCAACAGAATCGACATGCCGAGTTCGCCGTTGATTTTTTTGATGATCGCGAAGATCTCGTGCGTCAGCAATGGAGACAGTCCCAGCGAGGGCTCGTCAAGCAGCAGCACCGTCGGTTTGGCCATCAAGGCGCGGCCGATCGCCAGCATCTGCTGCTCGCCGCCGGACAACAACCCGCCATGCTGGTTCTGCCTTTCCTTGAGGCGCGGAAACCAGTTCATGACCCGATCCAGGTCGGCCTGGGTACCGTTGGCGTCGCGGCGAGCGAACGTGCCCATGGTCAGATTTTCGCGCACGCTCAGGAACGGAAAAATCTGACGTCCTTCGGGCACCAGCACCAGACCACTGCGGGCGACCTGATCCGGCTCGCGCCCCTGGATGGCATGCCCGTCGAACTCCACGGAACCCTTGGACGGATCGATGACGCCGGCAATGGTGTTGAGTAAGGTGGTCTTGCCCGCGCCATTGGCGCCTAACACGGCGGTGATGTCGCCCGCTCGGACTTCCAGATTGACGCCCTTGATCGCGTTGACCGGGCCGTACCATGTTTCCAGGTTCTTGATGGCCAGGAGGGGTTGTGCCGATGGGCTCATGCTCAGCCTCCCAGGTAGGCGGATATCACCGCCGGGTCGTTTTGCACCTCGCGCGGTGTGCCGATCGACAACACCTCGCCCATGTTCATGCACAACACGCGGTCGGCCGCCTGTGTGACGAGCGACATGTCGTGCTCCACCATGATGACGGTGATGCCCAGGTCTTTCTGGATGTCGTCGATCCAGAAGGCGAGGTCGCGCGATTCCTCCGGATTCAGGCCGGAGGCCGGCTCGTCAAGCAACAGCAGACGCGGCTGGGTTGCCAGCGCGCGGGCCAGTTCCACCACCTTGCGCACTCCGTAGGGCAAACCCGCTACCGGGCTGTGGCGATGCGCCATCAGGTCCAGCAGTTCGATGACATCTTCGACGTGGGCACGCGAACGTGCCTCCGCGTTGCGCACGGCCGGTGTCCAGAGCCACTGCGCCGCGAAGCTGCCATGGTCGAATCGGTGACGGCCCAGCAGCAGGTTGTCAAGTACGGTGCCGCCTTCGAACAGTTCGATGTTCTGGAACGTGCGGGAAATGCCGCTGTGCACCACCTTGTGGCGTGGCATGGCGGTAACGTCCTGGTCTTCGAAACGCACCGTGCCCGAAGTGGCGTCAAAGACGCGCGTGATGACATTGAGCATCGACGTCTTGCCGGCACCGTTGGGCCCGATGATGGCAAAAACTTCACCCTGCTCGACGTTGAAACTCACGTCATTGATCGCCCGGACGCCGCCAAACCGCAGCGACACGTTGCTGACTTCGAAGACACTCATTTGTATCTCTCCGATTTCATGTAGCTCTTGCCGCGCTTGAACATGTTCTTGCGGTAGATCGGGAAGTTTTCCAGGAAAGCCTTGAACTTGATCCAGCGGCCGTTGAGGCCCTTGGGTTCGAACAGCACGAACAGGGCCAGCACCAGTCCGAAGACGAAGATCTCCAGGCCGAACTGTTTGGCGATCGAGTCCGGCAGCAATGGTTTGATGCGCGAGATGAAAGTCGGTAACATGCTGATCAGGATCGCGCCCAGGATCGCTCCGCGCAGCGAACCGAGCCCGCCTATGGTGACCATCAGCACTAACTCCAATGACAGGATGAGGCCAAAACCCTCGGGCGTCAGGTATCCGATCTGGTGGGCTAGCAATGCACCGCCCAGGCCTGTCACTGCCGCTGAAATGACGAAGGCCAGGACTTTGTAACCATTGACCCAGATGCCCAGGCTGTAGGCAGCGGCTTCCGAGTCGCGTACACCCATGAACGCGCGACCGGTCTTGGCGCGCACGAGGTTGATCAAGCCCAGCATCACGATGAACAGCACCGCCAGGCACAGGTAGTAAAAGGACTGAAGGCCCGACAGATCGAGTCCGAACAGGTTCGGGCTTTCCACCGGCATGCCGTTGTAGCCGCCGGTCACGCTTTTCCATCGGCCGACGATGATCTCGGTCAACATGGCGAATGCCAACGTGACCATGGCCAAATACAGTCCGGACACCCGGATCGCCGGCAATCCGATGACGAAGCCGATCGCACCCGTGATGCAGGCCGCCAGCGCCAAGGACGCCACCAGAGGCACACCTTGGGCGAGTAGCCAGGCATGTGCATAGGCACCGATGGCCACAAAGGCGGAGTGCCCCAACGACACCTGTCCGGTGTAACCCACCAGCACCATGAGTCCGAGGCTGACCACACACATGATGAACACATAGGTGATCTCGCCCACGAAGTAGCGCGGCAGAATCCAGGGCGCCAGCAGCAGGGTCAGCATCAGGATGCCGTAAACGATCCGGGTGCCCGGATACCGCAACAAGGAGTGGCCGTCGCGGTAGGAGGTGTCGTAGGGATATCGCATGGTGGTACAGATTGATTCAGACGCGTCGACCGTGGGCTTCACCAAGCAGGCCGCGCGGCCAGAGGATCAGTACGCCAATCAGCACCAGATAGGCGGACGCGTCCTTGAAACCATCGGGCATGTAGACGCCGGAAAACTGCTCGATCATGCCCAGCAATAGACCGCCCAGGATGGCGCCCGGAATGCTGCCGAAACCCCCGAGTACCAACGCGGCAAGCGCTTTGAGCACGACGATCCACAAGCCGATATCGACCAGGGCAATTGGCGCCAGGAGCAGGCCACAGACTGCCGCGATCGAACCGGAGATGGCCCACACCATAGAGGTGACGCGTTTGACGCGGATGCCGTTGAGGTAGGCGGCGAGTTGATTCTGGGATGCCGCCTGAATCGCGACACCCAGCGATGTCTTCTTCAGGAACCAGAACAACACCAATGTAATGATGAGCGCGGCAGCCACAATGACCATATGCAGATCGGTGACCACCAGCGGGCCGAATTCGGTGGTGTTGCCGCTCCACGGCGTCGGAAAGTTGCGTGAGTCGGGGCCGAAGGCCATGCTGACCAGACCGCGCAGCATGAAGGCAATGGCAATTGTCAACATGACGCCGGCAAATTGCGGCTGACCGACGATCAAACGCATCACCCGTGCGTCAATCACCCAGTTCATTGCGGCGGCGAGCACGATGGTGCCGAGCGCAGCCAGCCAGAACGGCCAACCCAGACCGACGATCAATCCCCATCCGACAAAGGAGGAGGCCATCAGGACGTCCCCGTGCGCGAAATTCAGAACCTCGGTGGCCTTGTAGGTCAGCACAAGGCCCAGCGCGACCAGGGCGTAGATCGAACCGATGGCCACGCCGTTGATCGTCAGCTGCAGAAATTGCACCAGGTCCGCGTTCATGGGAGGACCTTCCGTGCTGCACAGCGGGGCGCTTGTCGGGGGCGTGTCACGTCTCTCATGGGGCAAACCTCGCGCAGCATGACGCTGCCAGAGGCTGCGCCGTGGCAGCGATACGTTCAATGTACATGACTGTCTCCTGTGCGTCGTGTCGAGTTGGCCGACACGGCTGGCCCATGGACCTGCTTCAATCCTGATCCGACCCTGCTGTCGAACCGTGAACGAAGTCTAATTGGCAAAGTAAGAATTTCGATTAGGGAAACTACCAATCGTCTGGTCATTACTGTCGCATAGGCTACAGCGCCGGTATTTCGTGCAGCAGCATTTGTTGTCATGGTATGACAAAGAAAGTAGTATTGCGGCATGAGGGCGGTGCGAGCGGGATGCTAGACCCATCATCTGCATGCGCTCGGCGCGTGTCTGAACGATGGTCCGAAATCGCCTGTCTGGTTGAGGAAATCCAATGATTCTTGTCAAGCCGCTAAGGATTCAGAACATGCGTGCCGACGGTTTGTGGAGCACACGCACCCTATACGATGCGTTTCTCTCCAACGTGGCGCAATTCCCCGATCAGGAAGCCGTGGTCGACCCGCCCAATCGAGAGAGCTTCACCGATGGTGCGCCGCAACGGATGGGTTGGCGCGCGTTGCAGTACGCGGTTGAACGGTTGTCGGCCCTGTTGTATCAGCATGGTCTCAGGCGCGATGACGTGGTTGTGGTGCAACTGCCCAATACCGTCGAACAGGTGGCAACTTATCTGGCTTGCCATCGTTTGGGCATTGTCGTGTCGCCCTTGCCGGCGGTATATCGCGAACACGAAATTGGTCATGCGCTGCATGTCACGCAAGCCAGAGGTCTGATCACGTCGACACGGATCGGCAAGCATCCGCATGCCGCCATGATGGCGGCCCTGCGCGGGCAGTTCCCACACGTGCAGGCATTGCTGGCATGGGGCGTGAACGTGCCCGACGGCGCGATTGGTCTCGACGCGGCGATGGCACAAGTCACGTCACTCGACGCCGTGCAGGCCTATGCCGCGTCAATCGACCTGAGCGCAGACGATGTGGTGACCATATGCTGGACCTCTGGCACTGAAGCCCATCCCAAGGGAGTCCCGCGTAGCAGCAACGAATGGTATTGGCAAGCCAAAGGCACGACCGAGGCCATCGGCATGTTCCCCGGCATGCGGGTTCTGAATCCATTCCCGCTGGTGAATATGGGGGGCATGAGTTTCGCCTTTGTCGGCTGGTTGCTGGAGGGTGCGACGCTGGTGCAACACCATCCGTTTGATCTGGACGTCTATTTGGGCCAGTTGCGAGACGAGCGCATCGACTTTACCCAGGCAGCGCCGACCATTCTGAACCGCATGCTGCAAAGCGATGAGCAGGTTGCCGGCATCGACTTCTCCCGCATCAAGCGGATCGGATCGGGGGCCGCTCCCTTGTCGGCATGGATGATCGACACGTTTGCCCAGCGCCACGGTGTCGAGATCATCAACTTCTTCGGCTCCAATGAAGGGGCCGCGTTGTGTAGCAGCGCGCAGGACATCCCTGACCCAAGTGAACGTGCCGTGTTGTTTCCGAGGCCGGGTGTGCCGGGCAGGCCGCCTTGGATCTACCGTGTCAACAATATCGTCCGTACCCGTCTCGTTTCGCCGGAAACCGGACACGACGTCACCGAGATCGGTGTCGTCGGCGAGATGCGTATCGACGGACCGACGGTGTTCAGCGGGTACTACAACGCGCCGGAAATCACCGCCAAGGCGTTCGATGCGCAGGGTTATTTCAAGACCGGTGACTTGTTTGAGATCACCGGATCCGCTGGGCAATATTTGCGCTTTCGGGGCCGCCTGAAAGACCTGATCGTGCGCGGCGGCATGAAGATATCCGCCGAAGAGATCGAGGCCTTGGTGCTGGGGCACCCATCAGTAGCCGATGCCGCCATGGTTGGGTACCCTGACGACGAGTTGGGTGAACGCATGTGTGCCTGCATCGTGCCGCGTGCGGGATGTTCCGTCGACCTGGACTCTCTGGTTCAGTATCTGCGTGACGAGAAGCGCGTTGCCACGTTCAAATTACCTGAACGACTGCTGCTGCTGGAGGTCCTTCCGCGCAATCCGGTGGGCAAACTGCTCAAAAGCGTGCTGCGTGAAACGATTCGCAATGGCGACGTGAAGGTCGTCATGTAGGGCCGCGGGATAAATGGGCAAATGGACCATCGGCGTCATGATGTGTGTAGCGGATCATGGGTCAGCTGGGCGCCGCCACAGACGCTTTCGCGCGACATGCCGGCACTGCAGCGAATCAAGGGCTTGGGTGCCCGGATGATCGCCTGGCCCGTCAAACCGCTGCCATTCTTGCGACGCGACCGAACGCGATCAGGAGGAGGTGCCGCCGTCCACCGGAAATAGGGCGCCGGTGCAATAGCTGCTCTCGTCGCTGGCCAAAAACAGCACCATCTGAGCCACTTCCGACAAGGTCCCGTAACGCGCCATCGGCACTTTGCGCAACATCAAGGCACGTGCTTTTTCCGGCGCCTGCGGGGAACCTCCACGTTCGAGGGCCGACATCATCTTGCTATCCAGCGGGCCTGGATTGACGCTGTTGACACGTACCTTGAGCGGCGCTGCGTCGCGCGCAGCCGAGCGGACCAGTCCCGACACCGCATGTTTGCTGGTGTTGTAGCCGCAGATGCCAGCGCCTCCTTGCATGCCGGCGGCCGACGAGCAGACGATGATGCTGCCGCCACCATTTTTGGCCATGGCCGGCAACGCGTGTTTGATGCCAAGGAACGGCCCGACCACATTGACCGCCAGCGTCTGCTGGAACACCTCCAGCGGGTAATCGCTGATCGCGGCAAATACGCCCTCGATGCCCGCGTTGGCAAAGAAGATGTCAAGCCGTTCGAAGCGCTGCAGTGCAAAAGCGACCAGGGCCCGGTTGTCCTCCTCGCGGGTCACGTCACCGGCAAAAATGTCCACGTTGTCGCTGGACAGCGTTTTCTGGGCATCTTGCAGTGAGGCCTGATTGCGGCCGCACAGCACGACTTTCGCGCCGTGATCGATGAACAGCTTCGCGCACGCCATACCGATTTCACCGGCGCCCCCGGTGATGATGGCGACCTTGTCCTGTAAGCGTTGCATGGATTGTTCCTGTTGTGTGCCTGTCAACAACGGTGTCAAGCCAAACGCTCGATCACCATCGCGCTGGCAACACCCGCAGCGCCGCATATGGAAATGCAGCCAAAACGACCGTCACGTCGATCTAGCTCATCCAGCACGACACCAACGAGGGCGGCGCCGGTGCATCCCATGGCATGGCCGATCGCGATCGCGCCGCCGTTGACGTTGAGTCGCTCGGGCGCGACCTGCATGTCGTCCATGAATTGCAATGCCATCGCCGCAAACCCTTCGTTGATCTCGAACAGGTCGATGTCGTGTGTCTGCAGTCCGGCGCGTCGGATTGCCAACTGCGCCGCCGTCACGGTGCCGGTCAGGGCCAAGGTCCGGTCGGAGCCGACATCGGCCATGCCGACAATACGCGCGCGTGCTTTCAAGCCGGCGCGCTCCAACGCGGATGCGGTTCCCACGAGCACGGCCGCAGCACCGTCGGCCATGGCTGGGGAGTTGCCGGCATGGTGTAGGTGGTCGATGGCGGCCATGTCATACTGGCGGCACAACTGCGCGTCCCAGCCTTGTTCGCCGCCCTTGGCGCCCCATTGTGCAAAAGCGGGCTGCAGCGCCGCCAGTGATTCAACGGTTGTTGCCGGACGGACATTCTCGTCCCGATCCAGCAGCACGGTGCCATCGGCATCGGTCACCGCGATCATCGATGGCGCGTGCCCGCGTGCCGACGCCGCCGCAGCGCGTTGCTGGGATGCGGCAGCAAACGCGTCGAGCTGGGTCCGGCTGTAGCCGCGCTGGGTCGCGATCGCGTCCGCCGCGATGCCGATCGGCACCAGGCGCGCCTGCAGTTGCAGCTCCCGGTCATGCGTCAATGGGCCTTGGTCGCTTCCCATGGGTACCCGAGACATCATCTCGATGCCGCCGCCAAGCGCGAGCGTGTCACCGTGCATGGCCTGCAACGCGGCAAAGTTGGTGGCCGAGAGGCCGGAGGCGCAGTAGCGGTTGATCGTGACGGCGCTGACCGCATCGTCCCAGCCGGCCAACGGCAACGCCATGGTGCCCACGCTCGCGCCTTGTTCGCCAGTTTGCGTCACGCAGCCGAAGATGGCATCACTGACCAGCGCGGTGTCCAATGATGTGCGCTTGGCCAGCGCGCGCAAGGTCTGGGCCAGCAACTCAGCCGGTTTGACCGTCTTGAGGCTGCCTTTGTCGTTGCCGCGCCCGCGTGGAGTGCGCACTGCGTCGGCAATATAGGCGTGGATCATCGGGTGTCCTTTGCAGGGGTTGGAAGTTCGTTCAAAAATTGGGTGAAGGAGTCGCTGGCGCTGGCATGGCTGTTCCATGCAAGCCCACGCAGGTCGTGTACCGTCTTTGCGATGCCTGTGTCGGGTAATGCCAGCGCGTCGGTTTCGCCAACGCCGGCGCGGCGGATCAGACCGCCGCCACAGACCAGTACTTCGCCGCTGACATCGCAGTCGGCGCCGCACAGCCACCCCACCAGGGGCGTAACCCGTTGCGGGTCGAAGGTCGTAGCCATCTCGGGTGGCAGGTAAGGCGCTGTCATCTGGGAATAGCCATATGGGGCGATCGCATTGATGCGCACGCCATGGCGGCGGCCTTCGATGGCGAGCGCGCGCACCATCCCGATCACCGCTGATTTGGCGGCCGAATACGCGACTTGGCCGTAATTGCCATACAGACCGGCACTCGATGTGGTCAGCACCACACGGCCATAGTCCTGGGCGGTCAGGTGGGGCCAGGCGGCATGCACCAGGTGCAGATTGCCGAAAAAACTGGTGTCGAATATGGCGCGGAAATCCGCCATGGACTGTTTGGCGAACGCCCCGGCCCGGTCAATGCCGGCATTGGCGATGATGATGTCGAGTCGCCCGAAGCTGTTGCGCGCCTGCTCCACCATCGCCGAGCCGCTTTCCGGATCGGTGACGTCGCACCAGTTGGCGGCGGCCAAGCCGCCCGCCGCGCGTATGGCGTCCACCGTCTGCTGGGCCGAGGTGTCGGCATCCGACTCACCGGCGTGGCGCCTGTTGTTGACGAGGACCTTGACACCCTGGCGTGCCAGATGCAGTGCGTACGCACGCCCCAGCCCCTTACCGGCGCCGGTCACGATGGCCGTGCGGCCACGCAGATCTTGCGTGGTTTTCACGGCTTGGTCCATGGAAAGAAGACGGGTACGCGGCGCATGTAGTCCGCATACGCCGGTTTGGCCTTTTGCAAGTAACGTTCCTGCATCGGCGTTGCCGAACCGGCGCTCATGAACCAGGTAACGTAAATGGGACATACCAGCGCCAGCCAGCCCCAGGGATGCACCAGACCCAACGCCGCGAAACTCCACCACACGACCGATTCGCCGAAATAGTTGGGGTGGCGTGACAAGCCCCAAACGCCGGTGTCCAGCACCCGCTTGCGGTCGGTTCGTTGGCGCTTGAATCGCTCCAGCTGCAGGTCGGCGACGACCTGAAAACCGAATCCGATGGCAAACAGGACCAGCGCCAGTGCATGCTGCCAACCCAGCGGGTGGGCGCCAGCCGCAACGGCAGCCACCAGACCGATCGACCACAACCAGACCATGACACCTTGCATCGCAAAAATCTGGAAATAACTCCACCACCACCAATGGCGTCCGAAGCGCTTGCGCCAGGCCGCGTAACGCGCATCTTCACCGTCACCGGTGTTGCGCAACCCGATGTGCAGCGACATGCGGGCCGACCACAGGCCGACCAGCACGGCCGTTATCACCTCATGCGGCGACCAACTGCCCCGCATCAGCAGCAGAACCAGCGCTGGAATTGCAGCCGCCATCGAGTAGGCCACGTCCATGATGCCGGCATCGCGCCTCGCCAGACTGATGAGCCAGACCAGCGTCAGCAGTGTGCCGTTGATGACCGCTGCCTTCATGGTCACTGACAGAAAATGAGCGCCGGGCCAGTCGGAGCGGCTGAACCACCACCACAGGCCGATCACCAAGGCCATCAGCGGCATGACGAACTCACGCGGCGTGCCGACACGCAACGCGGGCTGGCGCCGAAACGCCAGCAATGCCAGCACCCAGACCAGCCACAACACGGTGACCGCAGCGACCAGTCCGGTTGTGATCACGCTGATTTGCCGCTCAGCAGACCGTCCCGCAGATCCGAGCCGTTGGCCCAGCAGGAGTGGGTGCCAGCGCACAATTTGTGCGGCAACTCGATGCGGCACACCGGTCCATCGGAAAAACGCTTGCAGTCGATCAGCAAGGCCTCGGATTTCTGGGTGTTCTCATTAGTGATGAAGGTCACCAGATAGCCGTCGTCTTCGTCCTTCGCATTGATGCGTGGCGCAAATGGCGCCTCGCTGGCAAACTGGCCTTCGGGCAGGCGCACCTCCCAGGATTCGCCAGTCTGCAGGTCGTGTTTGACGAAGCCCAGAAACAGGAACCAGCCTGGCACTGGTAACGCGCTGTAGGCGTAGCGGTAGGGATTTCCACCGTAACGCATGTTGATCATGCCGAACTCCAGCGTGCGCTCGTCCAGCCGTTGCTCGGTGGTTTTGCCTGTTTTCAAGTTGAAACGCCAGCGGTGCAGTCGCGGTTTCATCTTGTACTGATCCAGATACGACATCATGCGTGCGTATCCCTTGGGCGCGCCTTCGAAGTTTTTGGGTTCGGGATCCTCCTGGAAATAGCCATCGAGGACGACCTCGTCGCCTTCTTCGTATGCATTGAGCCAGTGCAGCACGAAGGTGGGCGCAGCTTCGAACCAGCGAATATCCTCGGGTTGGCCGCGGCGCGGAATGATGGCAAAGCGTGACGGCTTGTCGGCGTGGAACTTCACCACGTGTTTGCCCTGCTTGAGCAGTTCCTCGTCCCAGAAAAGCGGGAAGTCGTTCAGAATGGCGTAGTTCTTGGAGAACGCCATGTCGTGTGGCAGGCGCGGGCCGGGCAGCGGAATCGGCACGTAATGCACCAGCTTGTCATGTTTGTCCACCACGCCGTAGTGCATATAGGGCGCATGTTTGGAGTAGTTGAAGAACAACATTTCGCCGTTGGCCTCGTCGACCTTCATGTGCGCGGAAATACCATCGAGCGGCGACCACGACGGAATGCCATGTTGCTCCAGCGTCAATGGATCGAGCCGATAACCCTCGCCACATTGGTAATACGACGTGACAGCCTTGCCAGCATGTACAACTACGTCGGTGCTCGATGCGTCCTTGATTGCGCCGTGTGAGCCCCATCCCGGGCGGGTCGACAATTTCGGGTCATCGATCAGCCCAGCCCACAGTCGCTTGTTGGCTTCCAGCTCGGCGCTCAATCCCTTGGTCTGTACGAAGCGGTTGCGGTAGCTGGCCTTGCCATCACGAAATGTGATCATGTGGATCATGCCGTCGCCATCGAACGGGTGGTAGCGCCCGAGCGACTGGTAAAGCGGATTCTGTGTGTTGCGCAGGTAGACGCCGTCAATGTCCTTCGGGATGCTGCCTTCGAGCACCTTCATGTCGGAGGCGTTGACTTCTTCGTGCAGGGGCGTCCAGGCACCCTTGAGGTAGGGGTGATCTCCGGGCTCGATATCGCTAGGCAATTTGCGGATCAATTCGACGGACATATGGCCTCCTTGGGCTTGGTTATGGAAATGGAAGGGTGGACGGCGGCAAACGTGACGTCCCATGGAAAAACGGGTTGAGCGCAGCAGCTGCACAACACCTCGGGTACAAAGGGCTGGCCGCAGGTCTTGTGCAGCGGCCGGATCGATGCGTTTTCGTGCAGGTAGTGCCGGGTAGCCCAGCTAGACAGGCAGACCAGATAACCGAACAGATCGCGGCTTGCTTGCGTCAACCGATATACGCTGCGCCGGTTGTCCTGGGTATCGTCCCCGCACAGCAGCAGGCCCGATTGCGCCATGCCAGCCAGCCTGCGCGCGAGCACACTGCTGGAAATACCGAGCACATGCACCAGCTGGTCGAAATGATGGCAACCGAGGATCACGGCGTTGATGATCAGCAACGACCATCGGTCCACGCGCAACCCCATACCGGAGTTGTCGATACGCGCGACGCGAGCGGCCCGGCCGACCTGTGTTGCGCGACCCAGCAGCACCGGATTCACCGTCAACGTCAGCGTCAGGTCGCCCAAGGTAGCTGTTGCTTGGCACGCGGAGCAGGCCAGCACGGGTGTGAAGCTGTGACCGCAACTGTGGTGAACCAGCTGGGCCGGCAATGCGTCGCGTCGATGGCCCCAGCGCCGCTCCCAGGCCCAGAACATCAGCACATGGTTGTAGAGCTTGAGGCCGGCCTGGGTCAATCGATAACCTTGGCGCGTGGGGCGTTCGCCGTAGTTGCGTTTGCGCATCAATCCCAGATCGATCAACTTGCCGAGCCGGTTGGTCAGCGTGGCGCGCGGGATGCCGAGCCGCTCTTGCCAGACATCGAACTGGCTGATGCCGGTAAAGGCGCCCAGCAACACCGCCGAGGTCCAATTGTCGCCCAGGGCCATCAGTCCATGGTTGAGCCCGCTACTGGCGATCGCGTCGCGCGTCAGGTCCAGGTCTGGCTTGTACAACAGGGCACGGTGGTGGGTCGGCGGGCGCATGCCAGTCACAATCCTCGCAGGTGATTGCCGCCGTCGACTGGCAACACTACGCCGTTCACGTAGGCCGACGCGTCGCTGGCCAGGAACAACAGTGCGCCGTCGAGTTCTGCCGGCTCACCCATGCGCCTGGTCAGGCTCAGGTCGAAGTAGGTTTTGCCGTGCTTATGCTCAAAATCCTTCGTGAAGGCCGTGTTGAACAGTCCGGGTGCGAGGCAGTTGACCCGGATGCCACGCGGCCACAATTCCATGGCCATGGTCTTGCTCAGATGCATCACGGCGGCCTTGCCTGCGCCATACGCGCTGACACCCGGTTGCACTGTGATCCCCAGTGTGGAGGCGATGTTGATGATGCTGCCGCCGCGTTTGGCCGCGACCAACCGCCGTGCCGCGGCTTGGCTGACCCGCTCGACGCCGAGCAAATTGGTCTGCAGCAACCGCATCCACTGCCTCTCATCGTTGTCACGCCATTTGGCGCTGCCGCTCACGCCAGCGTAGTTGACAACGATGTCGGCGCACAGTTCCAGCGTGTCGAGTTGTATGAAGGCGTCTAGAACCGACGCACTGTCGCTGACATCCATTAGCATTGCGCGTACATCGTGGCCGGCCTGGCGCAACTCAGTGCTGTCTCCTCTATGAGATCGAGACGCCGCGCGACGCCGACGACCTTGGCGCCGGCTTCGGCCAGCGTCTGCACGGCGCGCAGGCCCAACCCGCTGGAGGCGCCTGTCACCAGGGCGGTGCGGCCTTTGAGCGAGAACAGGCCATGCGTGCGTGCCAGATCAGGCATCGCTTGCCACGATGAAACTCACGACGGTGGAGCAGGAGCCGCCAACGTTGAACGTCTGGATCCTCCTGGCGCCGTCGATTTGCATGTCGCCGGCTTGCCCGGTGACCTGGCGTGCGGCGTCGAGCAGCATGCGAGAACCGGTGGCGCCGACCGGGTGGCCACAGCCGATCAGGCCACCACTCATGTTGATCGGGCAGCGTCCGGTGGGCTCGATCGAGCCGTCCTCGATGGCTTGCCAGCTTTGGCCAGGGGGCGTCAGGCCAAGGTGATCGATCGCCATGTATTCGGTGGTCGTGAAGCAGTCATGCGTCTCGACACCGTCCATTGCCTCAATGCCGGACACGCCCGCGCGAGCCCACGCCTCTTCGATAGCCTGGCGCGCATGCGGGAACACATAGGGCGCATTGGCGCTGCGTTCGATCTTGTCCTTCAGTCGCAAGCCGGCGTTGCGGTGGCCCCATCCGGCGATGCGTGGCAGCTTGTCAAGCGAGGTGCAGATGCGCTGCGCGTGTTCACGCGCGAACGCGGCCGATGCCAGTACCACGCCGGCAGCACCGTCGGTGATCTGACCGCAGTCCTGGCGTCGCGAGCCGGGTTCGATCATTGGATTGGCCTCGTCGTCGTCGGTGAAGCTCTGTTCGTTGAACTGCCATTTGCGGGTCTGCGCGAGCGGATTGCGCTTGGCGTTGCCGTAGTTGAGCTCGGCGATACGGTTGAGGTATTTGCGGTCCAGACCGTAACGCCGTTCGTACTCGGCTGCCAACTGGCCGAAGGCCGCCGGCCACATGAACTTGCAATCGATGTCTTCATGGCCTTGCCAGGCTGCGGCGTTCTGGTTGGCGGAAGCCTGGTCACCAGGCAGGTTCTTGAATTCCTCCACGCCCAGCACCAGGATGCAGTCATAGCGCCCCGCTTCAATCTCCGCCATTGCGCTCAAGATCGCCAGCGACGATGATGCGCAGGCGCCTTCATGGCGCATTGCCGGTACCCCCCACAACTCGGGCACCATTTGGGCGACCATTGAACCCAGCTGCGCTTGCTGGCGCTGCAGTTCGCCAAACGCATTGCCGACGTGGATGCTCTGGATCCGGGAGGCGTCCACGCGGCTGGCTTCGAGCGTGCCGAGCGTGCCTTCGCGGGTCATGTCAGAGATGTCCTGCCCGTTGCGGGACCAGGCTTTGGCGAAATCTGTCTGATAACCGCCGAGGATATAAGTAGGAGATGGCATGGTGGTTCCTTGCAAAAAAATCAAAAACCCGCCCAATCAGAGCGTATGTCGCTGGCATCGGCCCAGCACGAGTGGGTGCCGCTGCTGATCTGGTGCGGCAGCAAGATGCGCGCCACCGGACCGGCAGCGATGTTGCTGGCATCCAACACGATACATTCCGAGGTGTGGGTGTTCATGTCGGTGACGAAACTCACGACGTAGCCGTCGTCTTCGGCCTTGGCGCCGGCATTGGGCGCCATCGGGGACTCGCTGCCAAAACGGCCCTCGCCGAACAGGTAGGTCTGTGCATCGCCGATGACATGGTCGAAGCGGGTGATGCCGTCGAACAAAAATGAGTTGGGATGCGCCACCATGTTGTAGGAGTACCGGTAAGGTTTACCCCAGTATTGGGTGTTGATCATGCCGAACTCCAGTGGCAAATCCGAGAGTTGTTGTTCGTGGGTCTCGCCGGTGCGCAGGTTGAAGCGCCAGCAATACAGAGAGGGGCCGTACCGCTCCGGCCCCAGCGTCGTTCCGCTGTTGTCGAAACCTCCCTGGCCGTCCTTGCGGGTCGGCAGCGGTGTACGCTGGTGGTAACCGTGCAGCACGATCTCGTCGCCTTCTTCCCAGGCGTTGATCCAATGCAACACGTAGGTCGGGCCACCCTCGAACCAGCGCACCTCGCCGGGTTTGCCCCGGCGCGGCACGACGGCAAAACGCGAGGGCAGCTCCGGGCGGTAGATCACCTTGTGCTTGCCTTGCGCCAGCAGCTCCGGATCCCAAAACAACGGAAAGTCGTTCAGGATGGCGTAGTTTTTAGTGAACGCCATGTCGTGCGGCAGACGCGGTCCGGGCAATGCGACCGGCACGTAGTGCACCAGTGTGTCGTTCGCGTCGACCACACCGAAATGCATGTAGGGGGCGGTTTTCGAGTAGTTGAAGAACAACAACTCCCCGGTGTCCGGGTCGACCTTTGGATGCGCTGAAATGCCATCTGGCATGATCCGGTCGCCCCATGGCGCGATGCCTTTGAACGCCAGCGTGCGCGCGTCCATGCGGTAGGGTTCGCCACATTGGTAGAAGGTGGCCAGCGCGCTGCCGCCATGCACGATCACGTCGGTGGCGGCGGTGTCACGCAGACCGCCGCGTGCGCCCCAACCCGGGCGTTTGGCCAGTCGGGGGTTGTCGATCAGCCCGGCATACAACGCGCCGCCCGCTTCTCGCTCTTCGTTGAAGCCCTTGGTCGGTACGAAGCGGTTGCGGTATTGGCAACGACCGTCCTTGAAACTCATCAGGTGCAGCATGCCGTCGCCGTCGAAGGCGTGGTGTGTGCCCAGTGGCTGGTGCACCGGATTCTGCGTGTTGCGCAGATAAACCCCGTTGAGCGTCTCGGGAATTTTGCCGATGACGGTCAGATCACTGGCATTACATTCCACATGGTTGGGTGTGAACACACCGGTCATGAACGGATGGCTGTCCGGCACCAGTGTGGACTTGACCGTGTTGACAACCTCAAGTTGCAAGGGACACCTCCCTGACGTCTTCGACCGGCTGGGCCAGCGAGGACAAACGGTGACAGGCAGTGCGGTATTCCGCGCGCAGTCGTTGCACTACGTCCGCCACCGGCTCGATTTTTTTGATGGCCCCCACGCCCTGGCCGGCTGCCCAGACGTCTTTCCATTTCTTGACTCCGATAGCCTGATTGCTGTCGTAATTGCGGCTCGGCGCATCCGGCATGTTGTCCGGGTCCAGGCCGTTGGCGCGCAGCGAGGGTTTGAGCCAACTGGCCGCAGTGCCGGTAATGCCCGAGCTGACAATAATGTCTTCGACGCTGGCGTCGACCAGCATCTGCTTGTAGGCGTCCGGCGCCATGCTCTCAACGGTCGGGATGAAGCGTGTACCCATATAGACGAAATCCGCGCCTGCCGCGACCGCGCCGGCCACACCCCAGCCGTCACTGATGCCGCCGCCCACGATGATGTAGCCGTCGAAGAACTCGCGCACGGCGCTGATGAACGCGAATGGCGAAATGGAGCCGGTATGGCCGCCAGCGCCGCTGGAGATGCAGGCCAGGCCGTCAGCGCCTGCGGCAACCGCCTTGCGCGCCAGCGCGATGCTGGTGACATCGGCAAACACCAGTCCACCGTACGCCTGCACGATAAGGATGGCCGGCTTCGGGCTGCCCAGTGCGGTGACGACGATCGGCGGCTTGTGCTTGGCGATCAGTTCCAGATCCTCCGGCAGACGGGAGTTGGACGAGTGGGTCACCAGGTTGGCGCACCAGGGGCCCACTGTATCGGCTCCCTGGGTGCCGCGCGCCTGCGCCAGGCCCTCTGTGATCTGCTGCATCCATTTGTCGAGTTCGCCGATTGGCCGCGCATTAGGCGTCGGAAAGGCGCCGATGATGCCCGCCTTGCAGGCCGCCAGCACCAGCTCAGGGCCGGAGATCAGGAACATCGGAGCCGCAAAAATAGGCAATTGCATCGGGAAACCGGGGATGTCTCTCTTCATAGTGTCATGGTCTTTCTGCAGTGAAGCGGGGCACATATCACGCCAGCGGGTGGCGGGCCATTGGACGCTCAGGGCGGCGAAATAGGGGTGTCAGCTCGTCGCCTTGAAGCCGGAGATCCTCACGGCCTCGGCCCATCGTCTTGATTCGGCTTGGTAAAACGACTTGAATTCCTGCGGAGTACTCGGCAGCGGCTCGAACCCCACTGCATCCCACTGGTCCTTGATCTGTTTGCTGTTCAAGGCCTTGCTGAATTCTGTGTTGAGCCGCGCGATCACCGTGTCCGGCGTGTTGGCGGGTGCAGCAAGGCCTGCCCAGATGAAGATATCCATGTCCGGGTAACCCTGTTCGCGGAACGTCGGCAAATTTGGCATGTGCGCAGAGCGCTTGGGCGTGGTGATCGCAAGCACTTTGACCTTGCCCGACGCCACATGCTGCTTGACCGCCATCATGGGAACAAACGCCGCGTTCACGGTGCCCGAGAGCAAGGCGGTGACGGCAGGTGGCGTGCCATTGAACGGCACGTGCAGCATGTCGATGCCGGCGCGCTGATTCAGGATGACGCCGGCGAAATGTGAGGAATTGCCAGCCGTGAATGACGCATACGACACCTTGCCGGGATTGGCCTTGGTCCAGGCCACGAACTCGGCCACGTTGCTTGCTGGCACATCGGCATTGACCGCCATCACCATTGCCGCACCCAGGAAGTTGGTCACTGGCTTGAAGTTCTTGTCCGGATCGTAGGGCAGGTTGGTAAAGGTATGCGGGTTGATCGTGAACATGCTGGTGTTGCACAGCACCAGGGTGTAACCATCGGGTGCTGCATTCATCACGTTCTGGGCGGCGATGATGCCCGAACCACCCGGCTTGGCGTCCACCAGTATCGGCTGGCCGGTGTTGGCCTTGAACACCTCGGCGACCTGGCGCAAGGACGTGTCCAGGGTGTTGCCAGCGGCGAAAGGCACCACCACCCGCACCGGGCGGTCCGGGAAGGTTTGGCTGTGGGCGTTCGGCAGCGCCAAAGCGAAGGGGCTAGCACTGATGACTTTGAGAACGTCGCGTCGTTGCATGGTTGTCTCTCTTTCTGATTGGAATGCGTCTAGATGCGGGTCACAAAAAGCCGCGAATGGCGTTGGCGACTTCGCGCGGTTGCTCCACTGGCGTCATGTGGCCGGATTGCTTCAGCCATTCGAGTTGTGCGCCGGGGATCAGATCGGCCAGTTCCTGGGACATCGCGGGCGGCGTCACCTTGTCTTCCTGGCCGCACAAGACCCGCGTCGGTATCGTCAATGTGGCCAGTAGCGCGCGATGGTCGGCGCGGCTGGCCACGGCCCGGGTCTGGCGCACCGCGGCCTCGCCACCGACCGGCGTCATGATGGCGCGCAGTGCGGCGAACAGTTCCGCGTCTTGGTGGTGGTCGGGATGGGTGCTGAACGGCAGCATGTACTCGACCACCTTGGCAAAGTTGCGTTCGAAAGCGGCGATGGTCTTGGCGCGTGCGACTTCGCCATCGAGTGATTCCGGCCGCCCCGAGGTGTCGAGCAACACCAGGCCGGCAATGGCGCGCCGGGGCTGCGCGACCATGTCGATCGCGACATAGCCGCCCATCGAAAAGCCGCAGACCACCACCGGCGTGCCCGGTGCCACGTCGGCCAGCAATGCCCAGGCGTCGCGCGCCATGTCAGCGATGCTGGATTGCGTCACGACGTCGGCAATGCGCAAATCGGCGGTGTCCTGCAAAAGCGGCAAAACCCGGTCCCATATGGCAGCCGTGTTGAGCATGCCCGGAATTAACAATATGACAGATTTCACGCAGCGTCTCCTTCAAGTGGTGCGTGACGAGCCTTGGCTAGTACACGCAATTCGGTTTTTAGAATCTTGCCCACCGGGTTGCGCGGCAACATCGGCATGGACAACAGATATTCGGGTAGCTTGTAGGCGGCCACATGCTTTTCCAGGCGCAGGTACTGCACGATGTCGCCTAGTACCAGGGCGTGGCCATCATGCGGTGCGACGCAGACACAGACCTTTTCACCCATCACCGTGTCCGGTACACCGACGATGGCAACTTCACGCACGCCCGGGCATGCCAGCAACAGACCCTCGATTTCTTCCGCCGAAATGTTCATGCCGCCACGGATCACCAGGTCCTTGGAGCGACCGGCATAACGGTAGTACTGCAATTTGTCACCGCCGAGCTCAAACAGGTCGCCGGTCTTGTAGTAACCCTGTTCGTCGAATGCGCGAGCGGTGGCCTCAGGTGCGCCGTAGTACCCGCTGAAAATGTTCGGACCGATGAACCGCAGTTCACCGACACGGCTGGCCTCTTGGATGTCCTCGCCCGTTTCGAGGTCCACCAGTCGGGTGCCAATCTTGCGTGTGGTGGATACCGACCATGTGAATCCCTCGGCGTCTGCGCGTGGAAAATACCGGGCGCGCAAGGCTGGGTCCGGTAGGTCGATATCGTTCCCGGCCAAGGCGGCGCCTTCGTTCGAGCCGAAGTAGTTGATGATCTGCACGCCGTATTTGTCGGCGAAGCCGCGCATCATCCACTCGCTCAGCGGAGCGGAACCCGATCCGATGCGCGACAGGCGTTTGAAGTCGATGCCTTCGAGCAGGTCGGTGTTTTGCAGCAACATGTTCAGCACTGCGGGTGGCGCCACGGTGTAGTCGATCTGCTCGTCGCGCAACTGCTGCAGAAACACCGGTAAGGTGAACGGGTGGTGTTGCACGATTGTGGCGCCCAGCACTAACCAACTGGCGATCGCAGTGGACACACCCGCCATGTTCACCAGCGGGAACGGGTTGAGCATGCGCGCATGTTGGGGAATCTGGCCCGCATCGATGATCGACGGTGCCACAACCAGCCATTCGTTGTGACTGCGCGGAACACCCTTGGGACGCGCCTCTGTGCCCGAGGTCCAGCAGATTGTGAACACATCGTTCGCGGTGACCGCTGCAGCGCGCTCGGCCCGTGACAGGCGATCCTGCTGTGCTGCACTGAGTGCACCGCTGGTGCGTTGGCCGATATCGACAAAGGCCGGCCCTGCATCATCACCCCAGGCCAGGATATGGCGCAGATGGGAATGGCGTGGGCGCATCTGCGCAAACATGTCTGCGCTGGCATGGCCACCTGTCGGCTTGCCGATACGCCCGAACGTCACTACGGCCGCAGCGCGGGTACTCTCCAGTATGTGGTCCAGCTCGTTCTCACGGTACTGGGTCGGTGTCGGCGTGATGACAACCCCCAATCGTGCGCAGGCCATATAGACGACGAACTGCTCGACGCAATTGGGCAATTGCATCAGCAGCACGTCGTCGCGGCGTATGCCGATGTCGAGTAGGAGATGGCTGAAGCGGTCGATCGCCTCACCCAATCGGGCCCAGGTCAGGCGTTGCGGCTCGCCGTGTGCGAAGTCGGCGCGATTACTTGCATCAACGACGGCCTCGGCCTGCGGCCGCTCCCGTAATTGCTGCAGAAACAGGTCCCACAAGGTGGTGTTCCCCCACCAGCCCTTGGCGGTGTATTCCTCAATCTTGTCACTGGTAACCAGAATCATGGATCACTTCCAGCGTTGCAACGTCTTGTCGCTGACAAAGGTGGCGTGGAAGCCGTGCGGAATACGTTGCGGCAACACGATGCGCGCCACCGGGCCTTCAGCCAGGCGGGCGCCCTTGCAGTCGAACACCTGGATCTCGGAGCGTGCATCGACCGGATTCCAAACCGGCATCACCAGGTAGCCGTCGTCTTCTGACTGGCTGTTGTCACGCGGCGCAAATCCGGGCTCGTTGTAGAAGAACTGTGGGCCAGCGCTGTACGCGATATAGCCGCCGGTGGTGATGTCGTATTTGACGAGTCCGGGGAAACGCGGCTCTTCGCGCCCGCCTTGTGGAAACAGCACGTTGTAGGTGAACTGGTTCTTGCGCCCCTGGTAGGCGCCGTTGATGACCGGGAACTCGGTGTTGAGCACGTCGTCGATGACGCGCTCATGGGTTTCACCGGTCGTAAGGTCGAAACGCCATTCGTACAGCATGAAATCGCGCTGGCGCTGATTGATAGTGCGTTCGAGTCGGCGTGCATCGGGTTCGCCTTCGGGCGTTTCGTGGATGCGGTAGGGTGTGCCCACCATGACGATAGCGTCGCCTTCTTCCCACGCGTTGACCACATGCAACATGTAGGTCGGCTTGGCCTCGAACCAGCGAATCTGGTCGGCCGAGCCGTGGCGTGGCACGATCGCGAAACGCGTAGGCTGGTCGGCATGAAAGCGCACCTTGTAACGTCCGGCCTTCAAGGCTTCGGCGTCGGGCCAGAGCGGAAAATCGTGCAGGATGCTGTAGTTTTCGGTCACCGCCATGTCGTGCGGCAGACGTGGGCCGGGTAGCGGGATCTCGATCTTGTTGCGCAGTTTTCGGTCCGGGCCGATGACGCCGTACTGCATGTAAGGTGCGGTGAGGCTGTAGTCGAAGAACATCAGCTCGCCGGTGTGCTCGTCGGGCCGTGAATGGGCCGAGATCTGGTCGAACGCGCCGTCATAGTCGGCTGTCCCCAGGGTTTCCAGCGTCACCGGGTCCAGCGCGTACGGCATGCCCGAGCGGTACCACATGGCGACCAGCCGGCCGGCGTGGAACTTGACGTCGGTATTGGCTGTGTTCTTGAGTGGCTGGTCCGGGCGGTCCTGGCGCATCGGCTCCTTCAGGCCTTTCCACAAACTATGGCCGGCGGCGCGTTCTTCCTGCAGACCCTGGGTCTGCACCCAGCGGTTGCGGTAGGTCACCTTGCCCTGGGCAAACTGCACTGCGTGCACCATGCCGTCGCCGTCATAGGCGTGGTAGCGCCAGTCGGGTGGGTAGTAGGCGTTGGGCCCGTTGCGGAAATACATGCCATTGAGGTCCTTGGGAACCTCGCCGATGACGGTCATGGTGTCGGAGAAACACTCTTGCGCGACTGGGGCGTTGTTGCCGTCAAGGGCAGGAATGGCGTGAACCGGAAGGTCGTTGGGTTTCATGGTTATTCCTGCGACGGTGCTGGTGCCGCGGCCAAACGGTCGCGTTCAATCCAGCAAGAATGAAAACCGGTTGGCACACGGTGCGGCAGTTCGACCTGGGCCACCGGTCCCCGGGTCAGATCATGGGCGTCGAAAATGTCGAGGGTCTGGCGTTTGAGCGCGTCGTTCCACTGGAACGCGATCAGGTAACCATCGTCTTCGCTCTGCGGTGTGTCGGCCTCGGCAAACCAGGGCTCCGTATACCAGCTGTGCCGTTTGTCGTCGGACCAGCCGCCGAGGTCCTGACCGTTGAACAGGTCGTATTTGCGCAGGCCAAGCCATTGCAACTGGGTGGTTGTTGAGTGGTCAACTGCATAACCGTAACGCGTCTTGCGCCCGGTCATGCGACCCTTGCAGCTGGGAAACTCGACGTTGTGGTCGTCGTTGAGCATGCGTTCGGTGGACTCGCCCGTGCGCAGGTTCATCGTCCACTCCCACAAGCGGGCGCGCATCACCAGTTCGGCGACGTCCCTTGCGGTGCGCCGCGCGTCGATGTCGCCGTTTGCGTCCAGCGCGGGCATGTAGCGGCACCCTACCATCACCACTGAGTCTCCGTCCTCCCAGGCGTTGACCATGTGGTACACGTAGCAGGGGCTGAAATCGAACCAGCGGATGCTGTCTGCGGCGGCATAACGGCCGATGACGCCAAAGCGGGTTTTAAGTTCGGGGTGGAAGTCGATCTTGTGCCGGCCCAGTGCCATGGCCTCATGGTCGTGAAACAGGGGCAAATCGTGCAGGATCGAGTAGTGCTCGGTTATTGCCATGTCATGGGGCAGGCGTGGGCCGGGCAGCGTGATCGGCACGTAATGTTTGAGTGTGCCATCGGCGGCCACTACGCCGTAGTGCATGTAGGGTGCCGTATTGCCGTAGTCGAAGAACATCATTTCCTCGGTCATCTCGTCGACCTTGGCATGGGCCGATATCTTGCCGCCTGTGTCGCTGATGGCGGTCGATTTGCCCAGGGTCTGCAGTGTGATCGGATCGATCTCGTAGGCGTCGCCGGACATGTACCACAGCGCCAGCGCGCGCCCGCGGTGACCCACCAGGTCGGTGTTGGCGGTGTCCTTCATGCGCTTGTCGCTGCGCCCCTTGAGCGTTTCGCGCACGCCATAGTGCGTGGCCTTCCCCTCGATCAGTTCCTCCTTCAGCCCGTCCGTCTCGACCCAGCGGTTGCGGTAGGTCAACTTGCCGTTCTCGAAATGTGCGGCATGGATCATGCCGTCGCCATCGAATGGGTGATAACGGCCGTTGGGCGCGTAACGTGCGTTCGGGCCGGCACGCAGGTAGACGCCGTTCAGATTGGTCGGAATGCTGCCGCGGATCACGGTCAGGTCATGCAGCGCGTATTCCTCAGACAACGGCGCATGTACGCCGGTCAGCAAAGGGCCGTAGTCGTCACCGAAAGGCGCGTCAAGATGTTCCGGGGCGGTGCGGTCGTTCATGGAAAACCTCCTTGGTTCAAGAGTTGCCTGCAGCGATGGCGCTCGCCGGGCGCCGGGATTGGGTGATACAGAAGCGGCTGGCGACAAACGCCAGGCTGGTCAGTGCCGCGTTGCCGGCCGGGTTCAGGCCGGTGACGTGGTAATCGCTGTAGGCGGCAGCGAAATTGAGTGGCATCGCGCCTGTCAGGTTGATCGTGAGTTGTGCGCCGGCGCGGGCGTAGGCGGTCTCGGCCTGGGCAATGAACGATTCATCGGTCGAATACAGGAATGCGGTCAGACCGCCGAATTCCGCTACATCGCGCGTCGCTTGCGCAAGTGCGTCGGCGCCGTCTGCGCAGCGAATCAAGAAGCTGATCGGGCCGAAACGCTCGGCGCCATACAGGTCACGTTCATCGGTGCCCACTTGCAGCATCAGCGGCGTGCAGGTCCGTGCATCAGGGAACTCGGGGTGGACGTAGCTGACAGGTTCACGCAACACGGTGCCACGCGCAGCGCCATCGTCACGCAATTGCCGCACCAGGGCCAGCGTCTGTTCCGACTGGATGGTGGCCAGGATCATGGACGCCTTTTTCGGGTCTGCGGTCAGTCTGCCGACGGCGTCGGCCAGTTGACGGGCAACTTCGTCCAGGCTCACCTGGCCTGCGGGGGTACGCACGCCATCGGCCGGGACATAGATGTTCTGCGGGCTGGTGCACATCTGGGCGCTGAACATGCACATCGTCGTGGCCAGGCTGCGCAGCGCTGCGTCCAGGTCGTCGCAGGATTCGAGCACCACGGTGTTGCAGCCGGCCGTCTCGGTGAAGGCCAGGGCTGGGTAAGCATTGCGTTCCACCCATTGGCCGAACGCGACGCTGCCGGTGAAATCGACGATCGCGGTTTTCGGGTGCTGGACCAGGATCTTGCCGACGGGCTCCTCCATGGTGTCGAGCGCCATCGTCACCAGGTTCGGGTCGAAGCCGGCCGCCGCAATCACCTGGCGGAATACCCGCACCGAGATTGCCATCGGCAGGATCGTGGCAGGGTGCGGCTTGACGATGACCGGGTTACCGGTTGCCAGGCTGGCCATCATCGAAGGCCAGGCGTTCCAGGTCGGGAAACTGGCGCAGGCAAAACAGACGGCGACGCCTCGCGGCACCAGCCGATAGGTTTTCTCCAGCACGATCTGCGAGGAGCCGAACCGGCGCTCCCAGCGTGCGGTGGGCGTTACCGCGCTTTGTGCCTGATGCGCGTAGACCAGCGCCTCGATCGCGCGGTCCAGCGCGTTCACGCCCGAGCCGGCGTAGGCCATATTGAAACTCTGTCCGGCTGTGTGCTTGACCGCATGCGTCAGTTCGAACAGGTGGTCGCGGAACAGCACCTCGACCACCTCCATCAACACGCCGATGCGCTCCTGGACTGTGGCGGCCGACCATCGATCGATGGCGCGTTCGGCCGCGGCGAACAAGGTGTCGACGTCCGACTGGGGGTACCGGATGCCGAGCGGTTTGCCGGTGTACGGCGAGACTTCGGTGCCCAGCGTGCCGGCAATGCCGGGCTGCTCCAGTTTGAAACGGTTGGGCTGGACGCCGCCCAGGTGGGCCTGGAATGCCGCCAGTCCTGCGGCTTGGGCGGTTGCCGCATCGGGGTATTTGCCGGGCAGTTCCGGGAACGGACTCCAGCAGTTGCGCTCCACACAGGCTACTTGGGCCTGCTGGAAACGCGCGTGATGCCGGTCGAACAAAGTTTGGGCTTGGGTCATGGGTCGCGTCTCCTGGGGGCTCAGCGGCGCCAGGCCAGACGGTGGTGGCGCGCGACCGTGGTACCGGGTACTGTGTCCGATGCCGACAACGTCAAGCCGCCGTCGGCGCCGAAATCCATGTTGCGCACTTGCTCGGTGCCTACGAAGTTCGGATTCAGCGCGTGGGTGACCGTGTGCACGACTTGCTGGCGACCTTCGTGGGTCCGGATCCGGTAGGGGCCGGCGTACTGGAAGAAACTTTCGAACGCCGCCAGGCGCTCAGCCTCGGGGGCGCTGCGCACACTGTCGCTGGAAAGGCGTGGTCGCTGGCCCCGGGCGATGCAGGCATTCATCGTGCCGTCGCTGTTGTACAGGATCAATCCGGTCGCGTCGGCGCCGAACGGCAGGCTGTCGGGACGGTCGTCGCCATACGCGATTTCCCAGCGAACCAGGCGCCAGGTACCGATCAACGGATTGTCCGCATTGCCACAGGTCGTCATTGCCGTCCTCTTTTTTGACTTTCTTAGTTGAACTTATCTTAAGTCAAAGAAATCGCGCTGGCAAGTGGTACTTATCGGAACCGGCCTTGGCCTGTCACCATGGCGTCACCCTCCACATCACTTTCCAATTTTCTGTGCTTTGAGGGTCTGACGTCAGACCTGGTGTGCGATGCACTCGTAGCCATCGGTCTGCGCGGGACCGCCAACTGATCGTGTCGTCGCCCGACGCGCAACGGTTCAGAAAGGCGCGGCGCGAATATGGCGGCGCAGCGGTGAAAAGGATTTACCGGCCAGGCACCAAGGTGTGGCGCGGAGCCACTAGCCGCATCAAACTGGTGCGGCAATCGGCAGCGCTTTCAAGACCCGGTTCAGGGCGTGCGGAGCCCAGTTCAGGCCGATCTCAACGCGCTCCCGCGTTGCGCAATAAACGCTCCATAACGTCATAACCGCGCGAGCGGGCGAGCTCCAACGGTGTGCGCCCATCGCGATCGGTGAGCTGGGTGTTCGCGCCAGCGCTGAGCAAGGCGCTTGCGGTGCGCTGATGCCGTGGGCCGCCATCGCCAAGCACAATGGCTTCAATCAAGGCCGTCCAGTGCAGGTTGTTGACATGGTCGACCGGCGCACCGGCCGCGAGCAACTGGCGCACTACGCCATCATGGCCCAGGTGGGCCGCAGCGATGAGGGCCGTGCCGTCGTAGCGGCTGGTGACCAGCTTGGCGCTCGCCCCATGGGCCAGCAAGACGCGCAAGGTTTCCTCGTCGTCGGCGACGGCAGCAATGGTCACGGCGTCGTACCGATCCTTGTCCAGTGTGGCGGTATTCGCGCCGGCTGCAATGAGTGCTGTAACGGCACTGCGTTGGCGGGCAAACGTGGCGACATGCAGCGGCGTGCGGCCGTTGCTGTCCAACAGCGTGACAGGTTCGGACGTGGCCTTGGACAGGGCCTCGATTGCCGCTACGTTGCCGGACTGGGCCGCAGCGTGCATGCCCGTGTAAGCGGCTATCTCACGCGCAGACGGCGCGGTCTGCGCGCCTGCATGCGGAGATAGCACGGCGATTGCAACTGTAGTTAGAACTGCGTAAGCGATGGCGCGACTCAAGACGGCCCTGGCTGCCTTGGCGGGAACGCAGTCGTCCAGTGGCGGGTAGGTGGGCAGGCAGGACCGGTTCGCGGTTGGCGGATTCTCGTGTATGGATTGCATGATGGTTGCGGTGGTGTTTCTGGCCGCTGTAAAAGTAACCCGGTCGGTCCCTTGCTGCATTACACCGTGGCAATACGCATCAGGTTGGTCGTGCCTGGCGTGCCAAACGGCATTCCTGCAATGGTGACGATGAATTGCCCGGACTCGGCGAAACCATCGCGCTGCGCGACTTCACTTGCGCGCTGCGTCATCTGGTCCACATCGGCTACATCGGCGATGTGTACGGAATGTACGCCCCAGACCAGGGCCAGCCGCCGGGCCGTCGACAACACGGGGGTCAGGCTCAGAATCGGTGACTCGGGACGCTCGCGCGCTGCGCGCAGGCTGGTATGGCCGGAACTCGTGTAGCAGACGATGACCGCTGCCTGTAACAGGGCCACGGCGCGGCGCATCGCGCAGCACACCGCTTCGGCGACATCGCCACTGGGCCGCGCCTGTGTGTGCGAGGCATCGATCAGCTGGCGATATTGCGGGTCGGCCTCGACCTGCTCGATGATGCGGTTCATCATGTCCACCGCCACGACCGGGTATCTACCCGAGGCCGATTCGGCCGACAACATCACTGCGTCGGCGCCGTCGTAGATAGCGGTGGCCACGTCGGACGCTTCAGCGCGTGTGGGTACCGGGCTCTCGATCATCGACTCCAGCATCTGCGTGGCAACAATGACGGGTTTGCCCAGCGTGCGGCAGGTGCGCACGATGCGCTTCTGGATCGTGGGCACCTGTTCCGCCGGCATTTCCACGCCGAGGTCACCGCGTGCCACCATCACGGCGTCGGTCAGGGCCACGATTTCGTCGAGCCGTTCCACGGCCGACGGTTTTTCGAGCTTCACGACGATGCTGGCGCGATCGCCAATGAGTGCACGTGCCTCGGTGACGTCCTCGGGGCGTTGCACGAACGAGAGCGCGATCCAGTCGGCACCGAGCTCCAGGGCGAAAGCCAGGTCGCGATGGTCTTTTTCCGTCAATGCCGTTATGGGAAGCACAACGCCGGGTACGTTGACACCTTTGCGCTCGGACAACTTGCCGCCGACAAGCACGCGGGTCTCGGCGAAGTCCATGCCGCAGCGCTCGACGACCAGGCGCAACTTGCCGTCATCGAGCAGCAATTCGGCACCGACAACCAGCGCGGCAAAAATCTCGGGATGCGGCAATGTGGCGCGTTGGGTATTGCCCGGTGCGGGGTCGAGGTCGAGCCGGAAACCATTGCCGGGCTCAAGCACGATCGGGCCTTCCGCAAAGGTGCCGACTCGCAGCTTCGGACCCTGCAGATCCGCCAGGATGCCGATCGGCCTGCCAGTCTCTTTCTCCAGTGCGCGCAGGATGTCGAATCGGAGCTGGTGATCCGCGTGGTCGCCATGGCTGAAATTGAGCCGGAACACATCGACGCCGGCCATGAACAGCTGGCGCACGATGGCGGGGTCCGAGCTGGCCGGCCCAAGTGTGGCGACGATCTTGGCGTTACGTGTTCTGCGCATGGTGCGTGTTTCTTTCTAGTGCGTGTCGATCAGTATGGCGCGGAAATCATTGACATTGGTGAGTGTGGGGCCGGTGACCACCGAGTCACCCAAGGCTCCGAAGAAACCGTGACCGTCGTTGTTGTCCAGCCGCTCAAGGGGTGACATGCCCAGTGCCCAGGCGCGCGCCAGCGAGTCGGGCGTGACGATGGCGCCTGCGATCTCTTCCTGACCGTCGACACCATCGGTATCACCCGCCAGGGCGCGGATATGGGGATGACCGTCCAGCGTGATGGCTATCGACAACAGGGTTTCGACGTTGCGGCCGCCACGGCCATTGCCACGCACGGTCACGGTGGTTTCCCCACCCGAGAGCAAAACGCACGGCGCGCGCACGGGTTGCCCATGGCGGGCCACCTGCAGTGCGATACCGGCCAGTACCTTGCCGACGTCCCGCGCCTCGCCCTCGATGGCGTCGCCCAGGATGTAGGGCGTAATACCCGCGCCTCTTGCCACTGCGGCGGCGGCTTCGAGTGCCATCTGTGGGGTGGCGATCATGCGGGTTGCGCTGCGTTCCAGTCGCGGGTCTGCCGGTTTGACCGACTCACCGTCGCCGCTGGTCAGTACCTGCATCACCTCGGCTGGCAGGACCATGCGGTAACGCTGCACGATCGCCAGCGCATCCGCACAGGTGGTCGGGTCGCCGACCGTCGGGCCGGACGCAATGTCGATCGGATCGTCACCCGGAACGTCGGAGATCAGCAGCGTGAGCACCCGCGCCGGATGACAGGCCGCAGCCAGGCGGCCGCCCTTGATGCCGGAGATGTGGCGGCGTATGCAGTTCATCTCGCTGATGGTGGCGCCGGATGTGAGCAGTGCACGGCTAACCGCCTGCTCATGCTCCAGCGTCAGTCCCGGCAAAGGCAGGGGCAACAGCGACGAACCGCCGCCGGAGATCAGGCACAACACGCAGTCGTCCGGACCCAAACCGCGCACCCGTTCGAGCAGCTGTTGCGCCGCCGCCAGGCCGGCAGCATCCGGCACCGGATGGGACGCCTCGACGATGTCGATGCGTTCGCACGCCACGCCATAACCATACCGCGTGACCACCAGTCCGGTGAGCATGGATTTGTCACCGGTCCAGTGATCTTCGACGGCACGCGCCATCGCGGCCGATGCTTTGCCGGCACCGATCACGACCAGCCGGCCTTGCCCCAACTCCGCTGGTTTGGGCAAATGTGCGGGGATGCACAGCGACGGTTGTGCGGATGCCACCGCTGCCGCAAACATCTGCAGCAGCAGATCGTTCCCCCGCGATGGGCCGGACGGGTTGGACAGGTCGGACAAGTTCACTGCAGTGTCTGCCACCGCCGCCTCAAGCGGCTTTTTGGCCGATTTCGAAGTTCGACAGCTTCTCGAGCGCACGCACCATGCCCGAATGATCCCAGGCGGCGCCACCGTGCGAGATGCAGGCGCTGAACAATTGCTGCGCGGTCGACGTGGCCGGCAAGGCCAGGCCCAGTGCTTTGGCCGCGCCCAACGCAAGGTTCAGATCTTTCTGGTGCAACGCAATGCGAAAACCCGGATCGAAGGTCCGTTTGACCATGCGGTCGCCCAGGATGTCCAGGATGCGCGAGGTAGCCAGTCCCCCCATCAGCGCTTGTCGTACCTTGGCCGGGTCGGCGCCGGCTTTGGCCGCAAACAGCAAGCCTTCTGCGACCGCATTGATGGTCAGCGCTACGACTATCTGGTTGGCCACCTTGCAGGTCTGGCCGTCGCCACTGGCACCCACCAGCGTGATGTTCTTGCCCATCAACTCGAACACCGGCTTGACGCGTTCGAACACCTCCGGTTTACCGCCCACCATGATCGACAGCGCAGCATTCCTTGCGCCGACGTCGCCGCCCGATACAGGCGCATCCAGGTAGTCGCAACCGAGGGCCTCGATCTTCCTGGCGTATTCCTTGGTCTCTACCGGTGAGATGGAGGACATGTCGACCACCGTCTTGCCAGCGCTCAGACCTTTGGCGACACCTGTGTCCCCGAAGAGTACCTCGCCCACGTCCGGTGTGTCGGGCACCATCAGGATGATGATGTCGGCGCGTTGTGCCACACCTTTGGCGTCCATGCATTGGGTAGCACGGCTGTCCGCAATCTCCGGCGCCAGCTTGCCGCGGGTGTACACGAACAGCTGGTGGCCGGCCTTGATGAGATGGCCGGCCATGGGCGTGCCCATGATGCCCAGGCCGATGAAGCCGATCTTGAGGGGTTGGGTTGTCATTGTGGTGTTCCTTCTCTGGTTTCAGTTGCGGGCAGGTGCGGCGGAGTTCACCGAGCCAGTTGTTCTCTCCAGCCCAGGCCTGCCTCGGTCGTGCTCGCCGGTTTGTATTCGCAGCCGATGTGGCCCTTGTAACCAATGCGGTCCAGGTGCGCGAACAGGAAGGCGTAGTTGATCTCGCCGGTTCCGGGTTCATTGCGTCCGGGGTTGTCGGCCAGCTGGACATGTCCGATACGTGCGAGCTGCTTCTGCATCGTGGCCGCCAGCTCGCCTTCCATGCGCTGCATGTGATAGATGTCGTATTGCACGAAGGCGTTGTCGGCACCGACCTCGTCCAGAATGGCCAGCGCCTGAGACGTACCGGTCAGGTAGAAACCGGGAATGTCGAAGCTGTTGATCGGCTCGATCAGCAGTCGCAAACCGGCGGTCTTGAGTTCTGCGGCGGCGAAGCGCAGGTTGTCGACCACGGTCTTGTGCAGTACATCGGGGGCCACGCCGTCGGGCGCTTTTCCGAGCAGGCAGTTGAGCTGTCCTACGCCCAGCACCTTGGCGGTGTCGATGGCCTTGGCCACGCCATCGCGGAACTCGGCCACGCGATCGGGATGGCAGGCGATACCGCGCTCACCGGCATCCCAGTTGCCGGCCGGCAGGTTGTGCAGCACCAGTTTGAGCTTGTGGGTGTCGAGCCGGCCCTTGATTTCTTCGGCCGGCCAGGCATAGGGGAACAGGAATTCAACGGCATCGAAGCCGGCCTTGGCGGCATGTTCGAAGCGGTCCAGGAACGGGTGCTCGGTGAAGAGCATCGTCAGGTTGGCGGCGAATTGGGGCATCTTGGTTATCCTTTCAGTCGAGCATGGAGACGGCGGTGGGCACGTCGGCCTTGTTTGCAGCGAGTTCCTCGAACTCGGTGACGTTGTCGATCTCGGTGCCCATCGCGATGTTGGTCACACGCTCCAGGATGATTTCGATCATCACCGGCACTTGGTACTGCGCCATCCAGGCTTCGGCCTGTTTGATGGCGGGTGCGATCTCATCCTGCTTGTGCACCCGGATCGCCTTGCAGCCCAGGCCTTCGACCACGGCCACATGGTCGACACCATAACCGTGCGTGACCTGTTCAGGCGACACGTTGATGTTCTCGAACGCGAGCTGCACGCAGTAGTCCATCTCGAATCCACGCTGGCTCTGGCGGATCAGGCCGAGGTAGCTGTTGTTGACCACGACATGGATATAGGGCAACTTGAACTGCGCGCCCACGGCCATTTCCTCAATCATGAACTGGAAGTCGTAGTCACCCGACAACGCGACGATCTTGCGCGTCGGGTCGGCTGCGCGCACTCCGAGCGCTGCAGGAATGGTCCACCCCAGCGGGCCGGCCTGGCCACAGTTGATCCAATGGCGCGGATGGTAGACATGGAGGAACTGGGCGCCGGCAATCTGGCTCAGGCCGATGGTCGAAATGTAGGTGGTGTCTTTGCCGAAGGCGTTGTTCATGCACTGGTAGACGCGCTGCGGTTTCATCGGCACGGTGTCGTAGTTGGTCTTGCGCAGGAACGCGACCGAACTCTTGCGCTTCTGGCATTCCTGGACCCACTTGGACCAGTCGCGCAGCTTGCCGGCCTTCTTCCACTCTTGTGCAATCTGCACAAACAGTTCGAGTGCTGCCTTGGCGTCCGACACGATGCCGTAGTCGGGTGCGAAGACTCGGCCGATCTGGGTCGGCTCGATGTCGACGTGGATGAACTTGCGCCCCTTGCAATAGACCTCGGGGCTGCCGGTGTGGCGATTGGCCCAGCGGTTGCCGATGCCGAGTACGAAGTCGCTGGCCAGCATGTTGGCGTTGCCGTAGCGGTGGCTGGTCTGCAGCCCGCACATGCCGGCCATCAGCGCGTGGTCGTCGGGGATCGCACCCCAACCCATCAGCGTCGGGATGACCGGAATACCGGCGATCTCGGCGAACTGCTGCAACAAGTCGGTTGCATCCGCGTTGATGATGCCGCCACCGGCAACAATCAGCGGTCTATCGGCCGTGTTGAGCATCTCGATCGCTCTTTCGATCTGCTTGCGTGAGGCGGTCGGCTTGTACACAGCCATTGGTTCATAGGTGTCGATGTCGAATTCGATCTCGGCCATCTGCACATCGAACGGGAGGTCGATCAGTACCGGACCCGGCCGACCCGAACGCATCAGGTGAAAGGCCTGCTGGAACGCGCGCGGAACCTGGGCCGGCTCCAGCACGGTGGTGGCCCATTTGGTGACCGGTTTGGCAATGGAGGCAATGTCCACCGCCTGGAAGTCTTCCTTGTGCATACGCGCCCGCGGCGCCTGGCCGGTGATACACAGGATAGGGATGCTGTCGGCCTGAGCCGAATACAGGCCGGTGATCATGTCGGTGCCGGCCGGGCCGGAGGTGCCAATACACACACCGATGTTCCCGGCCTTGGCGCGGGTATACCCCTCGGCCATGTGGGACGCACCTTCGACATGGCGCGCCAGCACATGGGCGATTGACTGGCGCTCGCGCATCTGCGCGTACAGCGGGTTGATCGCCGCGCCGGGAACACCGAAAGCCTGGGTTACGCCTTCTTTCTCCATCACCAGTACCGCGGCCATTGCAGCCTTCATTTTTGCCATGGATCTCTCCTTTGATTGTTGAGGTCGATGTTCGGACAGGTGCATGCTGGCGTGAACCCCAATCCGTCGATAACACCTATTCCATGGCGGCATAATGCGTCCATCCGGGGAGGGTGGCACATGGATCGCGTCTTCAGTCTTCAGTTGTTCATTCGGGTCGTGGAAACCGGCAGCTTCAGCCGCGCCGCCGAAGAGTTCGGCATCACGCAGCCCACCGCGACCAAGGCGCTGGCGGCCACCGAAAAACGCCTGGGCGCGCGTTTGCTGCATCGTTCGACGCGTGGCGTGACACCCACTGAAGTGGGTCAGCGGTATTACGAGCGATGCCTGACCATCGCCCGCGAAATTGACGAGGCCGAGAATGTCGCAGCGCTGGTACAAAGCGAGATGGGTGGCACGATGCGCATCAGTACCTCGGTCGCGTTTGGCCGCCGCGTGATGGTGCCGCTGGTGCTGCGCTATATGCGACTGCACCCGAGGGTTGTCGTCGATCTGAGTTTCGATGATCGTTATGTCGATCTGGTCGAGCAGGGCGTGGATGTGGCGCTGCGGATGGGGCGGCTGGCGGATTCGACGCTGGGCGCGCGGTACCTTGGCGTCAACCCCTGGCTGATGGTGGCATCAAACGACTATCTCGAGACGCGCGGTGCACCGCGCAAGGCCAGTGATCTGGCCGGCCATGATTGCCTGATCTACAGCAGCGTGCAAGGCGACGCACGTTGGAGCCTGACCCTTCCCGGTGGCAAAGAGCGATCGGTGCCGGTGCAAGGGCACCTGCGCTCGAACAGCTTGTCTGCCGTGCTTGATGCGGCCATTGCCGGTATGGGGCTGGCGATATTGCCATGGTATGTGGCGGGCCCGTCAGTCGCGAGCGGCATGGTGCGCCAGGTACTCGTCGACCATGCCTTGCCAGCGCAGGATGTGCACGCGGTTTTTCCGTCACCGAAGCTGGTCCCTGCCAAGGTGAGTCAGTTCATTGACTGGTTGGCCAGTGAGTTCGAAGGGGAGTGGTGGTTGCGCGTGGGTTGACCGCACCGGCACGTGCAATCGCCCGAGCCTCGCCACTGTGGCGTGTCCGGGCGATCGGGTTGCTGCAACAGAACGGCGACGGGCTCGGCGTCGCCGAACCCACGTTCAATGCGCTTCGGCAGCCTTGGAGGCTTCGATGGCGCCGGCTTCGTCCGCTTTGCCGCCATTGAAGAAGAAGTTCAGGATCACCGCAGTGATCGAGGTCAGCAAGATGCCGGATTCGAGCAGCGGGTGCAGGCCATGCGCCATCTGTTGTGTCCATTGCGGCGCCACCAACGGAATCAGTCCGGCGCCGATCGAGATCGCAACGATGTACAGATTGAACTTGTTCGTCTTGAAATCGACCCCGGTCAGAATGCGGATGCCGGTGGCGGCGACCATGCCGAACATCACGAGACCGGCGCCACCCAGCACGAACTGCGGTACCGACTCCACCAGTGCAGCCAACTTGGGCAGCAGTCCCAGGATAATCATGATGATGCCGCCGGCCACACAGACAAAACGGCTGCGCACCCCGGTCACCCCCACCAGGCCCACGTTCTGCGAGAAGCTGGTGTAGGGAAAGGTGTTGAAGATGCCACCTATTAACGTACCCAAGCCGTCGGTACGCAGGCCTGCTGTCAACTCGGCCTGGTTGATCTTCTTGCCAGTGATGTCCGACAGCGCCAGGAACATGCCGGTGGATTCGATCATTACGACGATCATGACCAGGGTCATGGTCAGAATCGCGACGGCGTCGAAGATCGGCATGCCGAACGAGAACGGCAACACCACATCGAACCAGCCGGCTTTGCCCACCTTTTCGAAGCCCATCTTGCCGAACGCGACTGCAACCGCACTGCCGGCGATGATGCCGAGCAGTACCGCAATATTCGACAGAAAGCCGCGCCCGTACTTGACCAGCAGCAAGATGACGATCAGCACGAACCCGGCAATCGCCATGTTGTCGAGCGCGCCGTAGTTCGGGTTGTCGATCATCGGGATGCGGCCAATAGTGATTTCGGCACCGTTTGCTGCGGCGGCCTTGGCACTGTCGACCATTGCGACCAGCTTGGGTACGTCGGTTCGCTGTGCGAGGAAGGCCGGCCCGCCCATGGCCCAACTCACGCCCACGCGCATCAGGCTGATGCCGATGATGGCGATGATGGTGCCGGTGACGACTGGTGGAAAGAATCGCAGCAAACGCCCCATGACCGGCGCGAGCAGCATCGCGATGATGCCGGCACCGATGATGGCGCCAAAAATCATGCGAGCGCCTTCGGTACCGGGTGTGGCGTTTGCCATGGCCACCATCGGGCCAACGGCCGCGAATGTGACACCCATCATGACCGGCAGTTTGATACCGAACCACCGCGTCATGCCAAACGACTGGATCAGCGACACAATGCCGCAGACAAACAGGTCTGCGGAAATCAGAATGGCTACCTGTTCGGGACTGAGTTTGAGCGCGCGTCCGACGATCAGCGGCACCGCAATGGCCCCGGCGTACATCACCAGCACATGCTGCAATCCCAGCGTGGCCAGGCGGCCGGCGGGCAGTTTTTCGTCCACCGGGTGGACTGTCGTGGTTGTCATCTTATTTGTCTCCAGGGTTTGTTGAAGGGATTCACTGTCTCAATTGCGCGGTGCGCCGGCCTCGAACCAGCGCTTGATCAGCAAGCGCTCGGCGTCGGTTATTTGTGTTGCGTTGTTCATCGGCATCAGCTTGAGCACGGCTACCTGTTGGTAGATCTGCTGGGCATGTGATGCAATCAACTCGGGTGTGTGCAGCGCGATGTTCTTGCTCGGCACCTGCGCGTTGTGGCACAGGGTGCAGCGTTTGTCGACGACGGCCTTGACGTCTACGAAGACAACCGGCTGGGCTGCAGCAAGCCTGGCCGCGGCACTGGTCGGTGCCGGCGCGATCCAGATCGCCAGGCCCACCATCGTGAGCACGCCCACCAGCGCGTGCTCCCAGGGAACCCGCTTGCCTTGCACCAGAGCCTTGTGGCGCGCGACAAAACTGTGGCGGATCAGCGCGCCAGCAATCATCAGCAGCACCAGAATCAACCAGTTGTTCGGGCCCTGGTACAACCAACCGTAGTGGTTGGACAACATGGCAATCAGCACCGGCAAGGTGAAATAGGTGTTGTGCACACTGCGTTGCTTGGCGCGCCAGCCGTAGATGGGGTCGACGGGCTGACCGGCCTTGAGTTGGGCCACGACCTTGCGTTGTCCGGGGATGATCCAGACAAAGACGTTGGCGCTCATGGTGGTTGCCAGCATCGCGCCGACCAGCAGAAATGCGGCCCGCCCGGCAAACAGGTGGCACGCCAGCCAGGATGCGAATGCCACGAACACGGCCAGCGTCACCCCCACGATCAGGTCACCATTTTTCTTTTTGCCAAACGCGCGGCAAATGGTGTCGTAGACGAACCAGCCTGCGACGAGGAAGCCGAGTGAAGCGGCGATGGCTGCTCCGGCCGACCAGTCGAACACACTCTTGTCGACCAGGAAGGTGCCGGCGTTGAACAAGTACAACACCGTGAAAAGACCAAAGCCGGTCAGCCAGGTGGAATAACTCTCCCAATAGAACCAGTGCAGATGGTCCGGCATGGTCTTGGGGGCCACCATGTACTTTTGCGGGTGGTAGAAACCGCCGCCATGCACGGCCCAAAGCTCTCCGTCGACGCCTTTGGCGACCAGGTCGGGTGATTCAGGCTTGGTCAGGCTGTTGTCGAGAAAGACAAAGTAAAACGACGAACCGATCCAGGCAATCGCGGTGATGACATGGGCCAGGCGCAACAGCAGATTGGCCCAGTCGAGAACATACGCTTCCATCGTTGGACCCCTCAATGTGTCGGAGAAAGCAAAACACAGGTTTTGCGTTTCTCCTCACCACAGCGGGCACTGTAAGGAGCGGACATCGCAGTCCACACAGGGGTGGGCGCCGCGGCGACGTTGCATCAACTGTATACAGGTTATATTTAATTGTGTATGCGGGTATTCCCTAGATTGAGATCGAGCCATCCGAATAGTCCAGCAACTACTGGGTTGAATGAGCAATGGGTTGCGACGGCCCGGCGTGGCTCTATGGTTGAGATGCCCGCGATCGATCGCACCTGGTGTTCTTCAATTTTCTAAAAAGTGTATACACTGTGTATCATTGGCAGCCAAGCACGACTGCATATTTGCGAGCGATACCCATGGCAACTTCAAAGTCCCGTTTGAAATTAATCGACACGCAGGCGGCGGAGCCTGCGACTCTGAAGGCGAGCGCGACTGATCGCATCGTCGCCTCGATCACAGGCGCCATCGTCGAACGTCGACTGGTGCCGGGCACCAAGCTTGCCGAGCAGAAGATCGCCGACATCTTCAAGGTGTCGCGCACCATCGTGCGCCAGGCCCTGATCCAGCTGGGCGGAGACCGGCTGGTAACACTGGAAAAAGCGCATGGCGCGCATGTGGCCATGCCCAGCATCGAGGAGGCGCGCCAGGTGTTCGAGATGCGCAACATGCTGGAGTCGGCTATGGTGCGACAACTGTGCGCGCGCATCACGGACGCGCAAGTGGCCCAGCTCAAGGCCCATCTGCTTGAGGAACGGCAGGCGGTCAAGCGCGGTGACGTTGCCACGCGCACCCACTTGCTGGCGGACTTTCATGTCGTGCTTGCGCAACTGCTCGGCAACGACGTGCTGGCGAATTCGCTGCGCGACCTGCTCAATCGTTCGCAGCTGATTTCGCTGATGTACCAGTCATCCCACTCGGCCGACGAGTCGCAACGTGAGCATGAGCTTGTTGTCGATGCGATCGAACGGCGCGACGCAACAGCTGCAGCACGCCTGATGGCCAGTCATATTACCAGCGTCGAGCGCAACCTTCGAACAGACCCGGAAGCGGCTGACCTGTCGCAGATCCTGCGCAATCCCGGTTGACGCCGTGTATTTGACCGCCGACGCATGACCCGGACACCGATACATACTTGATTGAGGACGCAACATGTTGACTTTGAACCAGATCAATACAGCCGACCAGAACGGCTTCACGGAGTTGCTGGACGGCACGTACGAACATTCGCCGTGGATTGCAGAAGCAGCGTGGGCGCGACGTCCGTTCGTGAGCCTGGTCCAGCTCAAGGCCGCGCTGGCGCAGGTGGTTCGGGACGCTGTTCCCGAACAGCAATTGGCCCTCATTCGTGCGCACCCTGAATTGGCCGGCAAGGCGATGGTGAGCCAGTCGCTCACGGCCGAGTCGACACAGGAACAGGGCAAGGCCGGCCTGACCAATTGCACGCCTGAAGAATTTGCGCAGATTCAGCAGCTCAACGCAGACTACAACCAGAAGTTCGGATTTCCGTTCGTGCTGGCGGTGCGTGGACCGCGTGGGCTGGGGCTGCAAAAGGCCGAGATCATGGCCACGTTCGCGCGGCGGTTGGCCAATCACATCGATTTCGAACGAGACGAGTGTTTGCGCAACATCCACCGCATTGCGGAAATCCGCCTGAATGACCGGTTCGGGTTTGATCCTGACCTGGGCAACCAGGTCTGGGATTGGGCCGAGCAGTTGTCGGTGCACAGCGATGCACCTTACGCCGAGCGCGGTGAACTGACCGTCACTTACCTGACCGATGCGCACCGCGCCTGTGCGCAGCAACTGGTGCACTGGATGCGCGCCGATTGTGGTTTCGACGAGGTCGATATCGATGCCGTCGGTAACGTGGTGGGTGTTTACCACGGGTCGGACCGTCAGGCGAAACGACTGTTGACCGGCAGCCACTACGACACGGTGCGTAATGGTGGCAAGTACGACGGACGGCTGGGCATTCTTGCGCCGATGGCCTGTGTGCGCGCACTGCACCGCGCGGGTCGACGTTTGCCGTTTGGTTTCGAAGTGGTCGGTTTTGCCGAGGAAGAAGGCCAGCGTTACAAGGCCACATTTCTGGGCTCGGGCGCGCTCACTGGGCAGTTCGATCCGCGTTGGCTGGACCAGACCGATGCCGACGGCGTCGCGATGCGTGAGGCGATGCAACATGCCGGGCTGTGCCTCGATGACATTGCCAGGCTCAAACGCGACGCGTCGCAGTACCTCGGGTTCGTCGAGGTGCATATCGAACAGGGCCCTGTGCTTAACGCAGCCGACCTGCCGCTGGGTGTCGTGACGTCTATCAATGGCAGTGTGCGTTATATGGGCGAGATCGTCGGCATGGCCAGCCATGCCGGAACAACCCCCATGGATCAGCGCCGGGATGCGGCCACCGCCGCCGCAGAGCTTGCGCTGTTTGTCGAGCGCCGCGGGGCCGCAGTACCCGATCTGGTCGCCACCGTGGGTATGTTCGAGGTTCCCGGTGGATCGGTCAACGTGGTGCCGGGGCGCTGCAAATTCAGCATCGACGTGCGCGCCACGACGAACGCGGTGCGCGATGCCTGCGCCGATGACGTGTGTGCCGAACTCAAGCGCATCTGCGCGCGCCGGGGGCTCGGGTTCCAGCTTGAGGAAATCATGCGGGCGGCGGCAGCGCCATGCGCAGCGTCGTGGATGCATCGCTGGGAGCGTGCGGTCGACGCGCTGGGCGTGCCGCTGTTCCACATGCCCAGCGGCGCCGGCCATGACGCGATGAAACTGCATGAAATCATGCCGCAGGGCATGCTGTTCGTGCGTGGCCTGAACGCCGGCATCAGCCACAACCCACTGGAATCCATCACCAACGACGACGCCGACCTGTGCGTGCGCGCGTTCCAGAATCTGCTTGACCAATTTACCGAGGAACAGCCATGACATCCAACGACATCCAACAACTCGACGCCTGGGTTGACGCCCACTTTGACGAAGAAGTGCGGTTTCTGCAGGCCCTGGTGCAGGTGCCCACCGATACGCCACCGGGAAACAACACCCCGCACGCCATCCGCACGGCAGAACTGCTGCACGGTTTCGGCTTTGACGCTGAACAGCACGAGGTGCCGGCGCAGCAAGTCAGCGCAGCCGGGCTGGAGTCGATCACCAACCTGGTGGTTCGCCGCAAGTACGGCGAAGGCAAGACCATCGGATTGAACGCCCATGGCGACGTCGTGCCACCGGGGGAGGGCTGGACCCACGACCCTTATGGTGGGGACGTGTCGGACGGCAAGCTCTATGGGCGCGCCGCGGCGGTCAGCAAATGCGATTTCGCAAGTTTCACCTTCGCGACCCGTGCCATCGAGGCGCTGGGGCGGCCACTCAAAGGCAGCGTCGAGCTGTATTTCACCTACGACGAGGAGTTCGGCGGCGAACTGGGCCCGGGATGGTTGCTCGACAAGGGCATTGCGAAACCGGATCTGCTGATCGCGGCCGGATTCAGCTACCAGGTGGTGACTGCCCACAACGGTTGCCTGCAGATGGAAGTGACGGTACACGGCAAGATGGGGCATGCAGCGGTGCCCGACACCGCGGTGGACGCATTGCAGGCAGCCAACAGGATTCTGACCGCCTTGTATGAACAGAACACCTTGTTCAAGCAGGTGACGAGCAAAGTCAAGGGCATCACCCACCCCTACCTGAATGTCGGCCTGATCCAGGGTGGAACCAATACCAATGTGGTTCCCGGCACCGTGGTGCTCAAGCTCGACCGCCGCATGATTCCTGAAGAGAACCCGAGCGAAGTGGAAGCCACCTTACGCAGCCTGATCGCCGATGCAGTCGCCGATTCAGCCGGCATCACGATCGACATCAGGCGTTTGCTGATGGCCCACGCACTCGCGCCATTGGCCGGCAACCAGCCGTTGGTCGATGCGTTGTGCAAACATGCCAGCGCGGTGTTCGGCGAGCCGATCGAGGGGACGGGAACCCCCCTGTATACCGACGCCCGAATCTTCAGCGAGCACGGTATCCCAGCCGTGTTATATGGTTGCGGTCCGCGCACTGTGCTGGAGAGCAATGCCAAACGGGCCGACGAGCATATTGTGCTTGAGGACTTGCGGCGTGCGACCAAGGTTGTGGCGCGGTCGTTGGCGGAGCTGTTGGATTGACGTTCGACAGTCAATGCCAGGTTGTGTGGGGCAACTGCGGGCCTGCGCCTGAACATGGCATTGACCAACCGGTCCCGGCCGGCATCTGAAAGAGAGAGCTTTTGCATGAATACTGCAGCGACCCGTCCTTACCCCCGTGACCTGCTCGGCCATGGCCGTCACCCGCCACACGCACAGTGGCCAGGCCGGGCGCGCGTGGCGCTGCAGTTTGTGCTGAACTACGAGGAGGGCGCGGAGAACAGCGTCTTGCATGGTGATGCTGCCAGCGAGCAGATCAATTCGGAGATGTTCAATCCGCCAGCTGTTGCGGCGCGGTACCTGAGCATGGAGAGTGTCTACGAATACGGCTCGCGTGTCGGTGTGTGGCGCATTCTGCGCGAGTTCGAACGGCGCGCGCTGCCACTGACCATTTTCGGCGTCGGCATGGCACTCGAGCGTTGTCCGGAGATTACCGCCGCCTTTTGCGAACTCGGGCACGAGATAGCCTGCCACGGGTGGCGCTGGATCGGCTACCAGAATGTTCCCGAACACATCGAGCGCGCCGACATGGCGCGCGCAATGGCGACGATCAAGACGTTGACCGGCACACCCGCATTGGGCTGGTACACCGGACGTGACAGCCCGAACACGCGTCGCCTGGTGGCCGAGTTTGGCGGCTTCGAATATGACAGCGACTACTACGGTGACGACCTTCCGTTCTGGCTGCAGGTCAGGAAGGGTGATGGGCAGCTCGCGCCGCACCTGGTTGTGCCGTACACGCTCGACACCAACGACATGCGATTCGCCTCGCCGCAAGGTTTTTCGAATGGCGACGACTTTTTTCAGTATTTGCGGGACGCCTTCGACGTGCATTACGCCGAAGGCGACGAGCGGCCGGCCATGATGAACATTGGCATGCATTGCCGGCTGCTGGGCCGACCGGGGCGCATGCGTGGCCTGCAGCGTTTTCTGGACCATGTCGAGAAACACGACCGGGTCTGGGTGACGCGCCGAATCGACATTGCGCGGCACTGGAAACAGGTGCACCCGTTCAGTATCGACAACGCCTTTGTGTGGGAGACCGGAACCTGACGCAGATCAGCCTGGCGCTGCAGGCACGGATCTGCTGAAGGTCGTTCTGGTGAACCGTCAGCGCGTGGCCTGAGCGCCGCACAGCAGACGCAGTTGCCGTGCTGCGCATTGCACTCCATCGAGCACCGGCATCGCGCAACGTGCCTGCAACGCCTCGGCGTATCCGCACAGTACCGCACCTGCGAGCACGATCACCTGCGCGCCTGCCGCTTGCATCTCCTGGCATGCCGCAGCCAATATGTCGCGCATTTCGGGCACGACACCCACAGCGCCGGCCCCGAAAGCCGATGGTGCTTCCGGTGCCGCATAAGCGACCACGCGTGCGCTGACACCGATCTGTGCCACCCGGTCCTTGTACAGCGGCAACAAGGACGCGCCGAGTGTCAGCAAGCCGATACGCTCGGCTTGCAGGCACGCGGTCAGCAACGCAGCCTCGGTCATGCCGACGACCGGCAGGGCTGGACACTGTTCGCGCAACTGCACGGCGGCACCATCGAGTGAGATGGCAAGCACGATGGCATCATGTGTTGCGGCGTGCCGACGCGCCAGGGCCTGGGCGTTGGTGTTGGCTTGGAGCAGCGTGGGTGCATCGCGCACCACCGCCGGATGGCCTTCGGCCGTGACAGCTGTCAGCGTGTCGTGCGGGTCAAGCACGCTACGCGCAGACTGTGCGAGCCGCTCGGTAATATGGGCCGACGTATTGGGATTGATCAGTAACAGGCGCACGGTCGACTCCGGCAGGTCACGACTTGAAGATCGATTCGAGGTCCACGTCTTCGGAGGACGCATCGAGCTTCAAGCTGCCTTCGATGTGTTGCAGATGCGCGAGCATCAGTTTTTCAGCCTGTGGCGCGTCGCGGTGCGCAATGGCGTCGATGATTTCGGAGTGTTCGTCCGCCCGGCAGGTCGTGGCGGTCGGCGCGTCGTACAGGAAGATGATCAGGCAGGTCAACGACGACAGTTCACGCATGCTGCGCATTAGCGCCGAATTGCCGGCCAGGTCTGCCAGTAACATATGAAAGTCGCCGGACAGGCGCACGATGGCACGTTTGTCGCCGCGCCTGCGCGCGTCGACTTCCAGTTCCTGCTGCTGGCGCAATCGGGCGATACGTTCCGGGGTCAGGTTGTCTATCAGGCGGCGCAGCACGGCAGGCTCTATCAAGCGCCGCGCCTCGAATACGTCGTGTGCCTGCTCGATGGTCGGCTTGGCCACGAATGCGCCACGCTGCGGATACAGGTCCACGATCTGTTCATGGGCCATCCGGTTGAGCACCTCGCGCACGCGGGCCCGACTGACGCCAAAGATGTCCGCAAGCCGCTCTTCCACCAGCTTCGTGCCTGGCGGCAGGCGGTGTTCCAGAATCGCTGCGTAGATGCGTTCGTAGATTGTGTCGAGGGTGTTTTCCCGTTCCAGCCGGGCTATCGGGGTTGCCTTGCGCGCGTTTCGGGTCATGGTCGCAGTCGATTTTTCGTCAGCTATGGGATGGACATCGATCGACCTGACCGTCTTGCTGATTGGCAATGCCGGCCGTGGCTGGGATGAACGCATGCCGAGGATTTTATCGAGCGCAAGCTTGGTCATCGGGTCAGGCCCAGTCGAACAGCCGGCCCCAGCCCTGGATGACCTTGGGATCGGCGCCGACGGCACGCAACATGCCCCAGACAGTGGTGCTCACGGTGTCGAGCAGCGGGATGCTCAACCGCGACTCGATCTCCCGCGCCAGGGGGGCGGCCCGGAGGTTGGTGCAGAAGGTGGTGATTGCCTGCGGACCCGACGCGGCAACCTCCACCATCAGTTCTTCCAGACGTTTCGGTTCCACCAGCGCGAAGTCGTGGTTCACCGTGATGCCGAGGTGGCGTTCGGCGACAACTTCGACGCCGATGCTGCGGTAGTTGTCAACAATGCGCTGTTGAACATCCCCTGTATAGGGCGTGACCAGGGCCAGCCGGGAGATATCACGCAGTGCCATCAGTTCGTTGAGTGCAAGCACCGCCGTTGTCGCCTGGATGCCGGTGCGTTGCGCGATGCGTTCGACCAGTCGCTTGTCACTGTCGAAACCAAGCCAGCCAGCGGCTGTGCCGCTCCAGCCAATGACGTCGACCTTGGCGTCTGCGAGCAGGTCGGCCGCGGCCAGGATCTTGCTGTCGTCAAACTGGCCCAGTCCTTGCGTGGACAAAGATATCTCAGTGACTTTGAAGCGAGAGAAATGTGCACTGCAACCCGGAACGAGAGATGCCAAGCTACTGGTCAACGGCTCCAGAGACGTGTTGGATGACGGCGTCAAAACGCCTAGTCGGATCGGGCGGGTCATGGGGGCGGCCTCCTGAGGGGTGGGGTATGGGTAAGCAGAACGACTGTCTTCAAACCCGGCGAAGTCATTATGCCCAATGTGAAACAAAGTGTCGACATAGGTGTAAACACACTGTTCAACAGCATTTGTTTCAACAGCAATGTCAACAAGGGATTCGACTTATTTTGGTGCAATGCACTGAAACCGGGCGAATCGGCTGCCCTCTTTGAAGCAATCGATCTGGTGAAAGCAACTATGAAATCATTACTGTCTGAAATGCAGCAACTGCCGTTCATCTCAGCGCATGGCCCGATGGCGACTGCGGGAGCCTGGGCATGAGTGCGAATGCGTTTGACATGGTGGTCCGAGGGGCTCGGGTTGCCACGGCCAGCGACACTTTTGATGCCGACATCGGTATCAAGGACGGTCGGATCGTGCAACTCGGTGCCGGGCTTGCCGCAGGCGAGCGTGAGATCGATGCGGCCGGCCGTGTCGTGACACCGGGTGGTGTCGATGCCCACTGCCATCTGGATCAGCCGATGGCGCCGCCGATCCGGATGGCGGACGACTTCGAAAGTGGAACCCGCTCAGCGGCTTGCGGCGGAACCACCACCGTGATCCCGTTTGCCGCGCAGGAAAAGGGCCAGTCGTTGCGCGCGGCGGTTGCCGACTACCACCAGCGCGCCGACGGCCGTGCGCATGTTGACTACGCGTTTCACCTGATCGTCAGCGACCCCACGCCTGCGGTATTGAATGACGAACTGCCGTCACTGATCCAGGCGGGCTACACCTCATTCAAGATCTACATGACCTATGACGATCTCAAGCTCGACGATGGTCAGATCCTGGATGTGTTGTCGGTGGCGCGCGAACACGGTGCGATGGCGATGGTGCATGCGGAAAACGCCGACTGCATCGAATGGCTGACCAAGCGGCTCGAGGCCGCAGGCCGCACCGCACCCCGGTTTCACGCGCTGTCCCGGCCAATGCTGGTCGAGCGGGAGGCCACGCATCGGGTCATCGCGTTGTCCGAACTGGTCGATGTGCCGATCCTGATCGTGCATGTCTCAGGCCGCGAAGCCGTCGAGCAAATCCGTTGGGCGCGCGCACATGGGTTGAACGTGTTCGCCGAGACCTGTCCGCAGTACCTGTTCCTGACAGCCGAGGATCTGGGGCTGGACGACAGTTACCAGGGCGCGCGTTGTGTCTGCAGCCCACCGCCACGCGACAAGGCGAACCAGGAGGTGATCTGGAACGGGCTCAACGACGGCCTGTTCACGCTGCTGTCATCCGACCATGCGCCATTCCGCTATGACGCGCCCGAGGGCAAAAAGCCCGGCGGCCAGGAGGTACCGTTCCGCCACATTCCCAACGGGATTCCGGGTCTGGAGACCCGGTTGCCGCTGCTGTATTCGGAAGGTGTGCTGGCCGGCCGCCTGACGCTCAACCGGTTCGTCGAACTGACCGCCACCAACCCGGCCAAGGCCTACGGTCTGCACCCACGCAAGGGCACCATTGCCATTGGCAGTGACGCCGATCTGGTGATCTGGGATGAACGCGACGTAGTGGTGCGCAACCAGGATCTGCACCACAACGTGGATTACACGCCGTATGAAGGTCGCACCCTACGGGCCTGGCCGGGCGTAACGATCGTGTCGGGGGAGGTCGTGTGGGATGGCACATTCCACCCGCGCAAGGGTCGCGGTCGTTTCCTGCCGTGTGGTCAGCCAACCTTGATGCCGCGACGCGAACCCGTGTCCGGAGCCGCAACCGAGAAGCGCGCATGAAACTCCTGTTGATCAACCCCAATACCTCGGCCAGCGTGTCCGAGTTGATCCGCGGTGAAGCCGAGCGCAGTGCCGCACCTGGCACCGAACTGCAGGTGGTGACGGCGCCTTTCGGAGTCGCCTATATCGAAACCCGGTTCGAAGCGTTGATCGCCGCCTATGCGGTGGCTGAATTGGCGGCCGCGCACCATGGTGAATACGACGCCCTGATCGTGGCTGCGTTTGGCGACCCTGGCCTGCAAGGCCTGCGCGAAGTTCTGCCGTGCCCGGTGATCGGGCTGACCGATGCGGCGCTGGCCAGCGCCTGCCTGCTCGGACAGCGTTTCTCCATCGTGGCGATTTCGCAGCGCATCCGCGCCTGGTACGGCGAGACCGTCGCGCTTTGCGGTTTGACCAGTCGACTGGCCAGCATCCGCGGACTCGACGAGCCGTTGGCTGACATCGGCAATGTGCAGGGCAACCAGGGCGAGCGCCTGTTGCAACTGGCGCAGCGCTGTGTGGCCGAAGACGGCGCTGATGTCATTGTGTTGGCCGGTGCGCCGCTCGCCGGCCTGGCGCGCAGCTTGCGCGGCCGTTTGCCGGTGCCCTGCGTGGATGGCGTGTCCAGCGCGGTACGCCACGCCGAAACGCTGGTGGCGCTGCAGCCGGGTACCGCCAGCGTCGGCAGCTTCGCGCCGCCTCCCATCAAACCCAACCAGGGCTTGTCGCCGGCATTGCAACGCCTGCTGGCAGCTGGCCCCGGCGGCCCAAGCGGCAAAGTGCCACCGAATTGATCCCGCGTCCCGTTCCCCACCACCACCAAAAGGAGTAAATCCATGTTTCGTTTAACCAAAGTCCTATCTGTCCTGGCGTTGGCCACCGGCCTTGTCGCCGGCGCACACGCGCAGGAGCGCATCACCTACAAGGTGGTCGGCCAACCAGCGGCTACCGGACTGATCCAGAAAAACAAGGAAAAACCGTTCTTCGAAGATTTCGCCAAACGCACCGGACTGCCGATCGACGCCGACTACAAGTCGATTGACTCGTTGGGCATCAAGGACACCGAGCAGTTGCGCGTGATGAAGGCGGGTCTGTTCGACATCGTGTCGCTGCGGGTGTCGCAGAATTCGCGCGACGAGCCAACCCTGCTGGGTATGGACCTGGTCGGTGCCGCCCCCAACTACGCCGTCGCGCGCAAAGTGTATGAAGCCTATCGCGAGACGCTGGACCTGCGACTGCAGAAGCAGTTCAATGTCAAGTTGCTGGGCATCTGGCCGTTCGGTCCGCAAATCCTGTTCTGCAACAAGCCGCTGACCCAATTGGGCGACCTCAAAGGCTTGAAGGTGCGTGTGTACGACCAGAATCTGGCTCAATTCATCGAATCCGTCGGCGGCACGCCGGTGCCCCTGTCGTTTACCGAAGTACACCAGTCCTTGTCACTGGGCGTGGTGGACTGCGCGATCACCGGTCCGAGCTCGGCTAACTCTTCAAACTGGCCAGAAGTCACGACACATCAGTACGCGCTGGGTTTCCAGATGGCGCTCAACGGCTACGCGATGACGATGAAGGCGTGGAACAAGCTCAAGCCGGATCAGAAAGTAAAGATGCAGGCTGCGTTCAACACGCTGACCGATGACATTTGGGCCTATTCCGAGGAACTGACGCAGGACGCCATCAACTGCAATGCTGGCATGGACCCTTGCAAGACCGGCAAGAAGTTCAAACTTATCAATGTGCCAGTGACACCTGCAGACATCGAAACGGTACGCAAAGCGGTTGCGAAGATTTCGTTCCCGACCTGGGCGGAGATCTGCGACAGGTCCAATCCCGGCTGCTCGGCGCAGTGGAAGAAGACTGTCGGCAAGGCGATCGGCATCAACTAAGGGGCCGCGGCGAGGGGTGCTGCACACGGGCAGATCGCCCCTCGCCGTATTGAACCAAAGGATTCATCATGAAAGACTCTATCGAACGCTGGCTGGGCACGTTGTTCGGGTTGATTTTTCTCGGACTGTCTGTGGTCGTGACTGTCGAGACGATCGTGCGCAAGGTATTCAACTTTTCGCTGCAAGGGGCCGACGAGCTGGGCGGGTACTCGCTGGCCATCGGTAGCACGATCGCCTTCAGCCTGGCGTTGATGGGTCGTACGCACATCCGTGTCGACGTCTTCCACGATCACTTGCCGGGCGTACTGAAAGCGGTGCTGGACTGGTTGTCGGCGGTCTCCCTGGCCGCATTCGCCGTGCTGATGGCCTGGCTTGCCTGGTACGTGGTTCAGGACACCATCTCTTATATGAGTGTCTCCCCGACGCCTTGGGCCACACCGCTGAAGTACCCGCAAACGGCCTGGTTGATCGGGTTGATGATATTTGCCGCCGTGGCCGTCTTGACGGCCGCGCGCGCCACCTGGCTGCTGGTACGCGGCAAAACGGCACAGCTGGATCGTGAATTTGGTCCGCGCTCGACCAAGCAGGAAGTTGACGACGAACTCGCAGACCTGAAAGTTCGCAGTGTCGGCACGGCTGCGCACGCTGCTTCCACCAATACCGAAAGCCGCACATGAATGTCACCTACATCCTGATAGCGTTTGCCAGCATGCTCGGCATGATGCTGCTGGGCTTGCCGATTGCCGTCTCCATGGCCGCCATCGGCATCCTGGGCGGTCTGCTGGCCTACGGCATGCCCTTCATCAATTCGATTGCGCCGGTCGTCTGGGGCGTGCACAACGACAATCTGCTGACGGCGATTCCGCTGTTCGTGTTGATGGGCGAACTGCTGTTGCGCTCCGGCATTGCGGATCGTATGTTCGGCGCGCTGGCGGCGTGGCTGGGTCGGTTGCCAGGGGGGTTGCTGCACACCGGGGTCGGCTGTAGCGCATTGTTCGCCGCCACCTCCGGGTCTTCCGTGGCGACCGCTGCGACCATCGGTACCGTCGCCCTGCCGTCGCTGCACAAGCGCGGTTATCCGATGCATCTGTCACTGGGCTCCATTGCCGCTGGTGGCACGCTGGGCATTCTGATCCCGCCGTCGGTGAACATGATCATCTACGGTTCGCTGACCGACACATCGATTGGCAAGTTGTTCATCGCCGGCATTATTCCCGGCCTGCTGCTGACCGCATGTTTCATGTTGTTTATCGCGGCCTATTCGCTGATCACCGGGACGGCCATGCGCGAGGACAAGGTGCCGCTCGGCACGCGGATGCGGCTACTGAAGGACCTGGTGCCGCCGGCAGTGGTGTTTTTTATCGTGATGGGCAGTTTGTATACCGGCTTGGCGACCACCACTGAATCTGCCGCTTTGGGTGTGATGACCTCCTTGTTTTTCGCCTGGCGCGGTCGTAAGCTGAACTGGAAGTTGTTGCAGACCTGTTTTGTGCATACCGCCAAGACCAGCGGCATGATCTTGCTGATCATCACGGCCGCGTTCATCCTGAATCTGGCGATCAGCCTGACCGGTGTGGCCGAGGCCATGACCGAATGGGTGACGTCGTTCGGGTTGAGTACCACGCAGATGTTGTTGGCGCTGATGGTGTTCTATTTCGTGCTGGGCATGTTCATGGACGTGTTGTCGATGATGGTGGCCACGATTCCGATCACGTTCCCGATCGTCACGCATATGGGTGTCGATCCGGTCTGGTTCGGCATCTACATCGTGCTGATGTGCGAGCTGGGCATGATCACGCCACCGGTGGGCATGAACCTGTTCGTCGTGCACGGTATCCGGCCGGACAACGGTGGCGTTCGCGATGCCATGTGGGGCGCTGTGCCGTACGTGCTGATCATGCTCGCCTTCACGTTGTTGATGATCGTATGGCCCGGACTTGCAACCTGGTTACCTGGAAAGATGTAATGAATGATTCCGTGAAAACTCCAGTTTGGCAATTGTCGGCATGCGAACTGCAACGCCGATACCGCGATGGCAGTCTGACCCCGCTGGCTGCGGCGCAGGCAGTTCTTGAGCGGTTGGATGCCGTCAACCCGCGCCTGAACGCTGTCATTTGCAGGCGGGATGCCGAGGTGCTGGTCGAAGCGCAGACCGCGACGCAGCGCTACGCCGATGCACAGCCACTCTCTGCGCTGGACGGCATTCCGATCACCGTCAAGGACAGCCTGTTGACCGCAGACATGCCTACAACCTGGGGCTCGCCGGCCTTGCGCGACTACCGCACCGGTCAAGACGAGTTCGCGGTGGGCCGCGCGCGTGCGGCGGGTGCGCTGATTATTGGCAAGACCAACGTTCCCGAGTTTGCGCTGGAAGGTTACACCGCCAACCCGGTGTTCGGCGTGACCGGCAATCCCTGGGCACCGGAGCTGACGCCGGGTGGCTCAAGCGGGGGCGCCGTTGCCGCCGTTGCGGCGGGTATCGCGCCGCTGGCCATCGGTCAGGACGGCGGTGGGTCGATCCGTCGCCCAGCCTGCCATGCCGGCGTCGTGGGGCTCAAACCTTCGCTTAGCGCATGGCCGCGCGAGCATGTGTTGCCCAGTCTGTTGCTGGACTTCGAAGTGATCGGGCCGCTGGCCCGAACCGTGGCCGATGCGCGACTGCTGTTCGATGTTTTGCGCGGTCCGGATGCGGTGGACCGTTCGTCGCTTGCCGCCGCGCAAGCAGCCAGAGTGTCGCCGGCGTCCGGCCCCTTGCGCGTGCTCTACGTCGAGCGCATGGGGACAGCACCGCTTGATCCACAAATTGCGCATAGTGTGGGCCAGGCAGTCGAGCAGCTTGCCGGTCTTGGTCACCAGGTCAGCACCGGCGCATTGCCGCTGGATCTGGAATTCTTCGCCGAGGCATGGCCGCAGATTGGCCAGATCGGTCTGGCCAGCATGTTCGATCAGCACCCTGACTGGGAACCGCAGGCATCGCCGAAGTACCGGGAAATGGCTGCGGCCGGGCGCAAATTGCCCGGCGCCCGCCTGTGGCAGATCGTCGAGCGCGTCAAGCAGTTGCGGCGCGAATGCGCGGCGTTGTTCCAGCGTGTCGACGTGATTGTGATGCCCTCGGTTGCCGCATTGCCCTGGCCGGCCGAAGCCGCGTATCCGACACACATCGATGGTCAGGAAGTGGGGCCGCGTGGCCATGCAATCTACACCGGCTGGGTCAACGCGGCCGGACTGCCATCACTGGCGTTGCCCACCGCACCGGCGCGTGAGGGTTTGCCGATCGGCCTGCAGCTGATCGGTGCGTACGGCAGTGACGATGCGTTGTTGGATGTGGGTACGGCCTTTGAGGCCACCGCGCCCTGGGCCCATCGCTGGCCCCACCTTTGACCCATGAAAGACATGCTGATGATGGATGAAACGGCACGCAGTCTGATCGAGGCGCGGCGATCTTTTGAACCCAAACCGGCGTTGGCCGTTTGCCCCCATGATGCCAGTGCTGCGTATGCGGCGCAGGCTGCAGTGGCGCAATCCTTTGGGTGGTTCCGCAACGGGCCGCCCCGCCATTGGAAGTCGGGTGGTGGGTCGCGTGCGGCTTTGATGACCCATGCCGCGCTACCGCCAGACGGCGTGTGGTTGAGCCCGGCCGACGGGTCGGCCTGGCCGTTCCGGCTGCGCGGCATTGAAGCGGAAATCGCGCTGCGCCTGGGTCAGGATGTCGCGCCCGAGCGCGCGCGCACGCTCGATCTGGCGCAGGCCAGCGGGCTTGTCGACGCCATGTGTGTGTCGATCGAGGTGGTCGATTCGCGCTGGCAGGAGGGACTGGACGCGCCGGACCTGGCCAAACTTGCCGACCTGCAATCGCACGGTGCATTGGTGCTGGGTGACTGGCAGCCGTTTGCGCCACGCGACTGGAGCGCGCAAACATGCCGTGTGCAGATTGGCGCACAACCGATGATCGAACACCGCGGCACACATGCCATGGGCGACCCTGCGTATGTCTTGCTAGCCTGGTTGCGCCACTTGACCCGCAATGGCGAGGTCGTGGCGGCAGGCACGATCGTCACGACCGGAACCTGGGTTGGCATTATGGATGCTGAGGCTAGCGACCTGGTGCGCGCCGAATTTCCGGGCATTGGTGCGGCATCGGTGCAACTCTAGACCCTTGATTCCTTGATTCCTTGATTCCGCGCACACCATGCGCGGACATTCTCCGAACTATTTTCCTGTTCCCATTTGATTGATACGGAGACATCCATGATTGCATTGAACAAACACGCCAGCGGCCGCCACTTTCTGCAGATTCCCGGACCCAGTCCGGTGCCCGATCGGATCCTGCGGGCGATCAGTCTGCCGACCATCGACCACCGGGGTCCGGAGTTCGGCGCACTCGGTCTGAAGGTCATTACCGGGTTACAGCAGGTGTTCCAGACCCGCCATCCGGTGGTCATTTATCCCGCATCGGGCACCGGCGCGTGGGAAGCCGCGCTGGTCAATATTGCCAGTCCGGGCGACGCGGTGTTGATGTTCGAAACCGGGCACTTTGCGTCGTTGTGGCACAAGATGGCGCTCAGGCTCGGGCTGGAGCCAGAATTTCTGGCGCTCCCCGGTACCGACGCGGCAACCGGTCTGCCCCGCAGCTGGCGCCACGGCGCCAATGCCGGGATGATCGAGCAGCGGCTGCGCGAGGACAAGGCGCAGCGTATCAAGGCCGTGTGTGTGGTGCACAACGAAACCTCCACCGGCGTTACTTCCGACATTGCGGCCGTGCGGCGCGCCATCGATGCCGCCGGACATCCGGCACTGTTGCTGGTTGACACGATCTCCGGGCTGGCCAGTGCAGACTACCGGCACGATGAATGGGGCGTGGACGTGACGATCAGCGGCTCTCAGAAGGGGCTGATGTTGCCGCCCGGGATCAGCTTCAATGCCGTCTCGCCCAAGGCACTCGCGGCAGCCCGGTCGGCCACGCTGACCAAGGCATTCTGGGCCTGGGACGACATCATCGAAATGAACCGAACCGGGTATTGGCCTTACACACCCAATACCAACCTGCTCTATGGTCTGAGTGAAGCCCTGGACATGTTGCTGGAGCAGGGCCTGCCAGCGGTATTTGCACGGCATCAGCGCTGGGCCAAGGGGGTTCGCGCCGCTGTAAAGGCCTGGGGGCTCGAGATTCAATGTGCCGACGACAAGCTTTATTCCCCGGTGCTGACGGGTATCGTCACACCGCAGGGGGTCGATGCCGACGCCTTGCGCAAGACCATCCACGATCGGTTTGACCTTTCACTCGGGGCCGGTCTGGGCAAGGTCAAGGGACGCATGTTCCGTATCGGCCACCTGGGGGACTGCAACGACGTGACCCTGATGGCGGCACTGGCGGGCGTGGAGATGGGATTCGGCATTGCGGGCGTGCCGCTGGCTGGTAGCGGGGTGCAGGCTGCGATGGTGCATTTCGCGGCGGCGGCGGCGGATTGACAGGGGGAACTTTGCGAAGCGGCGTGAATGGAACGGGCAGGTCACGGCCCCCTGTTTTCGATTAGGCTGGAGCAAAATGGCGCGTAAAAATGGCCCCACTTGGCAAAACCAAATGGGGCCACGACTTTTGTCGGGAGCGCCCATCAGGGCACCCACCGCAGCAACTTATTTCAGCGCCGCAATCTCGGCCTTGAGTTGCGCCAGAATTTCGCCTGTCCGGCCGCCCGCCATCTCGACCAGTTTTCCGGCCAGTGGTTTGACGCGCTGGCGAAATACATCGCTCTCGGCTGCGGTGAGTTTGATGATTTTCAAGTCGGGGTTGTCCTTCAGCATTTTGGCCACTGAAGCGGCGTTCTTCTCGGCCTCTTTGGTGATGATGAACGTCTGCAGCGTGTCGCGAATGTCGTCCAGCATGGACTTGTTCTTGGCTGACAAGCCTTTCCAGAAGTCCGCATTGGCAACCACGGTGGTGGTGTATTCGACGTCGCCTGGGTAGACCAGGTAATTAGTCACTTCATGAAACTTCGCGCTTTCAATGAAGAAGGCTGGATTCGTTTGCGCCTGGATGACATTCATCTGCAAGCCGCTGTAAATCTCACCCCAGGGCAGGGCGACGGGGTTGGCGCCATAAAGCTTGAACTGCTCAATCAGGATCGGCGAGGTCATGACGCGGAACTTCACGTCACCCAGATCTGCTGGCGTACGCACTGGCTTCTTGGTGGTCCACACCATCTCACCTTCCGGGTAGATCGTGAACAACTTCAGCCCCTTGCTGGTGAAGTCCTTGGCCAGGGATCCGTACAGGGCCTTGCTGTTCGACAAGATATCTGCTTTTGCCGCATCTTCAGTCGGCAGCAGAAAGGGCAGGCTGAGAATCTGGACTTCCGGCACAAAGGTACCGAGGTGACCGGGTGACGCATTTGAAAACTGGATTGCACCGGAGGCGGTTAGTTCGGTGATGTCGTTTTCGTTGCCGAGTTGGCCGTAGGTATAGATTGTCACATCGACCTTACCCTGTGTGCGTTCCTCGACAAGCCGTTTGAACTCCTGCGCGTATAGGGTCTGCACATCACCAGGGGATTCCTCCACCGCAAATTTCCACTCTTCGGCAGTAGCAGTCGACATTGCTGCGACGCCGAGGACGGCACCCCATGCGAAATGCTTCAGGTATCTTTGTGTGGTCATGGTCATGGTCTTTGTCTCCTTCAATTCATGAATGGGTAACCAGTCACTTGCAGCTGGACCGCGCAGTGACTCTGACTGGATACTACGGTTCACGATCGGCAGCGCGAATGCACTAGCGCAATTCGATAAAACGGAACCACATCAATTCAAGGTACGTGTTCGGATTCGATCAGTGGCAGCGCGATTTCGCTGCAGGACACTTGTTTTGCGCCAGTGATGCCGCTCAACGTCCGGAACCGCGGCAACCATCGATTGATTGCACTAGCACAATGATTGTGATTTCCAACGCGGGCTAGACTGCCATCGCGTCATGCCAAAAATATATAGGATGCATGACAGCTGGCGACCCAAGCAGCCTAACCGTTGACGGAGACACATCCATGAAACCTGCACCAGAAAATGGTGGCATTGTGCAGCGCGTTTTATGCAAGATCGACCGTGGCCTTGCCATGCTCGAAAAGCAACTTCTGGCCTGGGCCATCATATTGATGGCGGTGAATACCCTGGGCAATGTGCTGGCGCGTGTGGGGTTCAACAGCAGCCTGTTCTTTTCAGAGGAGCTGAACCAGTTCCTGATCGTGCTGGTCACATTCGTCGGTACCAGTGCCGCGGCGCGTCAGGGGCGGCATATCAGGATGTCCGCACTGACAGATCTGCTTCCTGTCAAACAGCGGCGGCTGATGTTCACGTTCATCCAGGCCACTACAGCGATTGTCATCGGGGCGCTCGCCTGGTACGCGGTCAGCTACATATTCCGCGTTCAGCACTCCGGGCGTGTGACCCCGGCCTTGCAGATTCCCGTCTGGATCACGCTGCTGTGGTTGCCGCTGGGACTGGCCATTGCCGCACTGCAGTTCCTGCTTGCATCGATCGCCAATTTGCGCAGCACCACCGGAGTCTTTCTTGCGCCAAACGTGCTGGACACCGACAAAGTGGACATGCCCACGATCTGAGAAACAAGCACCATGGCTCTCACCATCTTTCTCGTGATGCTCTGCCTTCTCTTATTGGGGTTTCCGATGATGATCCCGATGCTGGTTGCAACGATGGTCGGCTTCATCGTCTATTTTCCGATGCTCAAGGCAGACATCATCGTGCAGCAGATGATCAGTGGCATCAGTCCGGTTGCGCTGATCACGGTGCCGATGTTCATACTTGCAGCAGATATCGTGACGCGTGGGCACACGGCAAACCGCCTGCTTGACCTGGCAATGACCTTTTTTGGTCATTTGCGCGGTGGCCTCGCGGTGACGGCTGCTGTCGCCTGCACTTTGTTCGGTGCTATCTCCGGCTCCACGCAGGCCACCGTGGTCGCCATTGGTGGCCCCATTCGCCCGCGCATGCTCAAGGCGGGTTATGACGACAGTTTCACGACTGCCCTGATCATCAATGCCGCAGATATTGCATTCCTGATCCCGCCGAGCATCGGCATGATCGTTTTTGGTATCGTTGGCAAGGTGTCGATTGCCAAGCTGTTCTTGGCTGGTATCGGTCCAGGGGTGACGATTTTGCTGATGTTCAGCGCATATTCAGTCTGGTACGCCTGGCGCAAGAAGATTCCGATATTGCCGCGTTCGGGCTGGGGCGATCGTTTTCGCGCGGTGCGTAAGGCGATCCTGGCAGCGATGTTTCCGGTGCTGATCGTCGGAGGTCTGTACGGTGGCTACTTCAGCCCCACCGAGGTGGCGGCGGTGGCGGTGCTGTACGCGTTCATTCTTGAAGTCTTCATTTACCGCGCGGTCAAGCTCTCCGACATTCCCAGCATTGCGTATTCGACCGGGTTGATCACGGGCATTGTGTTTGTACTTGTCGGCACTGGTGCAGCTTTTTCCTGGATCATTTCGTTTGCGCAGGTGCCGCAGCAACTGATAGCGACCCTGGGCCTTGCCAGCGCCGGTCCGTACACCATCCTGCTGGCCATATCGGTCGCATTTTTTGTCGGCTGCATGTTCGTCGATCCGATTGTGGTGACACTGATCCTGACGCCGATATTCATGCCGCTGGTGCGGTCAGCCGGTATCGATCCAGTGCTGGTTGGAACCATCGTCACACTGCAAATGGCGATTGGCTCGTGCACCCCGCCGTTTGGCTGCGACATCTTTACTGCTTGTGCCATTTTTCGAAAGCCCTACATGGATGTCATCCGCGGCACACCGCCGTTCATCCTGATGTTGATGTTGGTATCGGTGCTGCTGGTCCTGGTTCCAGATATTGCGCTGCTGCTTCCACGACTCGCCTACCAATGATCAGGAAGACAGACATGCGCATTGATACTCTTGTATGGTCCGACAATGCACACACGGCCATACAACGCGTGCAGATCGGCCTGATCGCGCTCGCCACTGATCTCAACAGTGAGGCGGATCTGCGCCGCATGTTGCCTGCCGATGTTGCGCTGTACTGCAACCGGGTGCGCCACGCCAATCCGATGAGTCTTGCAGCTTTGCGTCTGGTTGCCGCAGACCTGCCGCGGGCCGCACGTGACCTGTTGCCCGGCCTCGACTTGGACGTGTTGATTTACGGCTGCACCGCAGGGACAATTGCGATGGGTGAAGCCGAAACCCTGGCATTGCTTGGAGGTTCGCGCGCCTCAGGCCATCAAACGACGCCGGTGACGGCCAGTCTGGCTGCATTGGCTCACCTGGGGGCGCGGCGCGTGTCGATCCTTACGCCCTATAGCGCGCCGGTCAATCAGGCCTTGGGTGAATATTATGGGCGCCGCGGTCTTGATGTCATCAATGTGTCCGGGCTGGATATGGATGATGATTACGCCATGACGGCGTTGAGCCCCGACTGCATTGTTGCCGCCGGTTTGACGGCGATGGCGTCGCAGGCCGATGCGCTGTTCATATCCTGTACCGCCCTGCGCTCCAGCCTGGCGGTGGAGCGGCTCGAAGCTGCGCTTGAGCGTCCTGTCGTCACCAGCAATCAAGCCATCGTCTGGCATGCGTTGCATCTGGTTGACCATCGGGAACGGTCTGGTCCTGGGCGCCTTTCCCACATGCCATTGGAGCGAACAGAACCTTGAAGCAAGACATCCAATTAATCGATTTATACCGCGCCCGTCAGCGCCTGCGTGGCCATGTTCTGCGCACGCCGCTGCAGCATTCTGCGAGTCTATCCGTTCTGAGCGGTGGCTCCGTGCACCTGAAACTGGAATGCCGACAGATCACGGGAAGTTTCAAGCTGCGTGGGGCGACCAATGCACTGCTCAGCCTCGACGATGCGGCGCGCGCCCGCGGCGTCGTTACCGTGTCAACCGGCAATCACGGTCGGGCCCTGGCCTATGCCGCACACCGGCTCGGCGTACGTGCCGTCATCTGTATGTCGCAGTTGGTGCCTGCCAACAAGGTCGATGCCATTCGGGCGTTGGGCGCCGAGGTTCACATCGGTGGCGCAAGTCAGGACGAGGCCGAATACGCCGTCGCGCGTTTGGTACACGAGGAAGGGCTGGCGTTGGTGCCGCCATTTGATCATCCGGATGTCATTGCGGGGCAGGGCACCGTGGGCATCGAGCTACTCGAAGACCTGCCGAACGTTGATACGGTACTTGTGCCGCTGTCTGGCGGCGGCCTGTTGGCTGGCACCGCGCTGGCGCTCAAAAGTGCGTCTACGGCCATTCGTGTGATCGGCGTGACGATGGCGCGCGGCTGCGCGATGCATGCGAGTCTGCGTGCGGGCAAGCCGGTACAGGTGGAGGAGTTGGAGACCTTGGCTGATGCGCTCGGCGGCGGCATCGGGCTGGGTAATCGTTATACCTACGGCATGACGCAGGCCCTTGTTGATGACACGGTGCTCATCACCGAGCAGGAGATTGCGACGGCAATCTGCCATGCCTATCGGCAAGAGCAGGTTGTGGTGGAAGGCGCCGGTGCTGTCGGTATCGCCGCGCTGCTCTGCGGGCGGGTCAACCCGACGGGCATCACTGCGGTCTTGGTGAGCGGTGCCAACATCGACATGGACCTGCACCGGCGTCTCATCGGTGGGGGCGCCGTCGGTACTCCATAATCTTGCATGTCCATTGAGAGATGAGAGGCCACCCGGATGATGGATCGTTGGTGCGAGGCACTTGCCGCTGTTCGAAGGGGCGAATCAAAATACAAGGTACTCGTCAGGGCGATCGCCGCTGACATCGAGTACGGCAACCTGAAGGAGGGTACCCGCCTTCCGGCGCAACGCGCGCTCAGTGAAAAGTTGGGCATCAGTGGTCAGACTGTCACCAACGCTTACAAGGAACTCGAGCAGCATGGTGTGATCCGCTGCGAAGTGGGGCGTGGAAGTTTTGTCGCCAAACGGGTGACCGAGAAGGTCGCAAGCTACATGCTCGATCACGCTGAGCGCTCGTTGATGGACTTTTCGATCGCTGCCATTGTCCATACCGACGAGCACAATCGCGTTTGGCGCGAAGCCTGTTCGGCACTTGCGCTGCAGCCAAGCCATCCCTGGATGCGTTTGTGTCGCCCGATCGCAGGTTTTGATTACCATCGCGACGCTGGCGTGCAATGGCTGGACTCACTGGGTCTTTCGACGTCGATGGACAGGCTGCTGATTACGAACGGCGCTTCGCATGCGCTGTTTCTGACGCTTGCCTCGTTGGTCAGCCCGGCAGATGTAGTTCTGTGCGAAAACATAACGGACCACGGTGTGATCGGTTGCGCCCAGGTGCTCGGCTTCACCCTCAAGGGGCTCGATACAGACGAACACGGTATCCAGCCGGACCATTTTGAAGATATGTGTGCCAATGAGCGCATTACGGCGCTGGTTTGCACGCCCAACCTCAACAATCCCACCGGTGCGCTGATGCCTGATTCACGGCGTCGAGCGATTGCGCGCATAGCGGAGCGCTACCGCGTCTATGTCATTGAGGACGATGTATTCGGTCCGTTGCTGGCGCAGCGCCCCGCTCCGATATGCAGTCACTTACCTGAACTGGGGTTTTACTTCACCAGTTTTACCAAGTCGGTCATGACCGGCTTGCGCATCGGCTACCTGAGTATGCCCAAGCGTCTTGCCTTGCGTGTAGAGAGTATCCTGCGTGTCACGAGTTGGATGGCGACGCCGCTGTTGGCGGAGATTGCCACACGCTGGATTGGGGACGGAACGGCCCATCAGTTGATCGATATTCAGCGCGAACGGCTAGCCCAGCGTCACAGCATCGTGCGGGAACAGTTGGGTGAATTTGTGCGGGGACAACAGCATGCGGGACTCTCCGTCTGGCTGGGTATTCCGGTGCACTGGCAGCTCGACAGTCTGGTGCAGGAGTTACGGAATCAGCAAATTGCGGTCACGGCCCCCAACCCGTTCTTGGTTGGTGGCACGCCTCGCCCCAACGCGATCCGCATGTGCCTGGGTGCGGAGGGCGGAGACATCCGTATCAATGCCGCGTTGTCGACGGTCGCCGATGTGTTTCGCCAATATCCACGCGTGAACGACTACCCGTAATGCACTAGGACAAGGTAAACCGAGAATTGTCGCCCTAGACTCAACCACAGCCTGCGCTCGGGCGTATAAATTCAGTGCGCGTGCGCTCCTGCTGGAAGAGTTCAAGATGCCAAAAGTTACCCTGCTGAGTGAGTCCGATCTACGCGCATGCGTGATGTTCGATGCGAGTGCGATTGATTGCATTGAGCAGGCATTTCGCATTTTGGCGGTTGAAGATGTAATCATGCCGCCGATCCTGCGGTTGGATATTCACGCGCATAACGGTGAGGTTGATGTCAAGACGGCCTATCTGCCCGGCCTTGACAATTTTGCGATCAAAATCAGCCCCGGTTTTTTTGATAATCCCAAGCTCGGTTTGCCCAGTCTCAATGGATTGGTCGCGTTGCACTCGGCGCATACCGGCGTTCTGGAGGCAGTGCTGCTCGACAATGGTTACCTGACCAGCATTCGTACCGCCGCGGCCGGGGCCGTCGCTGCGCGCTGGCTGGCACGGCCGGATGCACGGCGTGCCGCAATTCTGGGCGCGGGTGCGCAGGCCCGCTTGCAGTTACAGGCATTGGCGCTGGTGCGGCCCATCGATTCGGTGATGGTGTGGGCGCCTAACCTGTCGCAGGCGCGGCGCTTCGCGCTCGAGATGGGGCCACAACTGAAGCTGTCCATTACGCCCTGTGCCGATATCGACACCGCAATGGCAGACGCCGATATTGCGGTGACTGCAACCCCCAGTCGCAAGCCGCTGATCGAGGCGCGTCATTTGCATCCGGGTTTGCACATCACCGCGATTGGATCGGATGCCGAGCATAAAAATGAGATCGCACCAATGGTGGTTGTTGCTGCTCGCCCTTATGTGTGCGATCGTTTAAGTCAGGTGCGATTGCTCGGAGAGCTGCACCATGCGATCAGCGCCGGTTTGATCGATGGCGAAGCGATCATGACCGAACTCGGGCAAGTGATCGCCGGTCAGCGCTCCGGCCGGATCGACGCGAGCAATGTGACCCTCTGCGACCTCACAGGTACCGGTGCACAGGATACAGCGATTGCCGCATTCGCCTATGCGCGGGCTGTGCAAGCTGGCCACGGAATGTCTTTTGACGCTTAGGCCGAGCCGCGCGCGGCAATGGGTGCGCTGGAGATCCATAGCAGTTGGAACACTGCCGCCCATCAAACCCGGACAGGTAAGCCGCTATGACAAAAAATATCAAGTTGCCTTTTGAAAAAATTGAATACGCGCAGCGTCTGGTCAAGACACGCAAGGCCATGGCCGCCAGCGGTATTGACCTGCTCATCGTCTCTGATCCGACCAATATGGCCTGGTTGACCGGGTATGACGGCTGGTCGTTTTACGTGCATCAGTGCGTGCTGGTTGCCCTGGAGGGCGAGCCGGTCTGGTTTGGTCGTGGCATGGATGGCAATGGCGCAGATCGAACGGCCTACATGGCGCCCGAAAATATTGTGCGCTACCCGGATCACTATGTGCAGTCGGGAGAGCGTCATCCAATGGACTACTTGGCGCTGGAGGTGATTGCCGCACGCGGCTGGCAGAGCCAGCGTATCGGCCTTGAACTGGACAACTATTACTTCAGCGCCGCGGCCTACCTTGCACTGAAAAAGAACCTGCCGCAGGCCCATTGGGTTGATGCAACGGCGTTGGTGAACTGGCAGCGGGCCATCAAGTCGACGCAGGAGATCACCTATATGCGTATAGCGGCAAAGATTGTTGAACGCATGCACAACATGATCGTCGAGACCATTGAGCCAGGCATGCGCAAGAACGACTTGGTAGCCAAGATCTACGCCACCGGTATCGGTGGCATCGACAGCCATGGCGGCGATTACCCGGCTATTGTGCCGCTACTGCCAACGGGGGCGGATGCCGCAGCCCCACACCTGACCTGGGACGACACGCCTTTTGCGCGCGATGCTGGCACCTTCTTCGAAATTGCCGGCTGTTACCGGCGCTACCATTGCCCGCAGTCGCGAACGGTCTATCTGGGGCGGCCTCCGAAACATTTCGTCGAAGCAGAGAAGGCTGTCGTCGAGGGCATCGCTGCCGGCCTGGATGCGGCCAGGCCCGGCAACACCTGCGAGGATATTGCTAATGCGTTCTTTGCCGTGTTGCATCGCAATGGGATCGAAAAGAGCAGTCGCTGCGGTTACCCGATTGGTGCCAGTTATCCGCCTGATTGGGGCGAGCGCACGATGAGCCTGCGCCCCGGTGATCGCACCGTGCTGGAGCCAGGTATGACTTTTCATTTCATGCCCGGAATCTGGCAGGACGACTGGGGTATCGAGATTACCGAAAGCATCCTCATCACCGCTACCGGAGCCGACCCGTTTTGCCAGACGCCGCGCCAATTGTTCGTCAAGGAGTAAGGGAAATGATCAGTTCTCCGATTGTGGCGACGATTGATTATTCGTTTGAGGGACTGCAGCACGGCTTCTTGAAGTTGCCCTACTCGCGCGACGATTCCGCATGGGGGGCTTTGATGATTCCGATCACGGTCGTGAAGCGCGGTAGCGGCCCGACAGTGTTACTGACCGCTGGCAATCATGGTGACGAGTACGAGGGTCCGGTGGCGCTGATCAAACTGGCCGGTTCGATCACGACCAGGGAGGTCAGCGGGCGCGTGATCATTCTTCCCTACATGAACTACCCGGCTTTTCGCGCGGGCAGGCGCACCTCGCCGATTGATCAGGGCAACCTGAATCGGACCTTTCCAGG
>Ga0335398_10000195_pt1 | contig 101285 bp, 82 predicted proteins | sample BON03_FD_205742 | JGI IMG/M metagenome (GOLD analysis project Ga0335398, IMG submission 205742) | Freshwater microbial communities from Lake Bonney liftoff mats and glacier meltwater in Antarctica - BON-03 (spades assembly) (version 2) | ecosystem: Environmental > Aquatic > Freshwater > Ice >... | reverse complement strand
AAACTTCAAACTTCAAACTTCAAACTTCAAACTTCAAACTTCAAACTTCAAACTTCAAACTTCAAACTTCAAACTTCAAACTTCAAACTTCAAACTTCAAACTTCAAACTTCAAACTTCAAACTTCAAACTTCCCCCCCCACCCCCCGCCGTTGTCCCACCCCCGGTGCTAGATTTATTTCATGAACACAACACCCCCTGCAGACAGCCGACCCAAAACCACCGAGATCGCCTTCATCCTCGACCAGTCGGGATCGATGGGCGGCCATGTCGAGGCCGCCATTGCCGGCTTCAATGAATTCCTCCGCGACCAGCAGGCCGTCGAGGGACAGGCACGGCTCACCCTCGTGCTCTTCGATGACCGCTATGAACTCCCCGCCGACAACATACCCGTCAGCGAAGTCTGCGAGCTCGATACCCTCACCTACGTCCCGCGCGGTTCGACCGCTCTGCTCGATGCCATCGGAAAGACGATCGATTCGTTCAAGGCTCGAATCAAAGCCCTGCCCGAGGCGGCGCGACCCGATCAGGTCATCTTTGCGATCTTCACCGACGGAGAAGAAAACGCCTCGCATCAGTACACTTGGCGCGACATCGCCGGCAAGATCAGGCGGCGGCAGGCGAAGCAGGGATGGGAGTTCCTCTTCCTCGGAGCCAATCAGGATGCCATCGCCACCGCCGCGCAGATGAATATCCACGCCCACAACGCCGCGACCGCCAGCCACACCGCCGAAGGCGTCCGCGGATCAGCCAAAGCCATCAGCCGCAAGGCCCAGGCGATGCGGGAGTCGTTGTCGATGGAGTATATGGCGGCTCCGAATGAAGACCTCATCAAGCCGATGGGGGATATTTTACGCGAAGAGGAAGGGTGATTCGGGGCGGGGGGAGGTCTAGGTTTTAGGTTTTAGGTTTCACTAATCACTAAAAAATCGACACTCGATGAACTTTTCCCCACCATAAAGGCACGTAGAGGATGAGAACGCCTCTGACCTTTACCCTCCTTGGAAGCCATTCAAAATACTCCTGACCTCGAGCAACTCTTTCGAGACGCGGCGGACGATCTGGCGCGTTATTTTTCCCGTCGTCACGGGGATGCGGAGGTGTCGCGGGATCTCGTGCAGGATACCTTCGTGGAAATGGCGCGGGGACTGGAGAAAGGGGTGCGTCCGGAGTCCCTGCGCGCCTACCTCTTCGGGATCGCGCGTCATGTGAGCCGGGCGGCGTGGAGGCGCGACTACCGGGAGCGCGAGGGGATCGCCTCCGCTGCGGCGGAGTCGGCAATCGCGGCGACTTCCGTGACCGAAGATGCCCGTCTCGGGATGGCTCACGCAGCCATCGACACCCTTTCCGCGAGTCATCGCGAGGTCCTCGACCTGCGCTACAGCCATCAACTTTCCTACGCCGAGATCGCGGAGTCACTGGGCATCCCGGTGGGCACGGTGCGCTCGCGTCTGCACCATGCCATCGGGGCGGTGCGGGGGAGACTCGCGGCGGGGACGGACGCCTCCGATCCAAACTGACCTTTCTTTTCCTTTCCCATGACGACTCAGCAACTTGAAATGCTCCTCATCGACCAGGCCTTCGGCGAATTGCCCGAAGAGGTGGACGCCCTCCTTGAAGCCCTCCTCGCCCAGCGGGTCGACCTCTGCGAATCGGCGGCGGCGATACGGGAGGCGCTGAGGCTCACGGGCGACGTGGTCGCGACGCGGCCGGAACTTTTCCACGGCGAGTCACCGGCGGCGGATCGTTCGTCGGGCCCGCACCGTTGCTTTCCCCGCTGGCTGGCCGGTGGTGCGAAGCTCGCGGCGGTGCTGGCGGCTCTGGCCCTCGCGGCGGGGGCCGGTTACCGGAGCGGGCAGGCGACGACCGAATCGGCCCTACCGACAGTGGCGGAGAAAACAGCTTCCGCCGAATCCCCATGGGCGCGCTACCGCGTCGAGGCCGACGGTCGACTCGCCGTGATCCCGACGAACCCGCCGCGGTCCTGAAAACTTCTCCCGTGATCGCCTTGAAATTTCGCCATTCCATCACTGCCATCCTCCTCCTCTTCGGCTTCTGCGCCTGCGAACCGAAGGAGCGGGCGGCCTGGTCGCCGGACGGTCGGGTCGCCGCAGTCCTGATCGGACATCAGCTCTATTTCACTGATGAAGACGGCCGTATTACCGGCTCGCTGGAGCCCGCCGACGGAGAACCGGGACGGCTCCTAGTCGAGAAGATGGGATGGCTCGCTGACGGGAGCGGTCTCGTCGTCCACTGGATCCGTCTCGCCCCGCGCTGGGAGGACCTGCGCCCGCTCCTGCCGACGGCGGAAGCGGGCCGTGTCGAGGTCCTCGCCGCGATGTTGCCGGAACTCCTCCGTTCGGCGGTGGTCCTTCACGGAGATGCGGATCGTGCCGATCAATTGCTCGCAAAACTCGCGCCGGGAGAGAGCGAGGCGATCCTGAACGCCCTGCGTTTGGCCGTGGTGAGGGATCGTGGAGCGGTGGAATCGGCCCTGACTGACGCACCAAAAGCGCGGGCCTCGCTCGCGCGTGAGTCGGGTGAGGGGAGCGGCTTTTTTCTCCACGAGCTGGTCCTCGTGCAGGCGGACGGCGATGGCGGGATAAAAGAGGGCGGAACGATCACGCGTGGCCTGCGGGGAGTGGCGTCGCTGCAGGTTTCGCCGGATTTCCCCATGGTCGCGGTGAGCCGTCCCGGCACGGAGGATCTGGGCCACGACCTCGAAGTCATCGCGCTGGACGGAAGCTCACGCGAGACGGTCGCGAGGGGGATGAGCGCGGCCTTTGCCTGGACGCCGGACGGTCGCGGTCTCGTTTCGCTTGCCCCGGTCGCGGGGGGACGGGGGCCGCTGATGCGGGTGCTCCGCAGCGAAGTCCTCGACGGGCAGGGGCGACCGCTCTCTTCAGCAGCGATCAAGGCGGAAGAGATCGCCATCGCAGTCGTGCCCTTTGCCCCGCGTCTGGTGGTGTTGCCGGGCGGTGATGTCCTCTTTGCGAGCCAGCCGGGGGGACTGCCGATGCGGGCCGGTGAATCGGTGAGTCAGCCGCGCCTTTACCTCGTCCCCGCAGATGGCGGCGCGGTCCGTGAAGTGCCTACGGGGGAGGGGGTTCTGCCGATGGATCTGGGCTACTTTGTGCCCTCGCCCGATGGTCGTCGTGTCGCCATTGTCGAGAGCGGGACCGACGCGGTCGCGGTGATCGATCTCGCGAGCGGAGCGAGCGCACTGCTTTCGGTGCCTCATCCGGGTTGGAAATGCCGTACTCTTCCGTCGTGGAAATCGGCGGATGCACTTTCTTACGTCGCGCTCGATCCTGCCACAGACGAAGCGCGGTGGCTTCTCTGGAAACCGGGCAGTGACGAGCCGCTCGACCTCGGCGCCGACTGGCCGGACGGGGCGACCTCGGGCTGGCTCGAAAAGAACGAGGACAACTCCATGCCCACTGACACGCCATGAAAAAAACCGTTTTTCTACTCCCGCTTTTGTATGTCAGCGGCTCCCTGTCCAGCGCAGCGGATGGGGAAGAGCTTGACTTTTTCGAGGCGAAGATCCGGCCTGTCCTGATCGAGCATTGTTACGAATGCCACTCGCTCGAGTCGGGCAAAGCCAAGGGCGGACTGCGACTCGATGATCGTGAGGCGCTGCGCCGGGGAGGGGACTCGGGAGCGGCAGTGGTGGCGGGTAAGCCGGGGGAAAGTCTGCTCCTCAGGGCGATGCGTCACGAGGATCCCGATCTCGAGATGCCGCCGCGTAAGCCGCAGTTGCCCGCCGCCGTCAGCGCGGACTTTGCCTCGTGGATCGCGAGCGGCGCGTCCGATCCGCGCGAGCCCGGGGATACGGTCGTCCCGGCGGGCGGGCGGGCTGCGGGATGGGAGAAGCACTGGAGCTATCGCCTGCCGGTGATGACTGCTATGCCCGCAGTCGATGACGCGGCGTGGGCGGGAATGCCGATCGATGCCTTTGTCTACGCGAAGCTGAAGTCAGCCGGTCTCGCGCCCTCGCCCGAGGCGGCGCCGGTGACCCTGCTGCGGCGGCTCAGTTTTGCCCTGACGGGACTGCCTCCCTCGCCCGAGGCGGCGGCGGCCTTTTCCCCCGACGATCTTGAGACGGTGGTGGATCAAATGCTCGCCTCGGAAAGCTTCGGGGTTCGCTGGGGACGGCACTGGCTCGATGTCGTGCGCTACGCGGAGTCGAACGGGAAAGAGGCGAACATCACCTACCCGCACGCCTGGCGGTATCGCGACTACGTCATCGAATCCTTCGCAGCGGACCTGCCCTACGACCGCTTTTTGCGTGAGCAGATTGCCGGTGATCTGATCGAGGCGCCTGATGACCGCGAGCGGGCCAGGCTGCTCACCGCGACGGGATTCCTCGCCTTCGGGCCGAAGGGGCTGACCGAGACCAATCCGCTGCAGTTCGCCGCCGACGTCGCCGACGAGCAGATCGACGCTTTTTCCCGGAGCATGCTCGCGACCTCGATCGCCTGCGCGCGCTGTCACGATCATAAATCCGATCCGTTCACGATGGCTGACTACTACGCCATCGCCGGGATTTTCAAGAGCACTGAGACACGCTTCGGGACCTGGATCGACTCTGAGAGTGGCCATGGTAGCAAACTGATTCCGCTGCCGTCGTTGCCGGGGCAACTCATCCCGAACCGCTCCCTCACAAAAGAAGAACTCGCCGACACGAGGGCAAAACTCGCCGCGCTCAACGCTGAGGAAAAGGAGAGTGAAATCGCGGCGGAGGCAGCGAGGGCCGAAGGCCGGGACATGCAGAAGGACTTCAACGAAATGCTCCGTGACGCCCTGCGCATCTTTTGGTCGCGGGGCCCGCTCGTGGGCAAGCTCGAGACCGTCGATGATGAGGGTCGGGCGCTCCCGCTCTGCATGGGCGCGGTCGAGGCGGCGGAAATGATCGACTCGGTCCGCTACGAACGCGGTGAGATCAATCACCCGACCGAAGCGGTCTCGCGCGGGGTGCCGGCGGTCTTTTCCCTCGGGAGCGAGGGGCCTGCCCCGGCCGATGCGAGCGGCCGTCTCGAACTCGCCCGCTGGGTCACGGACCCGCGGCATCCGCTCACGGCGCGGGTCATGGTGAACCGCATCTGGAGTCATCTCTTCGGGGAAGGTCTCGTCGAGACGGTCGACAACTTCGGCCCGACCGGTGCGGCGCCGAGTCATCCCGAGTTGCTCGATTACCTCGCGATCCGTTTTCAGGAAAACGGGTGGTCGGTGAAAAAACTCGTCCGTGAGATCGTTCTCTCGCGCACCTATCAACAGGCCTCGATCTGGAGGGAGGATGGCTTCACGAAAGACCCTGACAATAGGCTACTCTGGCGTCAGTCGAAGGAGCGTCTCGATGCCGAAGTGATCCGCGATGCGATGCTCTCGGTCTCGGGCGAGCTCGACCTCTCGCCCCGCCCCGGATCGCTCGTGGCGGAGTTGACGAGTCAGTCGGTCGGGATCCTCGCGCTGAACAAGGAGGTGCCAGGGGATCTCGACGGGTCGCTTCACCGCTCGGTCTACCTGCCTGTGCTGCGCGATCAGATGCCGGACATCCTCAGACACTTTGACTTTGCCGAGCCCAGTCTCGTCGTGGGACGGCGCGACACCACCAATGTGCCGTCGCAGGCGCTTTTTCTCATGAACAGCGACTTCGTCCGCGCCCGCGCCGAGGGACTCGCCCGACGTCTCGAGCGCGAGGAAGCAGAGCCCGGCGCGCGGGTTCGGAGGGCTTTTGAGATCTGTTTCAACCGTCCGCCCGATGCGGTCGAGGAACAGCTCGTTCTTTCCTATTTCACAAGTATCGAAAATCCTGACGCAGGCAAAAATGAAATGCTGGTGCAGTTCTGCCACGCGCTCCTCGTGAGCGCGGACTTCCGCGTCGCGGACTGATTCCAACCTTTTTCCCGCCATGAATAACGACCCCATTTTTTCCTCTCGTCGTCAGTTTCTGCGCTCGTCTTCTCTCGGGCTGCAGTGGCTGGCTTTCTCGGCCCTCGCGGCGAAGGCCGGGGCAGCGTCCTCTCTCTCGTCGGGGCTGGCGCCGAAGGCGGGGCACTTCCCGGCGCGGGCGAAGCGCGTCATCTTTCTAACGATGCGCGGCGGGCCCTCCCATGTCGATTTGCTCGATTACAAACCCGGGCTGATCAAAAACTCGGGAAAGGCGGCCGTGATCGGACGCGACTCGATCGGGGCGAAGCTCCTCGGTCCGGCGCATCCTTTTGCGCAATACGGTCGCTCGGGCTTGCAGATGTCGTCTCTCCTGCCCCGCATCGGCGAACACGCCGACGACCTCTGCATCGTGAACTCGATGCACACCGATGTGCCGAATCACTCGCCCGCCTTCGTGCAGATGCACACGGGCAGCTTCCAGTTCGTGCGGCCCTCCCTCGGGGCCTGGACGGTCTACGGCCTCGGGAGCGGGAATGAGAATCTCCCCGGGTTCATCACCCTGAATCCTCCGGCGGGTGACGGTGGTGCGCAGAACTATGGCAGCGCTTTTCTCCCGAGCATCTGCCAGGGGACGCGCCTCGGCGGCAGTCAGCTTCCGGCGCTCTACGCGGCCTTTTTGAAAAAGCAGGAGGCCCCCGGTCCGCCGATGAAAGACATCGCGAACGCGCATCTTTCCACCGGCGAACAGCGCCGCCAGCTCGATCTCATCCGCAGTCTCAACGAAGGCCGGCTCCAGCGCGAGCCGGGGCAGCCCGAGGTCGAGGGCATGATCGAGTCGTTCGAACTCGCCTTCCGCATGCAGAGCGAAGTGCCCGGAGTCCTCGATCTGGCCGGGGAGTCGGCGGAGACGCTCGCGCTCTACGGGATCGGGAAGGGCAATGACAGCTTTGCGCGGCAATGTCTCCTCAGTCGCCGCCTCGTCGAGGCCGGGGTGCGTTTTGTCGAGATCGCCTCGCCCGAGCACTGGGACCACCACGCGCTACTCACGAGCAATCTGCAAAAGGCGTGTGCGTCCGTCGACGGTCCCGTCGGAGCGCTCCTCACTGATCTAAAACGGCGCGGCCTGCTCGAAGAAACGCTCGTGATCTGGGGAGGGGAGTTCGGTCGCACTCCCTATGCACCGGGGCTCGATGGTCGCGATCACAATCACAGGGGCTTCTCCCTCTGGATGGCCGGCGGTGGCGTGAAAGGCGGGATCAACTACGGTGCGACCGACGAGATCGGCTACGAGGCGGTGGAGGATCCCATGCACATTCACGATTGGCACGCCACCATTTTGCACCTGTTAGGAATTGATCACCGACGGCTCACCTACAACTACGGCGGTCGCGATTTCCGGCTCACCGAGACCTCGGGGAAGGTCGCCGCGGGTATCCTGGCGTGAAATTTCAATGATGAAAAACTCGTTTCTCCTCACGTCGCTTTTCGCCCCGGTCCTCATCGCCGGCTCGCTCTTGGGCGCCGAGCCTTGCCGCATCGAAGTGATCGACAGTGAAAATGGCTGGCCCGTTCCGCTCGTCGAGTTGCGGACCAACCACCACGTTTCCTTCTACACGGACAACGCCGGCGTAGTCGCCTTCGACCTGCCCGAACTGATGGGCGTCGAGACCTGGTTCACTGTCGTGTCGGACGGTTACGAAGTGAAGGCCGACGGCTTCGGGTATCGCGGGTTCCGCTTTGTTCCCGAAGCGGGCGGAAAACACAGCGTGAAGGTGGATCGCACGATGATCGCGAAACGCCTCGGACGTCTCACCGGCGGGGGGCTTTTCGCCGAAAGTCAAAAGCTCGGCGAGCACCTCGACTGGAAAGAGAGCGGCATCATCGGGTCGGACAGCATCCAGTCGGCGCTACACCGGGGGCGCCTCTTCTGGGCCTGGGGCGATACGATCGTGCCGAAGTATCCGCTCGGGCTTTTTCACATGAGCAGTGCAACGACCTCGACGAGTCCTCTCAGCTCTTTCGAGCCACCGCTGAAACTCGCCCTCGACTACTTCCGCGACGCGGAGGGGAAAGTGCGCAACGTCGCCAACGTCGCGCCGCAGGATCCGGGTCCGACATGGGTGTTTGGCTATGTTAGTCTGCCCGCCGCCGACGGGAAGGCGCGCCTCGTCGGTCATTACGCGAAGATCGAGCCGCCCCTCGCGAGCTACCGCACGGGACTCTGTGTCTGGAATGAGGAGACGGAAAACTTCGAATCGGTCAAGGTCCTCTGGGATCGCGAGACCGATGGGAAAAAGGAACCCGCCTCGCCGGTGGGCCATCCCGCCTTTTGGACCGACAAGGCGGGAAAGGAATGGCTCCTCTTCGGCAATCCGCTCCCGACGATGAAGATGCCGCCGACCTACGAAGCCTGGCTCGATCCGGCACAGTGGGAGGTGCTGAAGCCGCAGGAAACACTCGAGGTGGTCGGCGGTGGAAAAGTGAAACCCCACAGCGGCTCGATTGCATGGAATGACTACAGGAAGAAGTGGGTCACGATCTTCGTCGAACATTTTGGTAAACCTTCACTGCTCGGCGAAGTCTGGTATGCCGAAGCCGACTCGCCTCTCGGGCCTTGGGGCAGTGCGGTGAAGGTGCTCTCGCATCAGGAATACACCTTTTACAATCCGCGGATCCATCCCGCGCTGACTCCGGGCGATTCTCCGGTCCTGCTTTTCGAAGGCACCTATACCGAGTCGTTTTCCAGGGCGAAAAAATCGACGCCTCGCTACGACTACAATCAGATCCTCTATCGGCTCGATCTCGACGAAGCCGCGCAGGCGGGCGCGGGGGAGTGAGTGGTGGGGCTCCCGTAGCGGAACATGCCAATGTTCCCTCTTCCTTCCGGGCGTCCCCGTCTTCAGATCTTCTCCCAAGTCTGCTCTTGCGTGCCGTGGTGATTCGATTCACTATCCGGGACCCAACCCTCTTTGCCCGATGACCAAACTCTCTTTGCTCGCGGTCGTTCACCCGCTCGTCTCTTTATCGGCCCGATGACTACCGATACCTCTGATGACGTCGCCTGGGCGAGACGGGTCAACTCCAGTTGGATCGTGCGTGAGGGTCTGCGCGAGAGCGCCGCCGGGTATCTCGATCATCTCGCTTCGCACGACACGGAGAGGCTGCAGCGGTCGTGCCGTCGTGCTCGCCGTCTCACGGATTGCTACGGGAGCAATGAGGATCCGAAGCCTTGGTTTTACGCAGGACTCTTCAGCCTCGCGTCGGGGGATGAGATCGCCCGTTTTCTCACAGAACACCCTTTTACCCTGGCAATTTTGCCTGGAGATAGGGAGGCGGTGCCGGGATTTCCAGGTCTTGACAGTGTCGCAAGATCGACCCGGGAAAAGATCCTGCGAATACGCGAGGGAGTGAGAGGGCTCACTGAGGGGGAAGTCTAGTCTCCGCTGGGAAAATACTTGCCGGCCCAGCGTCCGAGCAGGGTGGGTATACTCGGTGATTCGGGCGACGGGGTGAACTTGCGGGCGAGGCGGAGAGCCAGCTCGTCGAGGGAACCGTAGCCCTGTTTTTCCACAAACGAGACGATCACAGGGACCGCCGCATTGCCATACGGAACCCGGCGCATGAGAAATTTCAGGACGATGGGGACGAGCAGCGGGATGACTTTTGCCGCCTGCTCGGGTGAGACGCCGGCTTCCTCCCGGATGCGGTCGTTCATCTGCTCGCCGGTGCCATCGAGGAGGTCGTCGAGGCTCTCTGCCGGCGCGGTGGATGTTTCGGCCGATGTTTTCCCTCCATCGAATCGATTGAGGATAACGGGCGCCGTGGCCGAGAGCACGCTCGCGGCTTCTTCCCGGCTCACGCCGAGGGTGCTGGAGATCTTGCGGGTGATCTCGTCTCCGTGATCCTGAATGAGCTGGTCTAGGAGAGTAGGCATGTCCCGACTGTAGAGAGTACGCCCGCCCCGGGCAAGGGACGAATCCACGGTGACTCGATCCATTCTGAAACCCTGAAATCAGTATCGCCTGATCTTAAACTGAGCCTGCGGCGCGATGGGCGGGTAGTAGGGACGCGGTTCCTTCGCCATCGGGGCGGTGCGGAGCTGGCCCGGGCCCGGAGCCCGCCGTGCGACAGCCGGAAAAAGAGAGAGCCCCTCCCGCGAGGATGAGGATTAGGCTGAGGAACAAGGTGGTTTTCATGGTGGATGGGGGAGTATGGTTATACTCGCTCTTACCGGATCACGGATCTATGGGGTGAAACCCGACTCGACTCCGGCCAACAAACGATGGTAGGGTTTGACCCCATGGCTTTTCTCCCGCGAGCGATTCACATTGATCTTCTTCGTAGCATGGGCATCGACTTGTCCTTACCCGCCCCAACACTCAACCTGCGTAGACCCTTGATCCTGGAATCGGAAAAAAAAGTGATCGGGATGCTTTTGCGAGAGCCTATCGGGAGGCTCTTGCACGGCATCTCGGCGGAGCATGTGAAGCGGACGATCTCGTCACCCCGCTCACCGCGCAATCCCAGTGCCTCGAACTCGATCTTTTCGAACTTGCCGGTATTCACGAAGCTGCCATCCGGAAAGTCCTCGCGGGACATGACTGTGATGCTGATGACGAACAGGTGCGTCGGGGAAAAGCTTTCTTTGCCGAAGTTGTCCGTGCCGGAGAGACGAGAGGACGTGCCGAGATGATCGGAGGCGTCTTTAAAGTCGAGTCTCATCCCGGTAACGAGACGACGATAAGCGTTGAGATGCCGCTCACCGCACCTCCCCTGAACTAGATACAAAGATTATGCCGCTCTCCACTCCCTCCCTGACATGAATACAATCACAATTATTCTCGCCGAAGATCACACCATCGTCCGGGAGGGGCTGGGCATACTCCTCGGTCTCGAAAAGGATTTCGCGGTCGTTGCCGAGGCGGCGAATGGTCGGGAGGCGGTCGCCCTCGTGCTGGAGCATCGGCCCCATGTCGTCGTCATGGACATCGCGATGCCCCTGCTCAACGGGCTCGAGGCGACCCGGCAGATCCTCAGAACTGCCCCGGAGACGAAGATCCTGATGCTCTCGGCGCACAGTGATGACGCCTATGTGAAGCAGGCTCTCGCCTATGGGGCGACGGGCTTTCTCGTGAAACAGACCGCGTCGAATCTGCTCTCCAAGGCGATCCGTGAAGTCCATCGCGGCAATGCCTACTTCAGCCCCGCGGTCCTGAAGCGGCTCTCCCGCTGCGAGGACAAGGCAAAAGCCAAGGGCGACCTGCCGCCTAAAAAAGGCGCCCGTGAGTTGAGCCAGCGCGAGATGGAAGTGCTGCAACTCATCGCCGAGGGCAAGGCGAACAAAGAGACTGCGTGGGAGCTGGACATCAGTATCAAGACGGTGGAGAAACACCGCCAGAGTCTCATGGAAAAACTCGACATCCACGACACTGCGGGGCTGACCCGCCATGCGATCGAGACAGGCATCATCGAGAGCAGCGTCCAGGGCACGACGGTGGAGACGTGAGGTCCGCTGCGCCGCCGCCGGCAGTGGCGCGATAACGGCTGAAAGGAAGGATGACGAACGGGGCGTGTTTCGGTTACACTTCACAACATGGCTCTGAAACGACGTTCTTTCCTGACGGCATCGACAGCCGGTTTTGCCGGGTATCATTTTGGCCGCGGTCTCGCCGGTGCGGCTCCGGGTGGGCTCGCGGCCTCGCGATCGTCGAAGCCGGCCAAGTCGACGATTCTCTTTTTCCTCTGCGGCGGCGCCTCACAGGTCGACACCTGGGACATGAAACCCGACGCCCCGAGCGCCTATCGCACGCCCTTTCGTCCCGTCTCCACCTCGGCCGACGGGATCCAGCTCTGCGAGTATCTGCCGATGACGGGGAAGGTGGCGCACCATCTCGCGATCGTGCGCTCGGTGACCGATGGGGGAAAGGCGACCGGCGATCATCATGCGGGATACTATTACAATCTCACCGGCCATGCCCCCGATGAGACCTTCCGCACCCAGGGGAATGACCGCAAGCCGCAGGCGACGGACTGGCCTTTCATGGGCAGCGTGGTGGGCTCGCGTCGCGATCCGCATCCGTCTCTGCCGCAGGTGATCTCGCTACCGCACATGCCGAGCAAGTTGCCCTTTACCCGGCCGGGGCAGTTCGCGGGCAAGCTCGGTCTCGATCACGAGCCTTTTTACCTCAATGGAGACCGGGACCAGCCGACCACGTTCCAGGCCCCTTCGCTGAGTCTCTCCGCCGATGGCAAAGTGCGCCTCGATGAACGCCGGGCCCTCCTCGGAACACTGAACGACACCCGTCGTGATTTTGAAAAGATCGCGTCGATGGGGCAGATCGATTCGCTCCATGAAAAGGCCTTCACCCTCCTCGCCTCGGCCTCGACAGCCTCGGCTTTTGATCTCGCGAGTGAACCTCTCGCCCTGCGCGAACGCTATGGCCAGACTATAAATGGCATGAGCCTGCTCATGGCGCGCCGACTCGTCGAGGCGGGTGTGCCCTTCATCACCGTCTTCTGGAAAGAGGATCCCTCGCTCAATAAAAAGTGCCGCAGCGCGGGCGGCTGGGACACGCACGGGAACAACTTCGCCTGTCTCAAGGAGGATCTCCTCCCCGAGTTCGATCGCGGCTACTCGGCCCTGATCGAAGACCTCGCGGGCCGCGGACTGCTCGAGGACACCCTTGTGCTCGTCTCCAGTGAGATGGGGCGCAAGCCACTCATCGGCGACCGTCGCTCGGGCGGCGTCGAGGGTGCGGGGCGCGATCATTGGACCGCCTGCATGAGCATGCTACTCGCCGGGGGCGGGGTGCAGGGCGGTCAGGTCTACGGCAGCACGGATCGCTACGGGGAATACCCCGATGAGAAACCGCTCAGCCCGTCAGACGTCACCCGCACCGTCTATCACGCGATGGGGATAGACAGCCTCGCCGCAGTGGACCGCGAGGGCCGACCTTTTAACCTCCTCGACGAAGGCCGCCCGCTCGTGGAGCTTTTTTGAGTTGGCTCAGAGTGTCTCTATCTTCACGGTGTGTTTCACCGGCTTCAGACGCTTGCGCACGGAGGTATCGTGTGCAGCGTGCTTGGAGGCTACCTTTTTCCGCACCGTCTCGAGGGCGGCGGCGAACTCGGAATCGTTCCTTGCGTCTTCGGCGAAAAGGCGGAAATGGGTCACCAGATTCTTAATTGCGACGGTCTCGTAGGCCTGCTTTGTGGCGACCGCTTCCATGAGCGATTGGAAGCTGGCATCGAAGGGCGTCGCAGCAAAGGCGGCGGCGAGATTCACCCCGGCCTCGAGTTCTTCGCGGGTGAATTCCAGCGATGCTTCGCCCCAGGTGACCTTTGCTTTTGCCGCCGTGAGACCGCTCACTTTCAGGGTGAGGCGGTTGAGGTCTTCGTTGAAGGTGGTGAAAGGCAGGATGCTGCGGGTGCTGCCGGCATCGGTCGTGCTCGCGTCGAAGCAGAAAGGCCAGCGGGTGCTCTCGAGTTCCACGGTGCCGTCGGCTTCGCTCAAGACACGGTGTCCGGCACTGGCGGTCGTCTTCTTTGCCGCGAGATCGACGGTGATCGTGCCGATATCGCCGTCGAGCCCGAGCGCTTTGAGGAAAGCCGAGGCCATGAGGAGCTGGCCCGGGGGGGAGGGGTGAAAGCCGTCGCCGCCGAAGGGAGCGTAGCTGGCGCCGAGGGCTGCCTTGGACTTCGGCAGGGCCTCCATCATGGTGTCATAGACATTGGCAAAGGCGAGGCCGTTCTCTTCGGCGAGTCCTTTCGCGATGTCGCGGAGCCGCGCGAGAGTCCCGTTGTAGACCTTGCCGTCGAGACGGGTGAAGAGGTCGGGGTCGACTCCGCCCGGAGACCCGACCGCGATGTGAGCGACGCCGGCGGCCTTGAGCCCTTCGAGAACACGGCGCATGTTCCCTTCGTAGGCTTTGCCGATGGCGTCGTTGTAGGGCTGGTAGCTGCCGTCATTCATGCCGTAGGAGGTCGTCGCGACATTGGGCCCGAAGACGGCGAGGTCATTCGCGAGGCGATTGGCAAAACCGTCGGCACGCTCGCCGCTCCAGCCGAACTGGAAGACGGTGATGTCGGTTCTCCCGGTGCAGGCGAGGAGGTAGCACTCGATGTATTTCGAATAGAGTTTCTGCTCGGTGATGCTGTCCCCGATCACCGCGACACGGGCGTTCCCGATGAGGAGAGACTTCGGCGCGGCCGCGTCCTGAGCGAGGCCGAGGGTGGCGGAAAAAAGGAGCGAGAGAAAAATCGGGGCTTTTTTCATGGGGTGGGGAAGGGATGGATGATGGGCGCACTTCAACGGAATCCGGCGCGGAACTCAAGCGGGAAATTTCGCCGATTGCAGGAGCGCGATCGTTCTCCGGCGTTGCAAATCTCTCCTGTCGCCGCCAAGTTCCGAGCATGACTCATCGCTTTCTCTACCGCCGCCGCGTCGAGTTCGCCGACACGGACGTGGCGGGGATCATGCATTTTTCGAATTTCTTCCGCTTTATGGAAGTGGCCGAGCACGCGTTTTACCGGTCTCTCGGTTTCTCGGTGCACCCTTTCAAACACGGGGCCGAGGGCGACGGGCCCCACGTCGGATGGCCGCGTGTCCAGGCCTCGGCAGACTTCCGGCTGCCGCTTCACTTCGAAGAGGAGGTCGAGATCGAGCTGCTCGTCGAGGAGATCCGGACCAAGAGCGTGAAGTATTTTTTCCAGTTCTGGAAGCATCCTGACTCGCCCGGGAGCCGTGTCATCGCCGCGACCGGCCGATTCACCGTCGTGAGCGTATCCTTCGATGACGAGACCCGGCGCATGAAAGCGGTTGCGATCCCCGACGAATGGCGCGAAAAACTGAGCGTCGCTCCTGAAGGTGCGATCCCCGCCTGAACCCCCTTGTTTTTTAGTAATACATTTCTGATGGATCCCATGAGCAGTTATTCCTGGCTAATCTTCGCCCTCGGCACCGTGGTGACCTGGGGCCTCTACGGTATTTTCCTCCACATGGGCCAGATGGGCATGGTCGATCCCGTGAACGGCCGCTACAAGGCCTTCTTCTTCGTGGGGGTCGCCTACTTCCTCACGGCGGTGCTCGCGCCTCTCGCGGTGCTGATGTTCAAAGGGACGGATTGGAATTTCCCCGCCAAAGGTCTCTGGCTCTCGCTCTTCGCCGGTATCCTCGGGGCAATTGGAGCGTTTTTTGTGCTCCTCGCTCTCGGCGCCGCGATCTCCGCCAAGGTGCAGAATGCCCCCGCCGTCGTCATGTCCATCATCTTTGCCGGGGCTCCCATCGTGAACGCGATCATCTCCATCTCGATGGCCCACGACTGGGGAAAAATCCGCTGGCCATTCATCCTCGGTCTTTGCATGGCTGCTGCCGGGGGATTCCTCGTGACCAAGTTCAAGCCTGTCCACGCTCCGTCGGCGAAGCCTGCGGATAAGGTCGTGGCGCTCGATCCGGCGTCACCGGGTTCCACCTCACCGTCAGATTCGCAACGTCTCTGATCGGCTCCGGTCCGACGAATCACCTCCGCCTGCCATGCCTGACCGCAGCCGCATCGAACCCGTCCAGACCGAGCGCCTCGGGGCGCTCCTCAACGAGCTGCGCGCCGGCAATGTCTACTATCGCGAGCGTCTCGAGAAGTCGGGGCTCGGGACAGGCCCGGTCACCCTCGCCGACTTCTCGGCGCGGATGCCCTTCACTTCGAAGATGGATCTCGTCTGGGATCGCGAGGAGTTTCCGCCCTACGGATCCAATCTGACCTACCCCGTCGAGCGCTACTCGCGCTACTCTCAAAGCAGCGGCACGACACGCGGTCCGCTACCCTCACTCGACACGGCGGAAAGCTGGTCGGCCATGCTCGACTGCTGGGACCGGGTCTATGAGGCGGCCGGAGTTCCGCTTTCGGAGAAAATTTTCTTCGCCTTTTCCTTCGGGCCTTTCCTCGGATTCTGGACCGCCTTCGAGTCGGCGACTCGTCGCGGCAACCTCTCCATCCCCGGTGGCGGGCTCAGCAGCAAGGCCCGTCTCCAGGCCATGGTCGCGCACGAGGTCGAGGTGCTTTGCTGCACACCCACTTATGCGATGCGTCTCGGGGAGCTTTTCGCCTCGCATCGCAACGACGAGACGGCAGCCTACCGCTTGAAAAAAATCATCGTCGCGGGTGAGCCCGGCGGCAGCATCCCGGCAGTGCGGGAGCGGCTTTCGGATCTCTGGAAAGGGGCGCGTGTTTTTGATCATCACGGTATGACCGAGACCGGCCCCGTCACCTACGAACACCCTGACAAGCCAGTAAGCCTCTGCGTCATCGAAGAGGCCTACTACGCCGAAGTGATCGATCGTGAGACCCATCGCGAGGTCGCGCCGGGGCAGCGTGGGGAACTCGTCCTCACGACCCTGACGCGCACGGCCTGTCCGCTCCTGCGCTATCGCACCGGAGACCTCGTCGAAAAGACCTTTTTTGCACCGCCCGGCGGAGGTGACGCGATCTTCTGCCTCGAGGGCGGAGTCCTCGGCCGCGTCGATGAGATGGTCGTGATCCGCGGGGTCAATGTGTATCCCACCGCCGTGGAAAAAATCATCCGCGGTTTTCCGGAGGTGGTGGAGTTCCAGGTTATCCAGACGACCCGTCAGTCCATGGCCGAGTTGGAAGTGAGCATCGAGGCCGATGCCAAAGCCAAACCCGATCTCGGCGAACGCGTCCAGCGCGAGTTGGCCGATGCATTTACCCTGCGCATTCCGGTGCGAGTCGTGGAAGAGGGCTCGCTGCCGAGGTTCGAGTTCAAGTCGAAGCGCTGGGTGAGGCAGTGAGGGAGTAGGAGGGTGGGTGAGAGTCGAACGCGTGGGACAGGAGTGTCCCACCTCCTTGGGGCTGATTACAAGCCGGGGGGTTGGGTGAGAGTCTTGGAAGAGGGGGGGGGCTGCTGCGGTTCGAGTTCAAGTCGAGGCGATGTCCAAATTCCCGTCCGGTAGATTCGGAGAAACCTCGTAGATCCACACCAGAATCCCCGCTGCGGCTTGACAGCAACCCATAAACCCGTTCGATATACCCATATGAAGACCACCGTTGAACTTCCCGACGATCTGTTTGCTGAGGCGAAGGCCGTGGCTCTGCGGCGGCGAGTCTCACTAAAGACTCTTTTCACCCGGGCGCTGGAGCGAGAGTTGCGCGGTCAGGCCAGTGATCCGGGGCGGTATCGCTTTCGAGTGGATGAAGGCGGATGGCCCGTTCTCCGGACCGATCCGGAAGACACCGTCGTCGTCTCCGATGCGCTGGTCAACGAACTCCGGGAATCCGAGGGTGTGTGATTGATGGCCTTCCTTCTCGGCATCAACGTGTTGATTGCGCGCGTCGATCCCCGGCACGAGCATCATCAGCGGGTCCGGCATTAGTTGAATGCCAGGACGGGGGTGGATCTCATGACTTGCCCGCTCACGGAGAACGGGTTCATCAGGATCTATGGCTATCCCTCTTATCCCGGCGGTCCGGGTTCGCCGGAGGCCGCTCTCGACGCACTCCGCGTGATCCGGGGGATGCCGTGCCACTGGTTTCTCGGCGACACGGTGAGCATCGATGATCCAAGTGTTATACTCTTCCAAACGCTACAGGGAGGGGCGACATTCTATCTGTCGCCCTGCAAGCCCGACCCCGCATTTCCGCACTTGCTCAGCGCCTCCCTTCCCGCCAGAATCTCCGCCAATGAATCCCCTCCGTCTGATCCTTCCTCTCGCCGTGATTTCCGCCATCGCCTCAGTTGCTCTCGCCGATTCGCCCAAGCCGCTCGCCCTGTCGCCGGCACCTCATCCGGGGAAAGAGGCTCTGCACGCATCCTTCAACGAGATTTCCAAAAAAGGCGAAGCCCCGCTCGTGTTCCTCGGCGACTCCATTACCGAAGGCTGGAGTGGAAAAGGCAAAGCGGTGTGGGAGCAGTACTGGGCACCCCTCAAGGCCGCGAACTTCGGCATCGGCGGCGACCGCACCGAGCACATCCTCTGGCGTCTCGCGAACGGGAACTACGATGGACTCAAGCCGAAGCTGACCGTCCTGATGATAGGCACGAACAACACCGGACACCAGGGGCGCCCCATGGCCGAGCACGGCGGGGCGATCTATTCCAGCACCGCTGAGGAAACGGCAGCCGGAGTCACCGAGATTGTGAAGGTGCTCAGGGAAAAGCAGCCGCAGATGAAGATTCTGCTCCTCGCCATTTTTCCCCGGGGCGAGACCCCCGAGGATAAGATGCGCCGGCAAAATGATGAAACTAACGAGCTCATCGCCAAGCTCGATGACGGGAAGAGCGTCTTTTTCATGGACGTAAACGCGCCCCTCCTCGAGTCCGGCGGCACTCTCTCGAAAGAGATCATGCCCGACCTGCTTCACCCGAACGAAGCCGGCTACGAGATCTGGGCCAAAGCGATCGAGCCGCGCGTGAAAGAGTTGATGGCGGAGTGAGGGCGCTGATCCGCGAGAGTAGGATGGGTTTCCACAATCTCTCCTCATCCGGTTCTATGTGAACCTCTCCGCCGCTTTCGCCCCGGTCTCCTTCGCGCGGTCCGCCCGAAGCCTGAATGTTGATCTGGATGGGGATGGTAAGCCCTAGCAGCCTGTCGGACTTATCCCGCCCGGCTGCGGAAATCGGGGATTCGGCCCGAATTCCCCTTCGTTTTCATCATTTGTGTTCACACAAACTCCTCAAACTCATGAAAATTCTGACTCGAACCCCAATTCCCTCGCTCAGACGCTCTAAGTCAGACAGACTGCTAGCGGGTCGCCCGGGAGGTGTTCGCCAACGCGTAAGTCCACCGCTCTTTCCGGCCGCTCGTCGTTTACGATGCGCACCGGCAGAGCAAAGAGAACGGCCATCCCGGGCGGTTTTCAAGTGAGGGACTGGACGTCGCCGCTGGAGGAGGTCGTTTTGCAGTAGGACGCTCCCGTCAGCTCGCGGGGTTCGGCATTGAGTGCCGGGGCAGATTAATCGTGAAAACGCAGCCTGAGAGCGGCTTGTTTCTCACGCTCAGGGTGCCACCGTTGGCATCGATACTTCGGTCTGCGATGGTCAGTCCCAATCCGAGTCCACTTTTGTCGACGGCTACACCGTCCCGACCGAGTACCAGACCCACTTCACCGAAGTCCCTGCGGTGCAGGGGGAGAACGTCGTCGTGCGTTATTACGGGGGCCGCGCTTATTATGTCAATTCGAACGATTGGAAGATCGGGCGGGTTGTCGATCTCGACTCCTCGGTCGAGGTGACGACTGACGCGAGTGCTTACGTCGAAGGCTATGTCATTCCTGAGACCACTCGCACCCGCTTCATCGAAGTGCCAAATCCGGATGCCGGCTTAAGCGTGCGTTACTACAACAACACCGCCTATTACATGGACCCTTCCTACCGCATCGTTCGCACCGTGCGCCTGATGCCGTAGGGCGGGAATGCTCATTGAATCTCCGGTAGATTTGCCAACGACCCAGGCCCCTCTCTCTTCGACAAAGTCTTGTCGCAGGGGGGAGGGGCATTTTGTTGTCCTCGACGATGTTTCGAAGCGAGTGATCCCGCTCCGCCCCCTCTATCGCCCCGCAAGCCCGTCCCGGAAATTGCGCCTTTACCACTTGAAGCGGGACGGGCCGCAGTCGAGACTTTAGAAATGGCCGAAATTCTGAAATCGAGTGTGGAACTCCGGGGAGTCTCCAAATGGTATGAATCCGGTAGTGAGGGAGCCGCTCCGGCGCGGCGCATCCTCGATGGACTGGACCTCGTCGTGAACGCAGGCGAGCGTTTTGCGATCGTCGGGCCGTCGGGCTGCGGGAAGAGCACGCTGCTCAATATCCTGGGCACCCTCGACGCTCCCTCGGAGGGCAAGGTCATCATCGACGGCATCGATACGAGCGGCCTTTCCGAGAACGAGATCGCCCGGATCCGCTCCGAGAAGATCGGCTTCATTTTTCAAATGCACCATCTCCTCCCGCAATGCACCGCGCTGGAGAATGTGCTCGTTCCCACGCTGGCTCTTGCGAACCGGCCCGATCCGGCGGCGGCGACGGCGCGGGCGAAGATGCTTTTCGACCGGGTCGGGCTCGCTGATAAGCTCAACAGCCAACCTGGCCAGCTCTCCGGGGGCGAAAGGCAGCGCGTCGCGGTGGTGCGGTCGCTCATCAACTCACCCCGGCTCCTCCTCGCCGACGAACCGACCGGTGCCCTCGACGAGGACAATGCGAAGCGGCTCATGGATTTGCTCGTGGAGTTGAATGACTCCGAAGGTCTCGCCCTTATTGTCGTGACGCACGATCGCATGATTGCGGAGGCGGTCGGCTCGATTCGAACGCTCCATCGTGGAAAGCTGGAGGGCGGGGTATGAGGGAAAGTCTCCCGAAGCGGGATTTCCCTGACCTTACCTCCCCCAACACCGGCCTCACAGAGGCCAGCTACAGGAAGAAATTCCGTGTAGGTGTAAGCACTTTTCCCATGCAGGCATCGGCACCTGTAGCTGGCCTCTGTGAGGCCGGGGGCTATCCTCAGCGGCTTTCTTTCTCATGAGCACTTTTCGCCTCATCCTCAGCTCCCTCTTCCACTATCGCTGGATCAATCTCTCGGTCCTCGCGGGCGTGGCGCTGACCTCGGCGATCCTCAGCGGCGCCCTCGTCGTCGGCGATTCAGTGAAGGAAAGCCTGCGGCGGAATGCGGCGGCACGTCTTTCGCAGATCGGTCCGGTCATGCTGGGAGGAGAGCGATTTTTCAGCTCTACCCTGGCGGATCGCATCGCGGCGGATCTCGGTGGTGATGCCGTCGTCGCGCCGGTCCTGCAGATCACCGGGACGGCGCTGAACCGGGACGGCGGACGTCGGGTCAATCAGGTGCAGATCCTCGGGATCGATGACCGCTTTTGGAAACTCTCGAACAAGGGCGTCGCGCCCGACGGCTTTGCGGACGAGCGCTGGATCGCGATCAACGCGCCTCTCGCCGACCGCGTCGGAGCAGGCGTCGATGATACCCTCATCGTGCGGGTCGAGATCCCCGGAGCACTCTCGAAAGATGCCCCTCTCTCCGGCGAGTCCGAACAGACGACGCCTTTCACCGCCCCTGTCACCGCGATCCTCGATGCGGAGAGTTTCGGGCTCTATTCGCTGAAAGCCGAGCAAGTCCCGCCGGCGACGATCTTCCTTCGGCGCGAGCGGCTCGAGGCTATCATTGAGCAGTCCGGTCGGGCGAACCTCATTCTCGGCGACGATTCCCTCGACGCGACGACCTTCGCGGCGGCGGCGGAAAAGGCCTGGGATCTCGACGACCTCCAACTGAAGGTCTCGCAGGCGGACACCGGCGGCACGAGTCAGATCGTGAGTTCGCGGGTCTTTTTTGACAGTGTCATCGTCTCGGCGCTGGAAAATGTCGCGGCGGTGAGTTCGCCCGTCCTGACCTATCTCGCGACGGACATCACATCTGGTGAAAATCGCACTCCTTATTCCATGGTGACCGGGGTCGGGCCTGCGCTGAACGGTATCGTGGGCAGCGATCTCACGGATCGTCAGATCATCCTCTCCCAATGGCTCGCCGATGACCTCGCGGTAAAGCCGGGCGACGATGTCACCCTCGTCTACAATGTCGTCGGGGCGGGACGCGCCCTCGAGGAGCATCGTCGCACCTTTACCGTAGCGGCGGTCGAGCCCATTGGCGAGGCGGGCTGGGATCAGACCTGGACGCCCGAGTTCCCCGGCATTTTCGACGTCGATGGACTCGACGACTGGGAGCCCGGCATTCCCATCGACCGCGACCGCATCCGCGACAAGGACGATGAATACTGGGATCAATACAAGGCGACGCCCAAGGCTTTCGTCTCCCTCGGAGCGGCGCGCTCGATGTGGGCCAACCGCTTCGGTGATGCCACGGCGGTGCGCTTTCAACTGAAGGCGTCGGACGCCCCGCTTGTCGATCAACTGCGGGCGAATTTGAAGCTCACCGACCTAGGCATGGTCTACCGCGACCTGCCGGCCGAGGCTAAGTCGGCGGTGGCGAATTCCTTCGACTTCGGCGCGCTCTTCGCGAGCATGAGTTTTTTCCTCATCGTCGCGGCCCTCGTGCTTGCCGGGCTCGTCTTTGTCTTCGGGATCGAGCAGCGTTCCAGCCAGATCGGATTGCTTCTCGCGATGGGTTTCACGCGGACACGGGTGCGGCGATTTTTCCTCGTCGAGGCCTTGTTACTCTCTCTCGTCGGCTCCGCGCTCGGGCTGCTCGGCGGCTATGTCTACACCCGCCTCGCCCTCTACGGCATGTCCGGCGTCTGGCAGGATGCCGCTGCGGGCATGGAGTTCACCTACTCGCTGAAGCCGCAGACGCTGCTCGTTTCCTTCTTCATAACCATCCTCGTCGCGCTCACCGTGGTCTGGTTCGCGAGCCGTAAGATCACCGCGATCCAGCCCTCGACCCTGATCTCGGGGAGTGACGATCTCTCCCTCGGCGGCAATGCAAAAAGCCGTCGTGATGTCGTCGCTCTCGCCGTCGGTGTGGTGGGAGCGTTAGGGTGTCTCTTTGCCCCCAAGGTCGAGGGCACGATGGCCGCGCAGGGCCTCTTTTTCGGCGCGGGATTTCTCATGACCGTGGCCGGGGTGGCCTTTTGCTCCATCCTCATCCGCCGATTCCTGCGTCCGTCCGAGGTTCTGAAATCTCTCGGGGCGCTCGGCCGTCAGCACACCGTGCGTCGTCGCGGCCGCAGCCTCGCGGTGATTGGGCTGATGGCGGCGGGTGTCTTCATGGTCACGGCGATCAACTCCTTCCGCCTCGAGGGCGAGCGCGGAGCCGAGCGTCGCAATGCCGGGACGGGGGGCTTCGCCTACGTCGGGGAGTCGACCCTGCCGGTCTACGAAGATCTCAACGGAGAGGCCGGGCGAAAGAAATTCGGGCTCGACGGGTTTAAAGAAAAATTCACGATTCTGCCCCTTCGCGTCAGCAACGGTGACGATGCGAGCTGTCTCAATCTTAACCGCGCCCAGCGTCCCCGCATCATGGGTGTGAGCACCGCACAGATCGCGGCGATCAATCCCTTCACCTTCACCGGGAAAATCACCGAGCCGAGGACGGGCGAGAGTCCCTGGCGCCTCCTCGCCGCCGAGCATCCTGCTCTGGAAGACGGGACTCCCGTCGTCGCCGGGATCATCGATCAGAACACCGCGATCTATGCCTTGCAAAAAGGCATCGGCGACACGGTCCTGTACGAGACTGTTTCGGGACAGTCCTTCGCCGTGCTCATCTGCGGTTTTCTCGAGACCTCGATTCTGCAGGGAAGTCTCTTGATAGATGAGGCAAACTTCATCCGCTTTTTCCCCGATGCGGGCGGCTACCGCTTCTTCCTGATGGATGGAAAAGGCGGGGGAACTCTCGAGCCGGTCGCGGCCCACCTCACGCGCATGTTCGGCGATCTCGGGCTGGAGATGCGCCCGGCGGCGGACCGGCTCAATGAGTTCAATGCGGTGCAGAATACCTATCTCAGTATCTTCTCCACCCTCGGCGGCCTCGGGATTTTGTTAGGGACGCTCGGCCTCGCGATCATCGTGGGGCGCAATGTGATGGAGCGTCGCGGACAGCTCGGGGTGATGCAGGCGATGGGATTCACCCGGAAAAAGCTCGCCGGAATGGTCCTCGCGGAGCATTGGTTTCTGCACCTGTCAGGTGTCATCATCGGTCTCGGTGCGGCCTTGCTGGCGGTGTTGCCCGAGCTGACCAAAGGATCGTCTTCGCTGCCCTGGGGGCTGCTCGCAGCGATCAACGGAGCCGTCCTCGTCGGCGGGCTCGTCTTTTGCGCCGCCGCCGCGCGGCTCGTCCTGCGTGGAAATCTGATGGACGCGATTCGCCGGGAATGAGGGTCATCGCTCCAGTGATGGCGCTCTTCTTCGCCGCTCTCCTCGCGACGGGAGGGAGCCTCGCGAAAGAGAAGGCGGAGGCCCCGCCAACTCCGGAGATACCGGCTCCGCCCGTCAATGTCCCTGCCGCGATCCTCGACATCGCCAACAGCAAGGACGGGGACTACCCGGGCGGAGCGACGCCGCTCAGCGGCAAGTGGACCGTCGATGCCGGAGCCAAAAAACTGAAGGTAGCGCCCGAACCGCTCCTCGACTGCTGGCTGGAATTCGGTCCCGAGATACGGGAAAAGGGTGCCACCATCGTCGCTTCGGGTCGGGCGCAGGGGAAGGGCAGACTGAAGTCCCGCTTTGGTGCCGGTCTCTACGGGAAGAACGGCTTCCAGCTCCGCTTCGCCCCCGCGACACAGGAGATCGAGCTCGTGCGACGCAGTGTCGTGCTCCTCAAGGAGCCGTTCCCCGTCACGCAGGAAGATCTCTGCCATCTCGAACTCTCGGTCCGCCCCGAGCGGAATCACTGGCTCGTCTCGGGCCGCGTCTGGAAAGGGGAAGAGAAGCGGCCGGATGAGAAGGCCTTCGAATACAAAATCTTTGCCGAGGAACTGCTCTTCCCCCTCGCCGGCCGGCCGACCCTGTTCGCTACTCCCTTCTCAGGCGAACCGGTCTCGTTCGCCTCAGCGAGGGTGTATTACGGAGAGTTTGTGGGGGATTCGAAATCCTCCGAGAAACCAAATTGAGGATTTCGCCGCCGGACCAATGCCGGACCGCGGGCGTCCCGCCCGCTTTACAACCCCAACCGCAGCAGGTTTCATGGGCAATGGGGCGGGCGGGACGCCCGCGGTCCGGCAGAGAGTCACCCTCACCATCACCCCCGCACCGCCATCTGCACCATCGCCCGCAATCGCTCTTCCAGTGTCCGATACCCGAAGTGTTTCCCGGCGATTCGGAAATTTCTCTCAGCGGTAGCGGCGTGCGATCCCGGCTCGTCGAGGATGCGCCGCACTTTCCCGACGACCTCATCCGTGATCTCTCCGTCCATCGTCACTAACTCACATCCAACTCCCTCGATGTCTTCTCTAAAAACAGAGTAGCGATTCACGAGGAGCGGTTTCCGGAAGTAGATCGCCTCGAGCAGAGCGTTGCCGAAGCCCTCGTAGAGGCTGGGGTAGGTCACGAAATCCGCGAGCGGATAGAGTTCCTCGAGAGTGAAACTTTCTCCCATGGCTTCTGACTCTGTCCCCGCGATGCGATCCGCGACGAAGCGGAGATCGACTCCTTTTTCTTTCGCGAGAGCGGAGAGCTGATTCCGATAGTCGAGCCCCTCGTCGCCGGCCTCGTGGGAGATGAGCAGCTTGTTCCGGCTCTCCCCGAGACGATGGACGAGTTCGATGGCATGTTCGATGCCTTTGCGCGGCACCACGCGCGTCGGCTGCAGGATGAGCCTGTCGTCGCCCCCGAGGTCCAGTGCGATTCTGGCCTCGTCAGGGTTCCGGGTCGGCGCGGGATGCGGCTTTTCAAAGTCCATCACGTTCGGCACGAGCGTTGCCTTGATCCCGCAGCGATCCTTCACCTCCCTCGCCGCGGCCGAGTTGATTACTGCATGCACGATGCCGGGGAGAACCGGGGGAAAGGCGCGCGCGAGGTAGGGCTGCACCGCCGCACCGGTAAAGCGGTCTCGCTCCCAGTAGAAATCGTGATGATGGGCGATCGTCGGGATCCCGCTGCCCTCGATGAAGTCGGTGATCGCCAGACCGAGGGGGAGATTCATCGGGATGGTGAGGGCATTCTGCGGGATGAGCACGTCTATCCCGAAGCGGTCGCAAAACTCGTCGAGCGCAGCGTGGAGGAGTCCCTGTAGTCTTGCGATCTTCCCGGCGATGCCCTCCGGAAAAGTCTCGCATCGCCAGATCGCCTGCGTGATCGCTTCGATCTCCGGATGCTCAAAATGCGCCTCGGGCACGACTATGGATGACCTGGCAGGACGATCCGAGAGACCGGAAAACCAGAAGGTGGCGTGCCCGTCACGTTCGAGCACGTCGGCCCATTTGCGCGACTCGAGCGAGACCCCGTCCGTTCCCGAAAAGCGTGTTGAGACAAAACCAAAATTCATTCTTCCTTTTCCATGGCATAAATCACGCCGTTTTCATGGTTTTTTCTGCTGGACTCTCCGACGGCATTCGCTTCGTTCCGTGGTGAAATTCTATCGGGAAGCAGCCGGAACAAACTCGCGGGATTATTCCGGTATCGGGATCCTCGCCAGCAATGTGCTCGTCATCCTTTTCGCCTTGCGGGAGGGGTGGAACCTTCAGGCGATGATGGCGATCTACTGGGCACAGAGCGTCATCATCGGCATCTTTCACATCTTTCGCATGCTCCTGCTGCGGTCGTTTTGTAGCGAGGGATTCACAAGCAACGGCAAACGGGAGGCCGAGTCGGCGGCTGGCAAGCGGAGCACAGCCTTCTTCTTTGCGATTCACTACGGTTTCTTCCACCTCATCTACGGGATCTTCCTGATCGGATTCGCTGCCTCGGCGATAGACCCTGGCGAGGTCGGGACGAACCTCGGCCCGACGCCCGGGGATACGGACTCTGCGCGGTGGTTCCTATTCTCTATCGTCAGCTTTGTCGTCGGCCACGCCTTTTCGTTCTATCAGAATGTGCGGGCAGATTTGGAGCGGCGCCCGAATCTGGGGATCATGATGTTTCTGCCTTATGCCCGCATCCTGCCGATGCACCTTACGATTATTCTGGGGGCAATGGCAGGGTCCGCCATGCACACCCTGCTCCTTTTTACAGGTCTCAAGACGGGGGCCGACTATCTGATGCACATCGTCGAACACCGGGTCCTGCAGAAGAAACCGACAGAGCCCAAAGCGCACGGGACATCTCCCTGACACAGCGGGGGCAATACTCGTCCGGGACCTACGCGCTACGGAAAGAGTCACGTAAATTTTTCTTGGATTCGGGCGGGACCTCGTCCACTCTCTCAACCATATGGATCCAAGTCTGATTCTCGGGGTTTTGGTCGGCACTGCGGCCTGGTTTGTGATTCGGTGCGTCCTCACCGGCTTTTACACCGTGGAGCAAAATGAGAGGGCGGTCGTCACGACGCTAGGTCGGGTCCAGCGGCTCAAGGGGAAAACGACCCTCGATCTCCCGATCGCCGATCACCTCAGTGACGATCACAAGACCCGCTACATTTACCCCCAGGTGCGGGTCATCGGTCCCGGCGGTCCCTACGTCAAGATGCCCTGGCAGCGCGTCCACAAGGTCAGCGTCGCGATCGAGACCGCCAGCATCGCCTACGATCCCGAAGACCCGCAGCTCAATCAGTATGGCACCGTGCTAGAGGCCGTTTCCAAAGACCAGCTCAACATCGGCGTGACCGGTCAGCTCCGCTTCAAAGTGTCCGAGCGGAATCTCTATGCCTACATCTTCGGGGTGAAACATCCCGTTGCCCACATCATGGGCTACTTCGTCTCCATCCTGCGGGAGCGCATCGCGAACTTCCAGGCGCAGAACTCTGACGGTGTCCCCATGGACCAGATCGACGACGCAATCATGGATGGCGACACGCCGCAGCTTGAGGGTATCTCGATCAACGATCTCCGCAAAAATCTCAACGAGCTCAACGAACAGATGAATACTGAGTGCCTCAGCTCGACCGCCCGTTACGGGATCGAGCTCGATGCCTCGCTCATCACCGGGATCGACCCTCCTTCGGACATCGATTCCGCCCTCGCGGCGATCAACACCGCCCACAACGAAGTCTCGGCCGACATCAGCCTCGCCCGGGCCGAGGCGGATCAGAAGATCGAGCAGTCAAAACGCGCCGTCGAGATCCAGACGATGCGGGTCCAGGCCGAGGTCGAGCCGCTCCTGCGGGTCGCCAGCGAGCTGAAGGCGCTCAAGGAAAATGGCGGCTCGCGTTCGCTCGTGTCCTACCTCCGCAATGTGAAGCTCCAGCTCTTCCGCCGCGCCCGTCGCGTCATCTCCGATCATCCTTCCCTCTCGTCATGATCTCCTTCATCACCACCGCTGCCGTAACCTTTTTCGGTCTGATCATCGGGCTTCCCATTCTCATCGGTATCCTTAAATACCTGTGCTGGTTCACCACGGTGAACGAATGCCGCTGCAAGGTCTTTGTCCTCTTTGGCAAGGTTATCGGGGTCATCGACGAGCCCGGTCTGCACATCACGCCCCTCTCGATCGGACCGAGTGTGCTACTTGTGCCGTTTTTTGGAAAAGTCCACACTCTCGACCTGCGTCTCGACCAGCGTTACCTGCGCAGTCGTCCGGTGAACTCCGAAGAGGGCACCCCCGTCGGACTCGGGGTCTGGTATGAAATGCGGGTGAGTGATCCCGTCGCCTACCTTTTTGAAAACACCGATCCCGAGGGCTCGCTCATGGCCAACGTCACGAACACGACAGTTCGCAGTCTCAGCAACATGCCGCTGAACAACATGATGCAGAACCGTCACCAGATGAGCCGCGAGGTGCGCACCGAAGTCTCGCCCAAGTCCGAGAGCTGGGGCTACTCGCTCGGCTCGGTCTACATCCGTAAGGTCCACTTCCGCGACCAGGGCATGATCCATCAGATCGAGCAAAAGGTCGTGAACCGGCTCACCCAGGTGACTTCGGCGATCCGTCAGGCGGGGGACAACCAGGTCGATATCATCAAATCCCGCGCCGAGCGCGAGGCCTCGATCGAGTTCGCCAAGGCCCACGCCGTGCGCCCCCGTCTCGTCGGCGAGGCCCTCCGCCAGATCGGCGAAGATCCCGAAGTCGTCGACACCCTTTTCAGCGTCCTCGAGACCCAGGAAATCCTCAGCGGCAGTGCCGAAGTCATCATGATGCCCACCGGAACCGGGATCCTCCCCGCCCTCGAAGCCGAGCGAGAAGTGCCAAGGACCCCACCACCGATTGGCGGGTGAACCGGAAAGTAGCGAAGGTGGTGACACCTTCGAGCAATGGCCCGGCGCGGGACGAAACTCTCACGAGTTCCGCTACGCCTTGCTTACGCAATCGGCCCAATGTAGCTGGCCTCTGCGAGGCCGGGGTTCGATGATCAGTGATAAAGGGCGTTCGATTTCCATTTGCGAACCTAATCCGGCCTCACAGAGGCAGGCAACACACGTAACGGCCCAAAACTTCCCATTTCCATTTCATCCTCCCTTCGTTATACTTCCCTCCCGTGATCACCCGCCGGTTCGGGGTGGAATGAGTCGAAGCCATGCTCACCATTCTGGATGAACCTGAAATGCGCCGCCACGCCTTGCCGTTGAGCGTGAGCGGTTATGAGAAGATGGGAGAACTCGGTCTCATTGAGGAAAAGACTGAGCTCATCAGGGGGGGGGTGAGAAAATGAGCAAGTCTCCGCTTCATTCCGGCCTGATTCGCATTTTCCTCCGTACCATTCAGGCGGTTCTTGATGGAAGCGATTATGGCGATCATTTTGTCAGCTCTGAGCAGCCGCTAAGGCTCTCAGATTCCTGTCCGGAACCCGATTTGGCCATCATTTGTGGTCGGGAGGAAGACTTTTTGTTCCGACACCCGGAGTCCGCCCGGTTGGTGATCGAGGTTTGCCTTCCGACCGAGGCGCTCGACCGTGAAAAAGCCAGGATCTATTCAGAGGCTGCCGTGGAGGAATACTGGCTCGTGCTGCCGGAGAAGAACCGAATTGAGCGTTTCAGCGCTCCCGGACCCGGCGGTTATGGGGAACACACCGTTATCCCGGCGACCGATAGTTGCACGAGCCTCATTTTCCCGGACCTTCAGATCCGCTTAGCCGATTGGCTCATTTAGCCTTCAGTTCTCGAAACTCTCACGAGTTCCGCTACGCCTGACGCGCCCGAATAAGAGCGTAGCGAAGGTGTTGACAGCTTCGGGCGATGGTTCAGCGAAGACGACTGCTTGACTTTCCCCGCTCCGTCTCCATTTTCGAGGCTCGACTTTTATTCATCCCCCTTATCCCCATCTGCATCCCCCATGACAACATCCACCACTCCCGAAAAACGCGAGTTCCAGGCTGAGGTCAGTCAGGTTCTCGACATCGTCATCAACTCTCTTTACACTGACAAAGAGATCTTCGTGCGCGAACTCGTTTCCAATGCCTCTGACGCCCTCGAAAAACTGCGCCACACCCAGCTCACCGAGAGCGAGATCTACCAGCCCGAGCTGCCGCTGCAGATCAGCCTCTCCGCCGACGAAGAGGCCGGCACTCTCACGATCATCGACCACGGGCTTGGGATGACCCGCGAGGAGCTGCACGAGAATATCGGCACGATCGCCCACTCGGGTTCGAAGGCCTTCATCAAGTCACTCGAGGAATCCGCCCGCAAAGACAGCGCCCTCATCGGCCAGTTCGGGGTCGGTTTTTACTCGGCCTTCATGGTCGCCGACGAGGTCACGGTCTACAGCCGGTCCTGGCGCCCCGAAGCGGAAAATCTCGTCTGGACCAGCGACGGCAAGTCCGGCTACGAGATCGTCGAGTCCGAAGAGGAACTGCCGCGCGGTTGCCGCATCGTCCTGAAGCTGCGCGAAGAGTGCAAGGATTTCTCGAAAATCGACGAGGTCCGCCGCATCCTTGAAAATTACTCGAGTTTCGTCCCTTTCCCCATCATGATCGGGGAAGAGCGGGTCAACAAGATCGAGGCGATCTGGAGAAAGAAGAAGTCCGACATCTCCGACGAGGAATACACCGAGTTCTACAAGTTCAACGCGAAGGCCTACGATGAGCCGCGCTACCGCATGCACTTCAGCTCGGAGATGCCGATCGAGATCAACGCGCTCCTCTTCGTGCCGAACGACAACACCGAGCTCTGGGGCATGGGTCAGATGGAGCCGGGCGTTTCGCTTTACTGCCGCAACATCCTCATCGATGACAAACCGGCCGGATTGCTCCCCGAGTGGCTGCGCTTCCTCCGCGGGGTCATCGACAGCGCCGACATCCCGCTCAACATCAGCCGCGAGTCGATGCAGGACAGCAGCCTTGTGCGCAAGCTCAACCGCGTCGTGACGAAGCGCTTCCTCAAGTTCCTCGATGGCGAGGCAAAGGACAACGCCGACAAGTACCGCGAGTTTTACGCGAAGTTTGGTCGTTTCCTCAAAGAGGGCGTCGTCGTGGACTACGAGCATCGCGAGGGCCTCTCCAAGCTGCTGCGATTCGAGAGCTCCATGACCGATCCCGGCACTTTCACCGGATTCGAGGACTACCTCACCCGGGCGAAGGACGGACAGGATAAAATTTACTACCTCACCGGCACCGAGCGTGCCTCGGTCGAGGCGGGTCCCTACCTCGAAGCGCTCAAATCGCGCGGTCTCGAGGTGATCTACTTCCTCGACAATATCGACGAGTATCTGTTGCAGCACCTGCGCGACTTTGACGGGAAAGAACTCGTCTCCGCCGCCAGCGCCGAGCTCGAACTCGCCGACGACGACAGCATCGTCCTCAAGGGCGAGCCACTCGCCGACAGCGAGATGGAAGCCCTCTGCGAGTATCTCCAGAGCGAACTCGGCGAGCAGGTCGAGAAGGTCGCCGCCGGGAAACGTCTCGTCAGCAGCCCTGCCGCCGTCCTCGCTCCCGCCTTCGGCATGTCGGCCCAGATGCGCCAGATGATGCAGGCGATGAACCCGGACGGGCCTCTCCCTGCGCAGAAGGTGCAGCTCGAGCTCAATCCCCGCCACGCCCTCATCCATGCCCTTGCCGGAGCTCGGGAGAGCAATCCCGAACTCGCCAAACTCGTCGCCGGGCAGCTCCTCGACAACGCCCTCCTCAGTGCCGGATTGCTCGAAGATCGCGTCAGTCTCATCAACCGGGGCTTTGAGCTGATGGAGAAAGCACTGAAAAAATCGGCCGAATAGGAAAAAAAATTGCAACTATTACCCTGGTGGATCGTTTTATCCGCGGGAAGAGTAATTCCCGCTTAAAACTCCAATAGAGACTTAATACTGATGAAAAAATTCCTCGTAGTAGCAACCACCCTTGTGGCCGGATTCGCAATCGGCCTGGCACAGGCTGATGAAGGTAAAGAAAAAGGCAAAGGCAAAGGCGGCGATCCCGTCAAGCGTGCCGAGGGCATGATCAAATCCCTCGACAAAGACGGCAACGGCACTCTTTCCAAAGAGGAATTCGCCGCCAATCCGAACGCTGCCAAGATGAAGGAAAAAGGTGGCGACGGCGCCATCGATAAAGCCTTCGCCGCTCGCGACACCAACAAGGACGGACAGCTTGACAAGGCTGAACTCTCCACTCCGCCGAAGGGCAAAGGCGACAAAGGCAAAGGCAAAGGCGAGGGCAAACCCAAAGCCTAATCTGATCCTTTCGTGATCTTTCCAAAAACCCGCCCGTGCTTTCCGCCGGGCGGGTTTTTTTGTTTCCTTCGGTCCGCAGATCAGAACCTCCACTCCGCTCCGACGAGGACGTTCCGCCCCGCCCCGTTGATCCCCGAGCCGTGGACGCGGTAGGCTTCGTCGGTGAAGTTCTCCAGTCCCGCCGTGAGGGTGAGTCCGTCATTCATCTGCCAGGCCCCGCGCACGGTCCCGACGACGTAGCCGGGCGTACCGCCCGGGGGGATGCGCTGGGTGTCGAGCTGATCGCGAAGCGGGAGGTTCTCCTGCCGGTCGGACCCGATCGCGAGTACTTCGAGACGCAGATCGCCATCGAGTGCGGTCCAGCGCAGGCCCGCCTGGGCGGTGAAGGGCATCAGTCGGCTGATCGGCTCGCGCACGTTCTCGGTCTCGAGGTCGCCATCCTGCCACGAGACCCAACCGAAGAGGGTTAGCGCATCGGTCAGACCCTGTTCGGCCTCGAACTCGACGCCGTGGACGTAGCCGTCACCGCCGTTTTCTTTCGTCACCTCGAAGGCCCCGTCGACGATGCGTCCCGTGCGGGAGCCGACGATGAGCCCCGCGATGTCCGTGTAGTAGTAGGCGACCGAGGCGCGGGTCCTTCCCCGTTCCGTGCGGAGCCCGATCTCGTAGGAGGTGAACTCCTCGGGATCCAGCCCCGGGGAGGGCGTTTCCAGTTCGCCCGACCGGGCGAGGTCGAGACGGGAGAGGTCGGAAAGGTTCGGCGCACGGAATCCCTCGGAGACACCGCCGAAGGCGGAGAAGGCTTTGTCCGCAGTCAGGTCGTAGACGAAGCGGGCGCTGCCCACGGTGCTGGTCCAGTCATCGGTAAAGGCAAAGGGATCGCCCGTGACGGGGTCTTCGCTGCGGCCGACCTCGGCCTCGGCGTAGGTGGCGCGTCCTCCGAGCCAGAGGTCGAGGCGCTCACCGATCTCGATTTTATCCTGTAGAAAGACGTCGGCGAGATGGTAGCGGGAATTGTCGGCGACCGGTCCCTGGATCGACGCACCGGTGAAGGCGCCGTCGGCCGCGAAGTTGTTGCGGAACGAGCCGACCGTGTCGAGGTAGTAGCTCGCCCCATAGGTGAGGTAGCCGAGGTCGGTGTCGGAGGAAAACTGGGCCATCGTGCCGTAGGTATCGACGTCGAATCCCCCGATGTCGCTGCGCCCGTCCGTGATCGCGCGGATCCGGTATTGCTCCTCGGACTGACGCTGATGGCTGACGCTGATGAGGTAGTGATCGATCGCGCCCCCTGGGGTGCCCTCGAGCTGGGCGTAGGTGAGGGTGCGATCCTGGTCGAGCGAGCGGCGCTGATCGTCCCCGATCGTTGTGCCGCGGAAGGGCACGCCGAAGATCGTGCTGTGGGTCCGCCAGGCATCGTCCTGGTGGACCTGCTGATGGAGGAAGGTGAGGCGCGTGTCCTCGTTGAGAAAGATCTCGCCTTTCATGTCGAAGTCCCATTCGTCGTAGCCGGTCTTCGGGTTCCGCTGTTGACCGCCGGTGCGGAGATCGCCGTAGTCTTTGCGAGTGAAGCCGATAAGAAATCCGTATTTGTCCGTCTCCGAGACTGAGGTCTCGAATCGGCCGGTGTAGCTGTCTTCGGCCGAAGAGAGACGACCATAGACGCGCGAGGTATTAAGAAAGCCCGACTCCGCGTAGACCGGACGCGCGGTCAGTGCATTGACCGTGCCGCCGATCGCGTCGCTGCCGTAGAGGACCGAGCCCTGGCCTTTGACCAGCTCGAGCGAGCGCAGCGAGTTGGGATCGATCGTGCTCCAGTATTGATTCGGGCCGTCACGGAAGGCGGCATTGTTCAGCCGGATCCCGTCGATGAGGGCGAGGTTGCGGTACCCGGTAAAGCCGCGGATGAAAGGCGACCCCTGGCCGTGGGCAGTCTTTTGCACAAAGACGCCGGGCGTTTCATTGAGCAACTCGGGAAGGGTGCGTCCGAAGCGGTTGAGGATATCCTGTGCGTCGATGAGATCGACCGAATAGGGAGAACTCGCCGCCGGGAGGATCTCGAGGGTCGGCGTCACCACCACCGGAGGAGCGCCCGGGCTGACGGGACGCCCCGAGATGCGATCGGGAACCACGACCGCCGTCGGCATCGCCCCCTGGACCACGGCAGGTTCGAGGGTGCTCTCGCTCGTGTCGATGACAGGTTCGGTGTAGGCCTCTTGCGCCGCGAGCGGGAGCGCGGTGAGGACGAGGAAAACGAAAAGCGGGATCAAGGTGTCAAATCTCATGCAGTCCCCTCTTTAGACCGGATGCCGCCATCTCCCGCAAGCCCGCCGAAACGGAATCGGAAAAGTGGTCAAAAAACGCTCAGCGAGTGGGCGAAATTGGTCTTCACCCTTTGCGCAGTTTCCGTCTCAAAGTAGCTCGGTTTGCCTGCAGGGCGGCGGCGAGGCGCGCGAGTTTCCCATTGAAATGGGGGAGCAACTCGTTAAGGAGACCGGCCTCGAGGGTGCTCGAGAGTTCGTCGTAGTCGGGCGTGGTTTCGTCGCGGAGACGGGTCGCGACCCAGCGGCGCAGCTCCCGGGAGAGTTCTGCGGGGAGTCCAATCTCGTCGGGACTGCCCGACCTGACCGCGCTCGAGAGGTAGGCGGGCAGTTGGGCGGGCTCGATTCGCGGGGCTCCGGCTGCGGCAGTGAGAGCGTAAGAAATGACGTTGCGTAGCTCGCGCAGATTTCCCGGCCAATCGTGACCGGTGAGCACTTTCAGTGAGGCTGCGGTCAGCTCGACGAGACGGCCGGGGGCGAGCTGCCCGGCAAAGAAGTCAGCCAGCGCGGGCAGGTCCTCGAGCCGCTCGGGCAGCGCTGGCAGCCGCACCTCCATGACCTGGAGCCGGTAATAGAGGTCGCTGCGGAAGGTGCCCTCCGTTACCGACTCGTGCAGGTCGGGGCCGCAGGTGGCGACGAGACGGGGGAATTCCGGCCCTGCCGTCTCAAGGCATCCGATCAGAGCACCCTGATCGGGGGCGGAGAGGGCGCCGAGATTCTCGATCAGGAGAAATCCTCCGGCGGCCCGGGAGATCGCGCTTTCCACCGGCGCAGTCCCCGCCACCAGGACCTCGAACGGGCCGGTGCTGCGGTGGGAATGCTGTCGCAGGAGGTGGGCGACGCGAGTTTTCCCCGTTCCCGTCGCGCCGCGGATCAGGACAGGTTCGTCGCAGGCGCAGGCGTGGGCGATCTGGCGAAAGACCGCCCGCATCGTCGGGGCCGCACCGATAAAGGCGGATTCGGCTATTTCACCGGAGTCGTTCCCCACCGCGGCCCCGGGCTTCTCTCTGAGCATCCCGGCGAGGGCGCGGGTGAAGCTCTCGAAGTCGAGCGGCTTGGTGAAGAACTCCCGCACCCCCAGCTTCCGCGCGGCGATGGTATTCCCGATCTCCCCGTGAGCGGTCACGACGATGACGGGCAGGCGCGAGGCCTCGGGCAGGGACTCAAGAAAGGCGAAGCCGCTCTCGTCGGGGAGCCCGATGTCGAGGATGATGGCGTCAAAGGGGCCGGCCTCGCGGAGCTTGCGCCGGGCCTGTGCTGCCGTCGGGGCGAGTTCGCTGGCGGCACCCGACTGCCGTACGGCGGCGGCAAAGGCGATCGCGAGAGAGCGCTCGTCTTCAACGATGAGGACTTTGCGGAGCGGGTTCATGAGTTCTCCTTTTCCATCTCGATCGCCGGGAACGAGCAGCGCACGAGCGCGCCGCCGCCCGTTGCATTCTCCACCGTGACCGAGCCGCGATGGGCCTGCATCACTTCGGAGGCGAGGGTGAGTCCCAGCCCCATGCCGCCCTCGCGTTCCGAGAAAAAGGGCTCGCTCCAGCGTTGCAGCGCCTCGTCGCTGAAGCCCGCCCCGCCGTCGCGAATCTCCAAGACGATGGCCCCATCCTCTCTCCGGATCGCGGCCCTGATCTCCCCGCCCGAGGGCATCGCCTGCATCGCATTGAGAAAAAGATTCCGCATGACCTGCTCGATGCGGGAGCGATCGACATCGACGGGGGAGGGATCGGGCGCATCGAGGACTCCGCTCACTCCGGCGTGATCCAACTGCGGGCCGAGTCGTCGCAAGACCGCCTCGGCGAGAACGGCGAGGTCGTGAGCCTGGGTTCGCGGCGGGGCGGCACGCGCAACGAAGAGCCACTGGTTGACGAGATCGGTGATGCGGTCGACCTCGTCGCGGATCAGGTCAATGGACTCCGGCTTTTCACCCGGGATCTCATGGGCGAGGAGATCGGCGTGCAAGCGGATCGCAGCGGCCGGATTACGAATCTCGTGGGCGAGACTCGTCGCGATACGCCCGAGGGTGGCGAGGCGCTCGGACTGCCGTCGCAGGGCCTGCTCTTCGCGGAGACGGCGGTGACTTTCCTGAAGAGAGCGGGCGAGCGCACCGATCTCGTCGGGGCGGGCGGTGACAGTCGCTGGAACGGGCTCGGGGCTTTCGATGTCGAGATTCGGCAGCCAGCGGTTGAGGATCGCGAGCGGACGCACGAGCCGGCGCGAGACGAGGAAGGCGAGTCCACCCCCGAGGGCCGCGATGATGAGCGAGGGGAGCAGCCACGCCGACGGCGCGGGGAGGGCGCGGTCACCGCTCCGCACGAGCACGAGATGGGTGGTCCCGTCGGCGAGCGCCGCGACCGCGAGATCATGTCCGGCGATCCGGGCTGAGTCGGGCGCGGTGGAGACGAGCTTTTGCACCGCTGCCTCGAGAGCCGGATCGAGCCCCGCAGTGTGAGTTCCCTCGATCCGGAAGCCGACTCCGACCCCGAGGACGGTAGCGAGGTTTCGCGCCAGTTCGGGAGACTTCGGGAGGCGCAGTTGATCGACGATGCGCGCGGTGGCCGCCGCCGTTTCCCTGAAGTGACGCAGTGATTCACGGCGATACGACCAGTCGATCCAAGCCACCAGCGCGAAGGACGCGACGAGGACAAAGACGGAAAAGGGAATCGCCAGTCCGCGGAAAAGTCCGCCTCGGGCGATCACGGGGGAAGGGGCCATGGACGAATATGTCCCATTTCCCCCGGAAATGGAGCGAATTTAGCGGAGTGTGATCAGTTTTTGACCAGCTCAGTCAAGCTCGCCCACCTTCCACTTACGCAGGAAGACGCCACATCCGTCCTCGAGGAGATCGAGCACTTTTTCAAATCCCTCGGGTCCGCCGTAGTAAGGATCGGGGACCTCGGTCTCGGGGTGCGCTTCGCAAAAGTCGCAGAAGAGCAAGAGCCGGGCGGTCGGATCGCTGCATCGCTTCCGCACGGCGGCGAGGTCGTCGTAATTGCTGCGGTCCATCGCGAAGATCCAGTCAAACGCGGTGAAGTCCGACGGCTTCACCTGACGCGCCCGTCCGCACATGGTGATGCCACGATTCCGGATGGCCTTCGTCATGCGCAGGTCGGGAGCCTTGCCGATGTGGTAGCCTGCCGTGCCGGCGGAATCGACCTCAAACTGTGCCGCGAGGTCTTCGCGTTCGAGAAGGTGATTCATCACATTCTCACCCGCAGGCGAGCGGCAGATGTTGCCGAGACAGACGAAGAGGAGCCGGGTCATGGGGCGTCGGGACGACAGAATCAAAAAGCCATTTTCACCTCGGTCCCCTCGAGGAGCGGGGCGGCCTTTTCGAAGGCGAGCAGATTTTCCGTCGTGACCCGGGCGATCTCGGTGAGGGCCTCGGTCGTGAGAAATCCCTGGTGTGAGGTCACAAGGACGTTGGGGAAACTGACGAGGCGGGCGAGGTCGTCATCCTGAAGAACATCGTGGGAAAAATCTTCAAAAAAGACGCCCTCCTCGATCTCGTAGACATCGAGCGCGATACCGCCGGGCTTTTTCAGCTTCAGTGACTCGATCAGGGCTGTCGTATCGATGAGCTTTCCCCGGCTCGTGTTGACGAGGTAAAAGCCGTCTTTCATCAGGGCAATGGCCTCGCGATTGATGATGTGATGAGTCTCGGTCGTGAGCGGCGTGTGCAGGGAGATGACGTCGCTGCGGGAAAAGAGTTCTTCAAGCGGACAGTAGGTGACGCGGTTTTCCGCCGCCCAGTCCTCGTCGGGATAGAGGTCATAGGCGAGCACGTCCATCCCGAAGCCACGAAGAATCTCCGCAGTGATGCGACCGATTTTGCCCGTCCCGACGATGCCGGCGGTGCGACCGTGGAGGTCGAAGCCAACGAGCCCGTTGAGGGAGAAATTGTGCTCTCGGACCCGGTTGTAGGCGCGATGAATCTTGCGGTTCAGGGTCTGCAGCAGCGCGACGGCGTGCTCCGCAACCGCGTGCGGCGAGTAGGCGGGCACCCGCACGATACGAATCCCGAGCGAAGCGGCGGCTTTGAGATCGACATGGTTGAAGCCCGCGCTGCGCAGGGCAATAAGCTCGACGCCCTCCCGTGCGAGTCCCTCGAGGCAGGTCTGATCGATCTGATCATTCACAAAAACACAGATCGCCCGGCAGTCCGCGACGGTGGCAGTATTCGCGGTGGAGAGCCGGAACTGGTGAAACACGTAGGTGATTTCCGTATCGGCGGCGGCCTTCAGAAAAAATTCCTGATCGTAGGGTTTGGCATCGTAGAAAGCGACCTTCATCATCGGAATCTCTCCTGATCGGGAGTGATCAGGTTTTGACCGGCTTCGATGTCGCTCACGGCGCGGAGGAGACGATCCCGATTCGCCTGATGCCGCAGGAGATACCCGGTCTCGTCGTCCTCAACAACGGTGATCTCGATAGAGCGGCCCTTGAACGCTGCCTTGACGCTGGCTACAAAACTTTCATCCAGCTCGTCTGCCGTCGTATGAAAAACCGTTGTCACGGTAAAAATATGCCACAGGGCGAAAACGATGCCAAATAATAAATTTCCCCGGTTCTTCCGGGGCTGAAAATCTGCGGGCGAAATAACTTTTCCCGGCCTTGGCAAGCTGATTCAATTCCGTCATCATCGCGTTCACGTAGGTCGCACCCGACGGTCGGACGTGTAAAATTGCCTCACCGATGAATTCCCCCAACCGCCGCCACTTTCTCCACACCGCCGCCGGTGCCGCCGTCCTCACGGGCGGGGCTTTTTCACCCTGGCTTAAGGCCCAGGACTCGCCCGGTAAAAAATACCGCACCGCCCTGATCGGCTCGGGCTGGTGGGGGATGAACATCCTCCGCGTCGCGATCGAGGACGGGGCAGTCGATGTCGTCGCCCTCTGCGATGTCGATGCCGACGAGCTCGAGGTCTCCGCCGACGATGTCGAGAGCATCACCGGCAAGCTGCCCGCGATGTATAAGGACTACCGCGAGATGCTTGAAAAAGAGAAGATCGAGATCGCGATCATTTCCACGCCCGATCACTGGCACGCTCTCCAAGGCATCGCCTGCATCGAGGCGGGCGCCCACGTCTTTGTCGAGAAACCGACCGGCCACACCATCCAGGAAAGCCGGGCCATGGTGAAGGCGGCGCGCGCCCGCGACCGGGTCGTCCAGGTCGGGATGCACCGCCGCATCGGACCCCACCACATCAGCGGAATGAAATTTCTCAAAGAGGGCGGGGCCGGCGAGATCGGGATGATCCGCGCCTTTGCCCACAGCGCCGGCGGACCCGAGGAACCGACTCCGAACGAACCCGTGCCGGCCAGTCTCGACTGGGATCTCTACTGCGGACCTGCACCGATGCGGCCTTTTAACAAACGCATCCACCCGGGCGGCTTCCGCAACTATCTCGACTTTGCCAACGGCATCCTCGGCGACTGGGGGGTGCATTGGCTCGATCAGATCCTCTGGTGGTCCGATGAGAAACATCCCCGCAAAATTTCGTCGATGGGCGGACGTCCCATCAAGGGGCCCGTCGTGCTCAATGAAAAAGAGCAGACCACGGACTCGCCCGATCATCAAATCGTGACTTACGAGTTCGACAAGTTCACCGCCGTCTGGGAGCATCGTCGCTTCGGCGGCAACGAGGCCGAGAAGTCGAAGGTTGGTTGTTATTTCTACGGCACCAAAGGCACTTTCCACATGGGCTGGCGCGATGGCTGGACCTTTTATTCGAATGACGGCAAAGAAGTGATCCACGAGGACCCCAAGTTTGACGACGAAAAAGACGGACACAACGTGCCGCCCCTCTGGCGTGACTTCATCGAGTGCATCGAGCAGAAACGCCTCCCCGTCGCCGATGTCGAGATCGGACACCTCGCTACGAATATGAGCCTGTTAGGGATGATCAGCCAGAAGCTCGGCCGCAGCGTCGAGTGGGATGGCGAGAGCGAGACTTTCCCCGGGGACGACGAGGCCAACAAGCTGCTGCGACGCGATTACCGTGCCCCGTGGGAGTATCCGGTGTAAATTACCGGCGTAGCAAAACTCGCGAATATCTTTCCGCGCTCGGCAATTTCCTCCTGTAGCTGGCCTTTGCGAGGCCGGTGAAGATGCCCGCAGAACAAGGGGTGTCCACGGACGATCAATGACGCCGTAAATCCAATGCGGCCTCACAGAGGCCACCTACAGGGCGTCTCAGGGCCTTCGCTACCTCTTGTCGTAGAGAAAGAACGGGAGAGACGCCCCTACCCTACAGCAGCTTCTTCAAATACGGCCCCGTAAGCGAGTGCTTTGACTTCGCGATCGTCGCGGGCGTGCCCTCGGCGACGATGCTGCCGCCGGCGTGGCCTCCCCCCGGACCCATGTCGATGACCCAGTCCGCGCACTTGATGACATCGAGATTGTGCTCGATGACGATGAGCGTGTTGCCCTGATCGCGAAGTCGGTAAAAGACTTCGAGCAGCGTCGCGATATCGGAAAAATGCAGGCCGGTGGTCGGTTCATCAAGCAGGTAGACGGTCTTGCCTGTCGCCGTTTTCCCCAACTCGGTCGCGAGCTTGATCCGCTGCGCCTCGCCGCCCGAGAGGGTGGTTGCGGACTGTCCTAGGCGCACGTAGCCGAGCCCGACATCGCGCAGAGCACGGAGCTGCTGACTGATCTTCGGGATTTTTTGAAAGAATGTTAGTGCCTCCTCGACGGTCATCTCGAGGACGTCGGCGATGCTTTTACCCCGGTAGGTGATGTCGATGGTTTCGCGGTTGTAGCGGCGTCCGTTGCACGACTCGCAGGTGACATAGACATCGCTGAGGAAGTGCATGTCGATGCGGATGAGTCCGTCGCCCTCGCAGGTCTCACAGCGTCCGCCGGAGACATTGAAGCTGAATCGGCCCGGTTCGTAGCCGCGCGTTCGCGAGGCGGGGAGCTGGGAAAAGAGATCCCGGATCGGACCAAAGACGCCGATGTAGGTCGCGGGATTCGAGCGCGGGCTGCGACCGATCGGCGACTGATCGATGACGATGGCTTTATCGATGTGCTCCAGTCCCTCGACCGAGTCGTGATCGCCCGGCTTGTCTTTGTTGCGGTAAAGATGACGGAAGAGAGCGCGGCGCAGGATGTCGTCGACGAGAGTCGACTTCCCGCTGCCCGAGAGCCCGGTCACGCAGATGAAATTCCCGAGGGGAAAACGCACGTCGATGTTCTTCAGATTGTGCTCGCGGGCGCCGCGCACGACGAGCTCGCGGGTCTCGGACGGAAAGGAAGTCGGCGGTGGAATCTCAATTTTCTGCCGCCCCGAGAGATAGGCGCCGGTAATGGATCGGGGATTGGCAAAGACCTCTTCCGGCGTGCCCTGGGCGAGGATTTCTCCGCCTTTTTCTCCGGCCCCGGGCCCGAGATCGAGGAGATGATCGGCCGCCCGGATCGTGTCTTCGTCGTGCTCGACGACGATGACGGTATTGCCCACGTCGCGCAGATTTTTCAGCGTGGCGATGAGCTTCTCATTGTCGGCCTGGTGCAGCCCGATGCTCGGCTCGTCGAGCACATAGAGGACGCCCGCGAGACCGGCCCCGAGTTGGGTGGCGAGGCGGATGCGCTGGCTTTCCCCGCCCGAGAGGGTGCCGCTCTGACGGTCGAGGGAGAGATAGCCGAGCCCGACGGTGTTGAGAAAGGTGAGCCGTTTGCGTATTTCGTTGAGGACCTCGGTCGCGTAGGTCGCCTGCACGTCCGTGAGGATCACGCCACCGAGCCAGTGGATCGCGTCGCCGATGGCGAGCGCGGTGAATCCCTCGATCGAGAGCGGACGAGTCTCGTGCGTCAGCGTGACCGAGAGGATCTCATCCTTGAGTCGTTTTCCTTCACAGTCGGGGCAGGGCCTCGCGGACATGAAGCGCCGCACATTGCGTTTCGTCACCTCGCTCTTGGTCGTCTCGAGGAGTCGTGTCGCCTGGGTCGAGAGACCTTCGAAGGTGTCATCACCGTAGAGCAGCGCCTTTTTGAACTCCCTCGGGAGACTCCGGATCGGGGCGTCGAGATCCGCCGCGTAGGCCTTCGCGAGATCTTCAATGGCGCGTTGGTGGAATCCCTTGCGCGACTTCGAGCCGGTCCACCAGGTCTTCACACCGCCGTCCCGTAGCGTTTTGTCAGGATCAGGGACCATCAGCTCCCCGTCGGGCACGAGGCGCGAGCCTAGCCCGTGACAGCTCGGGCAGGCGCCGAAGTGACTGTTGAACGAAAAATGCTTCGGCGTCAGCTTCGGGAGGAAAAAGCCGGTCTCGGGATTGGTGTAGTTGAAAGTGAAGTCGTAGGGCTCGTAGGTCTCCCTCCCCGGGGTCTGAACGAGAGCGGAGATGCGGTTCTCGGCGATCTTCTGGGCCACCTCGAGCGAATCGGCGAGGCGGCTGCGGATGTCTTCGCGCACGATGAGGCGATCAATGACGACGTCGGCCGATTTCGGTTTTGCCTTTTCCGTGATCTCCTCGATCTCGACGATTTCGCCGTCGATGCGGGCACGGATGAAGCCCTGGGCCCGGTATCGCTCCAGCGCCTCGCGTATCGTAACGCCTTTCTCCTTCGCAATCGGTGCGAGCAGGATGAGGCGGGTGCTCTCGGGGAAGGTGGTGAGGTGATCGACGATGTCTTTGATCGTATGGCGCACCAGCGGAGTGCCCGTCACCGGATCGTGGGGCCGACCGAGCGCGGCGTAGAGGATGCGCAGGTAGTCGTATATCTCTGTCGCGGTCGCGATGGTCGAGCGCGGATTCGGCTGGGAAGTGCGTTGCTCGATCGCTATCGCCGGGGTCAACCCCTCGATGAAATCGACGTCCGGCTTCTCCAACTGATCGAGGAACTGCCGCGCATAGGCCGAGAGCGATTCCACGTAGCGGCGCTGCCCCTCGGCGTAGAGCGTGTCAAAGGCGAGCGACGACTTCCCCGACCCCGAGACTCCCGTGATGACGACGAAGCGGTTTCTCGGGATTTCCAAATTCAGGTTCTTCAGGTTGTGCTGTCGGGCACCCTGAATTTTGATCATTGCGTTGTCACCCATGGGGAAAAATGTTCTCCGGAGCGGAGAGGGACAACATTGAGGAAGATCGCTCGGTCGCAAGGGAAGGTTCTGTCGGGAATGCACTCTCATCAGTGCCCTCACGCCTGAAGTGGGGCTGAAGTGGGCTGAAGTGGGCTGAAGTGGGCTGAAGTGGGCTGAAGTGGGGCTGTGAGCAAAGGCATTGCAAGCGGCGGCAAGCGGCGGCAAACGGCGGCAAACGGGTGAAAATTTCCGAGCCCATTGCTGACTCGGCGCGGAGAATGAGCTTGGAGTCCTGATGAAAAGAGAAATCGATGCAGATCAAGAAGCCGCCGACTCGCGCCCATCAAGGCGAGGGTTTATCCATGCCTCCTCGGCCGGACTGTGTGGGCTTGCGATGACGGGTGCATTTGCGTCCGATCCCATAGCGCGGCCTCTCGTTCTCCCCGGGCTGGAGGGTTTAGGCGCAGAGAACAGTGCCAACCTTATTGGGGCCTATGGTGACTGGGCCTCCCAATCCATGAGAGACCAATTGCCCTCTCATTCGCTCCGGCGAAAGCAATGGGCGGATATTGAATCCTGGCGACGAGCAGCAAAAAAAATGTTCTCGAAAGAATCGCAATGCCGGAAATCGGGGGAATCCATGACGTTACGATTCACAACGAAAACCTATACGATGGCTTACGGGTGGAAGAGATCAGTTGGAGTTTACCCATTCGCATCAATCTAAGTAATTAACCTGTTGATCATTAGTGAGTTAAATATAAAAAGATCCCGATTTTTCACTCGGCTTTGCACGAGAGCCGGCAGCTTTTCTCTGCAAAGAGACTCTCCCGCCGACTCCTCTTCCCGTCCTCGCCCCGATCTCGACACACTCGCAAGGGAAACCCGATCCGTGATCCGCGAATCGCCCAGAATGGACCCTTCGACATTTCTCCAAACTCTCTCCGGCGCAGTTGCCCAGGGGCTTGCCTCTCGCAATCAAATCGCCATCGGTTTGTCTCGGCGAACCGGCCTGCCCATCAGCAGTCAGGCGGTCCGCGGACGCTCCTCGGAGGGGTCCGCGGCTTTCCTCACCGGGGCGATGCACCGGCTCTTCGGTGAACGCTTCTCTTCGCCGTTTTCCACCGGAGGTCCTGGCGCGATCCGCCGCATTCTGCTGGAGGACTCCCCGGTCCAAACCATGCCCGAAGCCTACGCCGCGATCTTCCCTGCCTGTGGTAACAGACATCGCAGCACCGCCGGAGTGAAGATCGACTTTGCTTACGACTTACTCGACGGCGAAGTATTTTCCCATTCGCTCCATTCCGCTACGGAACAGGACAAGACCATCGGCAAAGAATTCGTCGCGATGGTGCGAGAGAACGACCTCGTGCTGCGGGATATGGGATACTTCTTCATTGCCGAATTCAATGAAATAGAACGCCGTGGAGCGTTTTTGCTGACGCGCGGCCCTCTCACTCCCGGCCTTCAATCCGAATCCGGCGAGGTTCTTGAAAAGCTGCTCAAGCGCCATCGGGGAAACGTTATCGATCTGACGGTAGAGGCGGGGGCAGCGGGTGAACGTTGTCGTCTCGTGGCCGCACGGGCCAGTGGAGTGGTGGCCCGCAAGCGCCGTAAACAAGGCCGAAAAGAGGCCAGGGCAAAAGGTGTCGAACCCGATGCCACGGGTATGATCCATGACGGCTGGCACCGCATGATCAAAAACTTCCCGCAGCGGACTTCACGCCCGATCAGCTGCGTGCGATCTGCCGGGCACGGTCCGGACTCTGATCCTCTGGGAGGAAGCGTAGCGCAGCGGAGATAGACTGCCGTAAGGCAGCCCGCAGGGTGAGCGAAGCGAATCAATCGAGCAAAATCAACTTCGTGCCCGGCTACTTTGAGCGGCTCATCATTCGCCGTACCGTGCGGGCGGTGAAGATGCCTGCCGAAGCCCCTGTCATCACTGCCGAGATGCCCGCCGAATATCGCGCCATCCCGGGAGCGATCGCCGCTGCCGGACTGCCCGTCCGACCGCCTCGCAAATCGTCTCCAAATACTTCGATCACCCGCCCTTTTACCGGCAACAGCAGATCTTCGAACGCCAACACCAGGTCAACATCGATCGCAACATGATGTGTCACTGGATGGAGCGCTGCTGCGTGGTGCTCGGGATCCTTTATGAAGCGATGCGGACGGAGTTGCTCAGCGGCAACGATTTGCGGATTGACGAACGGAGCGGAGCGACATAGCCGACGTGCTAACGTTGCCCGAAGGGTGGAGCGAAGTGACAGCAAACCTTCATCAAGCTGCTCGATCCCGATACCAAAGGAAAAGCCAAACAAAGCCATTTTTGGGTGATCCGTCGTCCACCGGAACCGAACGGAGGAGGTGGCGGCGTGCTCTTTCACTTCGATCCGGGCCGCAACCACGAAGCGCTGCTCGCCGCCCCCCTCTCTCGAGGCTCGCACCTGGACCGAGGCGGAGTCCGGTCGCACGGTCGAAGGTGAATTCCGCCGGCTCAATGGAGCCGAAGTGGAGATCCTGCGGTCAAATGGAACCTTGCTGAAGCTGCCGCTCGCGAAACTGAGCGAGGCGGATAAGACCTTTGTCGCCGAACAGAAGACCGGGACGGATTCCGCTGCTGGCGGAGAGGTGGAGCGGCCCAAAGTGACTCACAAGAGCGGTGAGAAACTTCAGGAGGGAGACGTCATCGACATCAGCTTCCGCTCGGTCAATGCCGGGAAAATCGATCTTGCGGAAATGAAGGGCAAAATCGTCCTGCTCGATTTTTGGGCAACCTGGTGTCCGCCCTGCATCGCCGAGCTGCCCAAATTGAAGGAGGCATACAAGGAATATCACGAAAAAGGCTTCGAGATTATCGGCATCTCGCTCGACAGCGACAAGGGACGGCTCGAGGATTTTATCAATGAGAACGACATGCCCTGGGCGCAAGCCTTCGATGGTGAGGGCGGGACAGCAAACTCGTTCGCGAATACGGGGTGAGTTCCATCCCTGCGGTATATTTGGTGAAGGACAACAAGATCATCGCCACGGGCGTGCGCGGGTCTGCGCTGGAAGCGAAGCTGAAGGAGTTGCTCGACTGATCCGGGTATCCGCCGCAAACGCGCCGCAAACGCGCCGCGATCAGGCTAAGACAGTTTACAGAGTCCGGGGTTCCTGTTACCCTCGACCTCCCTATGTTTCCCCCTCTCGTCTTTCGCGCGATTTTTTTGCTCAGCTGCACCCTCCCGGGGGGGATTCGCCATGCCGCTGCAGCGGATCGCCCGAACCTGCTCTGGTTCGTCGTCGATGACATGTCGGCGGATTTTTCCTGCTACGGCGAGACGCTCATCGACACGCCGCACGTCGATGCGCTCGCGGCGGGCGGGGTGAAATTCACGAACGCCTTCGTGACTGCGCCGGTGTGTTCGAGCAGCCGCTCGGCGATGATTACGGGGATGTATCAGACGACAATCGGCGGGCATCATCACCGCAGCGGTCGGGGGGAGCACCGCATCGCACTTCCCGGGGGCGTAAAGCCTGTGCCTGCGCTCTTGCAGCGGGCGGGGTACTACACCTGCAACGGCAGCGGTCTGCCCGGACTCGATCATCGCAGCTCGCCCGTGAAGAAATCGCGCCCGGGAAAGACGGATTACAACTTCGACTGGGATACGTCCATGTATGACAGTGACGACTGGGCCGGGCGGAGGCAAGATCAGGCCTTCTTTATGCAGGTCCAACTGCACGGGGGAAAACTGCGTGGCGACAGTGAGAAAGCCTACGCCGTGCTAGAGAAGCAGGCAATGGAGCGGTTCGGCGACAAGGTCGATCCGGACAAGGTCACTCTGCCACCCCACTACCCTGACGATCCGTTGATGCGAAGAGACTGGGCCGCTTACCTCGACAGCGTCCGCCTGACCGACTGGCATGTCGGACAGGTCATGGCGCGACTGGAGAAAGAGGGGATTCTGGAGAATACGCTCGTCATTTTCATGACCGATCACGGGATCAGCCACGCCCGCGGCAAGCAGTTTCTATACGACGAGGGTGCCCACATTCCCTTCCTCATTCGCGGTCCCGGAATCGAAGCGGGCACGGTGCGCCACGATCTCATCGAGCACATCGACATGGCGGCGATCTCTCTCGCGGCGGCGGGGCTGGAAGTTCCTGACTGGATGCAGGGTCGCGATGTCCTGTCGCCCGATTACCAGGCTCGTGAGGCGGTCTACGCCGCCCGCGACCGCTGCGGCGAGGCGGCAGACCGCATCCGCTCGATGAGGACCGCGACGCATCTTTACATTCGCAATTTTCATCCGCAGCGGCCTCATCTGATGCCGAACGACTACAAGGATAGCAAGGTCATCATTCAGCGCCTGCGGGAACTCGAGGCGGCGGGGGCGCTGAGCAGGCTCTCCCATGATCTCCTTTTTGCCCCGACCCGTCCGTCTGAGGAGCTTTACGAATGGACCCGCGATCGCTGGCAGACCGTGAACCTTGCTACTGATCCTGCGGCAGCGGGAACGGTGAAGAAGCTCTCGCGCATGCTCGATGAATGGATCAGCGAAAGCGGCGATCCCGGTGACGAATCGCCCGCCGTCTACGACCAGGAGATCGCAGATGAGCTTGCGGTGATCAAGTCCGGCACGCCGCGATACACGACTTTTTCCACCAATGCAGAGATCTACAGACGGTGGATTCGTGAAGGCAAATGAAGCCTATTTTTTGAATAGCTGAAAACTAAATCCCCATGCGACTTTTCCTGACACTCCTCTTTTTCTCCGCTTCACTGCCTGCTGCGGAGAAGCCGAACATCGTCTTTTTCCTCGCCGACGATCTCGGGCAGCGCGATCTGGGTGCCTACGGGAGCACCTTCTACGAGACACCGCATCTTGATCAGCTCGCGCGGGACGGGATGCTTTTCACCGATGCCTACGCCGCCTGTCCGGTCTGTTCACCGACCCGCGCGAGTATCCTCACGGGGCAGTGGCCGCAGCGCACCGGGATCACTGACTACATCGGCGCCCCGACCGAGCCGGAGAAATGGAAGCGCAATACGAAGCTCCTGCCCGCTCCCTACACCGACCGACTTGCGCTCGATGCGCCGACGCTGGCGAAGGCGATGAAGGGGGCCGGTTACGCGACCTTCTTTGCGGGCAAGTGGCACCTCGGGCCCGAAGGCTGGTGGCCCGAGAATCAGGGATTCGATGTAAACAAGGGCGGCATCGACCGGGGCGGACCCTATGGCGGCAAAAAGTATTTCTCACCCTACGGTAATCCGCGTCTCACTGACGGTCCCGATGGTGAGCATCTCCCTGACCGTCTCGCGACGGAGACGGCTAACTTTATCGAGACAAACCGGGGCCGCCCCTTCTTCGCCTACTACTCTTTCTACGATGTACACACCCCACTGATTGCACGCGAGGATCTGAAGAAAAAGTATGAGGAAAAACACGAGCGTCTCGGGCTCAAGGAGGCTTGGGGGAGGGAAGGGGAGCGCGATGTGCGGCTCGTGCAGGAGCACGCCGTCTACGCCGCCATGGTCGAGGCGATGGATCTGGCGGTAGGTAAAGTGTTAGACAAGATCGACGAACTCGGCCTGCGCGAGAAAACCATCGTGATCTTCACGAGCGACAATGGCGGCCTCTCCACCAGCGAGGGCTGGCCTACCTCTAATCTTCCGCTTCGCGGTGGCAAGGGCTGGATGTATGAAGGCGGCATCCGCGAGCCGCTCATCGTGCGCTGGCCCGGGGTCGCTGCGCCGGGCAGTGTCTCGGGCGTGCCGGTGAGCAGTCCCGATTTTTTCCCCACCCTGCTGGAGGCGGTCGGGGTCGAGGCGTCGCCCGGGCAGATCCTCGACGGACTCAGTCTTCTGCCGGTGCTGAAGGGTGGCACGCTCCCCGAGCGGGCGCTCTTCTGGCACTATCCGCACTACGGAAACCAGGGCGGGGCGCCCAGTGCGGCGATACGCCGCGGCGATCACAAGCTGATCGAGTGGTTCGAGGATGATAGAGTTGAATTGTTCAATATCGCCACCGATCCGGGCGAGACGAAAGACCTCGCGGCTGAGCAGTCGGACCTCGCCGAAAAACTGCGGGCTGAGCTCCACGCCTGGCAGAAGCAAGTCGGGGCAAAATCGACCATTCCCAATCCCGCCTACGACACCTCGAAACCCAATGGACGGGCCGCGCAGCGCAATCCGAAAAAATAAACACTTCTTATGATACGCTCACTCCTGATTTTCCTTTTGTCCGCCGCTCCGCTCATCCATGCTGCCGAGTCGTCGAAGCCCAATATCCTTTTCCTCTTCGCCGACGATCAATGCTACGAGACGATCGCGGCCCTCGGCCACACTGACATCGACACGCCCAACCTCGACCGGCTCGTGCAGCGCGGCACCACTTTCACTCATGCCTACAACATGGGATCGTGGAGTGGCGCGGTCTGCGTCGCGAGCCGCACCATGCTCATTACGGGGCGCACCGTGTGGCGGGCAAATGCGATCTACAACGAGACCGACAAGGAGCGCGAGGCGGGACGGCTCTGGCCGCAGAGGATGGCTCGGGCCGGCTACGAGACCTATTTTACCGGGAAGTGGCACATCCAGGCAAAGGCTGAGCTGGCCTTCGATGTCACCAAAGACATCCGCGGCGGGATGCCGAAGGACGTGCCTGCGGGCTACAACCGTCCCCTCGCCGGGCAGCCCGATCCGTGGAGCCCTGGCGATCCTAAGTTCGGCGGATTCTGGCAGGGGGGCAAACACTGGAGCGAGGTCGTCGGTGACAACACCGTCGGGTTCCTCGGCGCGGCCGCGAAGTCGGAGAAGCCTTTCTTCATGTACATCGCCTTCAATGCTCCCCATGATCCTCGGCAGTCTCCGCAGGAGTATGTCGACAAATATCCGCTCGAGCGTATTGCCGTCCCGGAGAGCTACCTCCCTGAATATCCTTACAAAGACGCCATCGGTTGTGGTCCGGGCTTGCGCGATGAGAAACTCGGGCCTTTCCCCCGCACCGAGCACGCGGTGAAAGTGCATCGCCAGGAATACTATGCGATCATTACCCACATGGACGCGCAGATCGGGCGCATCCTCGACGCCCTCGAAAAATCGGGCGAGGCGGACAACACCTGGATCTTTTTCACCGCCGATCACGGGCTCGCGGTCGGGCATCACGGTCTTTTCGGAAAACAAAACATGTACGACCACAGCCTGCGGGTGCCCTTCGTCGTGAACGGCCCCGGGGTCGCGGCGGGGGCGAAGATCGACGCTCCCATCTACCTCCAGAGTGCCATGGCCACCGCCCTCGATCTGGCGGGAGCGGATCGGGAAGGAGTCGAATTCCAGAGTGTGCGTCCGCTCCTTGAAGGGAATGGAACCGGTCTCGAGTCAGTCTACGGTGCCTACCTTAATCTGCAGCGAGCCGTGATCGATGAGGGCTGGAAACTGATCCTCTACCCGAAGGCAAAAGTGGCGCGGCTTTACCACGTCGCCGGGGATCCCCTCGAAATGAAAGACCTCGCCGCGGATCCGGCGATGGGCGAACGGAAGAAGGCGCTCTTTGCAAAGCTGAGGGAGTTGCAGGTGGAGCTCGAAGATCCGCTCGATCTGGAGGCGGTCTATCCGGACTTGAAATGACGAATTTGCTTGGCCTGAAAGTAGCATGGGCATCCTGCCCATGTCCCGTGGGAAGATGCATGGAGTCAGGCAAAGGCGCTTTGCTTATCCTGGCGATACTCTTCATCTGTTCGCTTCCATCCCTGGCCGCCGACCGACCGAACGTACTCTTCATCCTCGCCGACGACCAGGGCAGCATCGACCTGGGTTGCTACGGGTCCACCGATCTCAAGACGCCGCACACTGACGCCCTCGCCGCTCGCGGGGTGCGTTTCACGCGCTTCTATTCCGCTGCGCCGGTCTGTTCCCCGTCGCGGGCCGGAGCCCTGACCGGGCGCTATCCCGTCCGTGCCGGGGTGCCGGGGAACTGCGCTTCCCAGCAGGGCGCAAAAGGTGCGCTGCCGCCAGGGGAGATCACCCTCGCCGAGATGTTCAGGGCCGCCGGCTACGCCACCGCGCATCTCGGCAAGTGGCATCTCGGCTACACCCCCGAGACCCATCCGCTGCGGCAGGGCTTCGACCATTCCTTTGGCCACATGGGCGGGTGCATCGACAACTACTCGCACTTCTTTTACTGGAACGGTCCCAACATCCACGACCTCTGGCGGAATGGCGAGGAAGTCTTCCACGACGGCGAGTTCTTCCCCGACCTCATGGTCACCGAGGCCTCGCGATTCCTCGACGCGAACCGGGAAAAGCCGTTCTTCCTCTACTACGCTCTGAACTCGCCCCACTACCCCTATCAGGGCGACGCGAAGTGGCTCGAGCATTTTAAGGATTTGCCCTATCCGCGCAATCTCTATGCCGCCTTTGTCGCCGCGCAGGATGAACGGCTCGGCGCCCTCTTTGCGAAGCTCGAGGATCTCGGGCAGCGCGAAAACACCATCGTCATCTTTCAGAGTGACAACGGCCACTCCACCGAGGAGCGCGCCCACTTCTCCGGCGGCGATGCGGGCCCCTATCGCGGGGCAAAGTTCAGCCTGCTCGACGGCGGCATCCGTCTGCCCGCGATCCTCTCGTGGCCGGGACACATCCCCGGGGGCGAAGTTCGCGACCAGACCGCCCACGCCTGCGACTGGATGCCGACGCTGGCGGAACTCAGCGGTGTTCCTCTCCCTGACGGACCACTCGACGGACTCAGCCTCGCGAAGGTCCTCGGCGATCCCTCCGCGCCCTCGCCGCACGAGGGACGCGCTCTCCACTGGCAGGTTGGCGACGGGCCAAAGGCTGACTGGGCCGTGCTCGAGGGCGACTGGAAACTGATCGGCCGCTCCCGCGACACGACTACAGGCGGGAAAAATATTCCGCTCGAGAACGTCCTTTTCAATCTCGCCGAAGATCCCGGCGAAACCACCAGCCGGACAGCCGACCATCCCGATGTTGTCGAGCGTTTGCGCAAACTCCACGAGACGCATCTGAAATAGCCTCTACCATTCCCGACATTGACCTTCTCCCCGAAAACCCCTTTGCTTGCCATCATGAAGAAACCCCGCTTCCTCCCCATCGTCCTCGCCCTCGTCGGTGCTGCCTCCCTAGTCCGTGCCGCCGACACCCCGCCGAACATCGTTTTCCTCATCTCCGACGACCACGCCTGGACCGACTACGGGTTCATGGGGCATCCCCAGATCGAGACCCCGCATCTCGACAAGCTCGCGGCACGCAGCGCCCTTTTCTCCCGGGGATACGTGCCTACTGCCCTCTGCCGTCCTGCTCTCGCGACCTTCGCCAACGGGCTTTATGCCCATCAGCACGGCGTTACCGGGAACGATCCCGCCCTGATCGAAGAGGCAGCAAAAGGGAAGGGGAAGGGCAAAGGCAAAGGACAGCCCGAGTCGCCCGACTACGCCGCCCTGCGCGAGAAGCTCATCGCGAAGATGGACGTTCCGCCGACGATCATGGATCTGCTCGGCGAGAAAGGATATCTCAGTCACCAGTCCGGTAAATGGTGGGAAGGTCCTCCGGCGCGCGGCGGATTCACCCAGGGCATGACGCGCGGGTTTCCCAATCCCGGCGGACGCCACGGTGACGACGGGTTGAAAATCGGCCGCGAGGGCATGGAGCCCGTCTTCGAGTTTATGGATCACGCCGTCGAGGAGGAGAAGCCCTTCTTACTCTGGTACTTCCCCTTCCTTCCCCACACCCCGCACAATCCGCCGCAGCGGCTCTTCGATAAATACAAGGCCAAGGGCATCGAGTCCGACCACGTCGCCCGCTACTACGCGATGGTCGAGTGGTTCGACGAGACCGTCGGGCAGCTCCTCGACAAGCTGGACGAAAAAGGGCTCACTGAGAACACTCTCATCGTCTATTCTTCTGACAACGGCTGGATCCAGGATCCCGATTCGCAGGGCTATGCGCCGAGATCGAAGCAATCCGCCAACGAGGGCGGGACACGTCAACCGCTCATGTTCTCCTGGCCTGGAACAATCCAGCCGGGCGATCGCAAAGAGCAGCTCTGCTCCACGATCGACTTCGTGCCGACCGCTCTCGCCGCAGCGGGAGCCGGGATCCCCGCAAACCTTCCCGGCCTCAATCTCCTCCCTATCCTGAAATCAGGAGAGCTGACTCCCCGGAAAGAAGTCTTCGGCGAGACTTTCGCTCACGACGTCGCCGACATCGACGATCCCGAGGCATCACTCCTTTTCCGCTGGATTGTAGAGGGAAAATGGAAGCTGCTCCTCACTTACGACGGCAAGCTCGGGCGGTACGCGAGTTCACATCCGCGCGAAGAGAAACGTCCCCAGCTCTACGATCTCCTCGCCGACCCGCACGAAGAACACAATCTCGCCTCCGAAAATTCCGAACTTGTTGCCCGCCTCGCCGCGCGGATTCAGGATTGGTGGCCGGTCGTGAAGCGCCAGGTAGTGACGGAGTGGACCGACGCGCCCGGCGTTTGGAAATGAGATCGTCGCCCCGGCAGCGCGCACCCATCGCCCGAATGAAACATCTCCTCCTCGCTCTTTTTGTCGCTTTGTCAGTGTACAAGGCCGAGGCCCTTGATCGGCCCAATATCGTCTTCGTCATCACCGACGATCAGGGCTACGGGGATCTCGGGTCCACTGGTAATACCGTCATCCGAACGCCCCACATCGATGCCCTGGCGGCCGAGTCGTCGAGCCTCACCGACTACCACGTCGCCCCGACCTGTTCGCCGACGCGGGCGGCTCTCATTACAGGGCACTGGACCAATCGCACCGGCGTGTGGCACACCGTCAACGGCCGCTCCATGCTGCGCGAGAACGAGGTCACCGTGGCGGAGATGCTCAAAGAGGCAGGCTACGCCACGGGCATGTTCGGCAAGTGGCACCTCGGCGACAATTTCCCCTACCGGCCCGAGGACAGAGGTTTCACCGAAGTCTACCGGCACGGAGGCGGCGGGGTGGGGCAGACGCCCGACCTCTGGGACAATGCCTACTTCGACGGACGCTATTTCCACAACGGCGAGATCGTCGAGGCCCGGGGATTCTGTACTGATGTCTTCTTCGAGCAGGCGCAGCGTTTCATTCGCGAACAGGCCGGAAAGAAGCAGCCCTTCTTCGCCTGGATCGCGACGAACGCCCCGCACGGACCCTACCATGCACCTCAAAAATATATCGACATCTACGAGGGGCAGGACCCCGTCATCGCCGCCTTCTACGGCATGATAACGAACATCGACGACAATGTCGGCACCACCCGCGAGCTGCTCCGAGAACTCGGGATCGAGGAGAATACCCTCTTTATTTTCACGACCGACAATGGCACCTCCTCCGGGGCGAAAGTCTTCAATGCCGGGATGCGCGGGGCCAAGGGCAGCGAATACGAGGGCGGTCATCGCGTCCCCTTCTTCGCCCACTGGCCCGGTGGGGGCTGGGATAGACGGCACATCGACGACACGCTCTGCCACGGCATCGACATCGCGCCGACTCTGCTGGAGATCACCGGTGCGAAAAAGCCCGATGGGGTGAAGTTCGACGGCATCTCCATCCGCGCGCTCCTCGACCCCGCCGGCGACCGCGTGGACCTGCCTCGTGAGCGTATCATCGTGACCGACTCCCAGCGCGTCCGCGATCCCATCAAGTGGAAGCAGACGGCAGTAATGTCAGGGAAGTGGCGGCTCGTCAATGGTAAGGAACTCTACGACATCGCTACCGATCCCGGGCAGGAGCGTAATCTCTTCGCGGATCACCGCGAGCGCGTCGCGGCCATGACCGCCTTTTACGATGCCTGGTGGAGCGAGCTCGAGCCGACCTTCGCCCGCACCACCGAGATCTACCTCGGCCACCCCGACCACCCCGTCGTCAGCCTCACCGGCCACGACTGGATCCAGGAGGAATTGCCGCCCTGGAATCAGCAACACATCCGAGAGGGCGACGGCTACGCCCTCGCTCCGAAGAAGGCCGCCAAAGGGAAGAAAGCAGTGCCTCCTACGACGGCCCCGACGAAGTCCGTCCATCAGGGCCACTGGGCGGTGAAGGTCGTCACCGCAGGCACCTACACCCTCAGCCTGCGCCGCTGGCCGCTCGAAGCCGATCATCCCATCGCGGCGGGCCTGCCTCCCGGCGAAGATGTCCCCGGCGCCACAAAGGCTTTCCGTGCCCGGCCCGGTCTCGCCATCGCGGCCGTCACCGCGACCCTGCGAATCGATGACAAAGAGCGCGGCACCCTGCCCGTCCACGAGGGAGCCACCCATGTCGATTTCGAGTTCGAGTTGGCGATCGGCTCCCACCAGCTCGCCCCCGTCTTCACCGATGCGCAGGGCAACGAGATCGGGGCCTACTACACCATTGTGACGAAGAAGTGAAAAATACGACTGTGATGAAACCCCTTCTTACCTGCCTCTTTCTGGCTATAGTCCACACTGCCGTTTCCCTCTCCGCCCAATCCTCAGAGGAACCCAACTTCGTCTTCGTGATGGCCGACGACATGGGCTGGGGGCAGACGGGGTATCGCGGGCATCCGCTCTTGAAGACCCCGCACCTCGACGCCATGGCTGCGAACGGGTTGCGCTTTGACCGCTTCTACGCAGGGGGCCCGGTCTGCTCGCCGACGCGGGCCTCGGTCCTGACGGGGCGCTCCCATGACCGGACCGGCGTCTTGCAGCACGGCTATGCGTTGCGCCCGCAGGAAAAAACGATCACCGGGGCCCTGGCGGCGGCGGGTTACGTGACCGGTCATTTCGGTAAGTGGCACCTCAACGGCTACCGCGGCCCCGGTGCGCCCATCTTCGCCGACGACCCGCATGGTCCCGGGGCCTTCGGTTTCGACGAATGGGTCTCGGTCACGAACTTTTACGACAGGGATCCGCTCATGAGCCGAAAGGGCGAGGTCGAGGAATTTGCGGGTGACTCCTCCGAGATCGCGGTGAACGAGGCGGTGAAGTTTCTCGATCAGCACTGCAGTGGAGACAAGCCGATCTTCGCGGTGATCTGGTATGGGTCGCCGCACAGTCCCTTCGAGGCCACCGAAGCGGATCGCACGCCCTTCGCTCATCTCGATGCCGAGTCCGCCGACCACTACGGCGAGCTCGTCGCGATGGACCGCAGCATCGGCACCCTGCGGGCGAAGCTGCGCGAGTTCGGCATGGAAAAGGATACCCTGCTCGTCTTCTGCAGCGACAATGGCGGTCTGCCGAAGATCACCCCCGGGACCGTCGGCGGGCTGCGCGGCTTCAAGGGCAGTGTCCACGAGGGCGGGCTCCGCGTTCCCGGGATCTTCGAATGGCCCGGCACGATCACGCCGGGGATCACGGAATATCCCGCCTGCGTCATGGATCTTTTCCCCACTGTGGTGGATCTGTTAGGCTTGCCGGAGGAAGCCGTGATACGGCCTCTCGACGGCATCAGCCTGCGTTCTCTCTTCGCAGGCGGTGACGACGCGCCGAAAGAGCGCAACGCTCCCATCGGCTTCCGCTTTCAGAAGCAGCGAGCCCTCATAGGTGACCGCTACAAGCTCCTCACGACCAACATTCGCGGGGGCGGATTCGAGCTCTATGACCTGATTAAAGACCCCGGTGAAACCACCAGCCTCGCCGAGTCCGAGCCGGCCATTCTGGCGCAGATGAAGGATCAGTTTCTCGTATGGGACAAAACGATGGATGCCAGTTATGAGGGGAAAGACTATCCCGAAGGTAAGGTCTCACCGCCGGATCCGGAGCCGGTCTCGTGGTATGAGACGGAGCGCTATCAACCCTTCCTCGAAGAGTGGAAGGATCGCGGGGAGTTCCGCCGATATCTCAATCCCGAGAGCAGGGCAAAACCGGGAGGCGGAAAGAAATCGGCGGTTCCGAAGCCCTGATTCGGCCGACATGGGACCCCGCAAAGGAAATGCCCGGATTGGTCATGGCGTTCACCTACTTGTTCAAGAGTGTCCGAGTCGATCCACCGGATTTCCCACCACCCTCGTTCCAACTCGGGAAAAATAGTTCTAACAAAACCACGCCATGAAGCTCATACATCTCGTTCCTTTCCTCGTTCTTGCCTATCTCGGTTCCCCTCCGCCGGCGTCGGCCGCGGAGACGGGTCCAAACTTCCTCCTCATCATCGCCGATGACTGCACCTATCGCGATCTCGAGCTCTACGGCGGCCAGGCGAAGACGCCGCATCTCCTCGCCCTCGCGGCCGAGGGCATGACCTTTGACCGCTGCTTCCAGGCCGCATCGATGTGTTCGCCGACGCGGCACTGCCTCTACACCGGACTTTACCCGGTGAAGTCCGGTGCCTACCCGAACCACACCATGGCCTACGACTGGGTCAGGAGCATCGCTCATTACCTGCAGGATTCCGGTTACACGACCCACCTCTCGGGAAAGCGGCACATCAAGCCTGACTCCGTCTTTCCTTTTGAATATAGCGGCAGGAACAATCCTGATCCTGCGGTCTTCGCGGAAGTGCTCGCGTCGAGCGCGGCGGAGGAAAAACCTTTCCTCTTCATTGCCGCCTCGAACGAGCCGCACACCCCCTGGAACAAAGGCGACGCGTCCGTCTATCCTCCCACATCGATCGAGCTACCGCCTGTCCTCGTTGATTCGCCCGACACCCGCGAGGGATTTTCGAAGTATCTCGCCGAGATCACCTATTTCGACTCACAGGTCGGCGAGCTGCTGGGCCTGCTCGACGATTCGTCGCACGTGGAGAACACCGTCGTCATCGTCCTGAGCGAGCAGGGCAACAGCTTCCCTTTTGCCAAATGGACCTGCTACGACGCCGGATTGCAGAGTGCCTGCGTCGTCCGCTGGCCGGGAAAAATCAAAGGAGGGAGCCGCAGTGATGCGATGATCGAGTATGTCGATGTCGTCCCCACTCTGCTCGAGGCAGCCGGTCTCGAGCGACCCTCCTCACTCGACGGCCGCAGTTTCCTCCCGGTTTTGAAAGGTGGGAGAGACAGCCACAAGACGCACGTCTTCGGTCTGCAGACGACGCGCGGGATCAATCAGGGGAGCGACTACTACGGCATTCGCAGCGTGCGTGGCGAGCGCTATCGCTATGTCGTGAATTTCACGCCCGAGATGACCTTTGAGAACGCCGCGACGCAGGATCCCACCTTTCAGACCTGGAAAAGCTTTGCCGACAACGGCGATGAAAAGGCAAAGCGCCTCGTCCACGACTATCAGCATCGCCCTGCGGAAGAGCTTTACGACTGCGAAGCGGATCCGTGGAACCGGACGAATCTGATCGACGATCCCGCGCTTGCCTCCGTGCGTGAGGAACTCCGTTCCGAGCTGAATTTGTGGATGAAAGGGCAGGGCGACGAAGGCCAGGCGAGCGAGATGAAAGCACTGGATCGCATGCCCCGAGCCGTGAAGCTCGAGAGCGACGGGAAAAAGAAGAGCGGGAAGAAGGGCAAGGGGAAGGGAAATGAGTGAGGAGCGGAAGGGAAACGAAGTGACGGTGACCGGAGGCAATAGGCCGATCTTCCCCTGACGGCAACTTTCGCGAGTTCCTTTGCCCTTCCAAACATCCTGAACTCTTCGGATGGACCGGCACGTCCGCATGGGCATCCAGCGCGGGGACGAAAAATAAACGCTGTCCGCCACGCGGTCCCTCGCGGGACGCAATCCATTTCTTGACCGCGCCTCTCATGCTCCCCTACACTGCTGCTTCCATGATGTCCGTCCGCTATATCCCGGGAATTTTCCTGATCGTATATCTCTCTCTCGCCGCCGCTTACAGCGATCTGCGGGCGCAGTCCGCGAAGCCCAATCTCATTGTCATCCTCGCCGATGACCTCGGCTATGGCGATCTCGCCTGCAACAATCCCGACTCGAAGATCCCGACGCCGCACGCCGACCGCCTCGCGGCCGAGGGGATGCGCTTCACCGACGCCCATTCGCCCTCGGCAGTCTGCACTCCCACTCGCTACAGTCTCCTCACCGGTCGCTACCACTGGCGCTCGAGGTTGAAAGAGGGCGTCCTCGACGGCTTCAGTCCGCCGCTCATCGAACCCAATCGCGTTACCGTGGCCTCGTTCCTGAAAGAGCAGGGCTACGCCACCGCCTGCATCGGCAAATGGCATCTCGGGTTGCAGTGGACGCGTGCCGATGGCGCTCCCGAATCCCTCGACCGCGGCGAAACGGGCGTTCGCCCGGGCTACGACATCGATTATGCAAAAGGCTTCACTGGCGGCCCCGTTGCTCTTGGCTTTGACCGTTACTTCGGGATCTCTGCCTCGCTCAATATGCCGCCCTTTTGCTACCTCAAGAATGAGCGGGTCGTTCATCTCCCCACCTTGAAGCAGGAGCGGCTCCGCGACGCGCAGTTTCTCGCCACCGACGAGGGGATGCGCTCGCCCGACTTCACGAACTACGGCGTCCTGCCCCGCTTCATCGGCGAGGCGCTCTCCTTCATCGAGAACCATGCCGCCACGGCACCCGGGAAGCCTTTCTTTCTCTATGCGCCGCTGCCTTCCCCGCATCTCCCCGTGGTGACGAATCAGGAGTATATCGGAAAAAGTCAGGCCGGTCTCTACGGTGACTTTGTCGTCGAGACCGATGCTTTTGTCGGGGCCATTCTCGAGACTCTCGACCGCCTCGATCTCGCGGAGGACACTATCGTGATCTACACCTCGGACAATGGCGGGCTCTATCACTGGTGGGAGGCAAAGGAGACCGACGACCTCGCTCACTACAAAGTCGCCGGTCGCGGGGCCGAGATGCGCGAGTTCGGGCATCAGGGAAATGCCCGGATGCGCGGAACCAAGGCCGACATCTGGGAGGGCGGACATCGCGTCCCCTTCCTCGTGCGCTGGCCCGCGCGAACTCCCGCCGGGACGGTCAGTGATGAACTCGTCGATCTCACCGATTTGCTCGCGACCATGGCCGACATCACCGGCGCCGATCTGCCCGCCGGGGCCGGACCCGACAGCGTCAGTCTGCTGCCCGCGCTGCTCTCGGCCAAGCCGGAAAAGCCAGTCCGCGAGCACACCGTGCATCTTTCCTTTCGCGGCGTTTTTGCGATTCGTCAGGGTCACTGGAAGTTGATCCCTGATCATCGCGGATCGGGCGGTTTTTCCCAGCCCCGCGATCTCGATCCGGCGACCGAGGGCGGGCCGATCGGACAGCTCTACGATCTCGGCGAAGATCCCGCCGAGACGAAAAACCGCTACGATGAGGAACCAGAAGTGGTCGCCCGGCTCACAAAGCTGCTCGGGTCGATACGAGGGGAGTCGGGGGAATGAGGAAGATGCGAGCGAATCACCAGTCCGGGCTTTTCCCGATCCGAGCTGCCACTGTCTTTTGCCGGACTTTCCTGACGGTCGCGACAGGGTGGGGGCTTGCCTTGTCCGGGGGAGTGGCCGCAGCGGAGCGTCCGAACATCATCCTCATTATGGCTGACGACTTCGGCTACGAGTGTGTCGGGGCCAATGGCGGGGAATCGTATGCGACGCCCCATCTCGACCGGCTCGCTGCGGGAGGGGTGCGCTTCGAGCACTGCCACTCGTATCCGCTCTGCACCCCGACCCGCGTCGCCCTGATGACCGGCAAACACAACGTGCGGAACTATCTCAACTTCGGCACCCTGCCGCGATCAGAGCGAACTTTTGCCCATCTCCTCAAAGAAGCCGGTTACGCCACCGGGATCTGCGGCAAGTGGCAGCTCGGGAAAGAGGACGACTCGCCGCAGCATTTCGGATTCGACGAGTCGCTTCTCTGGCAGCAGACCCGCCGCCCGCCCCGATTTGCCAATCCCGGGCTCGAGCGTCAGGGGGTAATGGAGGACTACCGCGACGGGGAATACGGGCCCACTCTGATCAATGATTTCGCCCTCGACTTTGTGACGCGGCACCGCGACGGGCCCTTCTTCCTCTACTACCCCATGATCCTCACTCACGATCCTTTTCAGCCCACTCCCGACAGTCCTGACTGGGATCCGGATGCCGTGGGCGAGAGGGCGAATCGCGACGTCAAACACTTCGGCGAGATGACTGCCTACATGGATAAAATGATCGGTCGTCTCGACGCGCAGCTCGACGAACTCGGCATACGCGAGAATACTCTTCTCCTCTTCCTCGGGGACAATGGCACCCATTCGTCTGTCACGAGTCGCTTTCAGGGGAGCGATTACGAGGGGGGCAAGGGCACCACGACGGCACGCGGCACCCATGTGCCCTTCATCGCGAGCTGGCCGGCGGTGACGGGAAAAGGGCATCTTTGTCAGGATCTTGTCGGGGTCGTCGACTTCCTCCCCACCCTTTGCGAGGCAGTCGGGATCTCTGTGCCGCCCGGGACGGACGGGATCAGCTTTTTGCCTATGATCAGGGGCGGGGCGGGGACGTGGCGGGACTCGCTTTACATCTGGTATTCGCCCCGCCAGAAGAACGATCCCACAGTGAAGGAGTATGCCTTTGACCTGCGGCACAAGCTCTATCGCGACGGGCGCTTCTACGACCTCCAAGCCGATCCTTTTGAAAAAGCCCCCCTCGACGCCGGCGCTGCCCCCGGGGAAAGAGAAAAGTTGCAAGCAGTCCTCGATCAGTATGCGGGAGCCCGACCGGCGGAACTTGATCGCGCCTTCCTTTCAGAAAGACCGAACGTAACTTCCCGCCCTGATCAGGGTAAAAAGAAGGGCACCCCCCCCGGACCCAACCCTGTTGAATGAAGACCCGAACCCTGTTGACTCTCGCCTTCTCGCTCCTCCTCTCTCTCTCCACAGCGGCGGAGAAGAAGCCGAACATCCTCTTCCTCTTTGCCGATGACTGGGGGAAATATGCCTCGATCTATGCGGAGGTTGAGGGGGCCGGAGGCATCAATGATGTCGTCTCGACACCGAACTTCGACAGCATCGCGAAAGAGGGTGTCCTCTTCCGTAATGCCCACGTCAGTGCTCCCTCCTGCACGCCCTGCCGCAGCGCTCTCCTGACAGGACAACATTTCTGGCGCACCAACACGGGCGCGATCCTGCGCGGAGCGGTCTGGGATGCGTCAATTCCTAGCTATCCGCTGCTGTTGCAGGATGCCGGTTACCACATCGGCTACACCCACAAGGTATGGGGACCTGGGACGCCGGCCAATGCGCCCTTCACGAAGGAGCAGAACTACGGGAAACGGGGCGGCAAGTTCAACCAGTTCTCCCAGAATGTGACTGCTGCTGTCGCCGGGGGACAATCGGCCGAAGAAGCAAAGGTGGCGCTGATCGAGGAATCGCGCGGCAATTTCGAAGACTTCCTCGCCGCGCGCGAAGGCGACGAACCGTGGTGCTACTGGTTTGGGCCGACGAACGTGCATCGCAAGTGGACCAAGGGCAGCGGCAAAGCGCTCTGGGGGATAGACCCCGACACGCTAAAGGGAAAGATGCCGCCCTATCTCCCCGATGTGCCCGAAGTGCGCGAGGATCTTGCGGATTACTTCGGTGAGGTGTCCGCCTGGGATGCCGGAATCGGCGTCCTCCTTGAAGAGTTGGAAAAAACTGGCGAGCGGGAGAATACCCTCATCGTCATCAGTGGCGACCACGGGGCCCCCGGTTTTCCTCACGGCAAATGCAATCTCTACGGGTTTGGGACGAATGTCGCACTCTCCGTGACCGGCCCCGGGGTGAAGGGCGGACGTGTCGTCGATGACTTCGCGAGCCTCACCGATCTGGCACCGACTTTTCTTGAGGCTGCCGGGTTGTCCGTTCCTGAAGTCATGACCGGGCGCAGTCTCTGGCCGGTCCTGAAATCGGAAAAAACAGGTCTCGTCGATGACACCCGCACCGTCGTCTACACTGGTCGCGAACGTCATGTCGAGATCGCGCGGTCAGACTTTTCGCCCTACCCGCAGCGCGCCATCCGCACGCCAGAGCACGTCCTGATCATCAATTTCCGGCCCGACCGCTATCCTCTCGGCGACCATTACCTGCTCGACAGCAGCGGCACCCCTTCGGTCGGGGAACTCGAAAACGAGACCCGCGTTACCCTGCCCGACGAGGATGCCGGACCGACGAAAGCCTGGCTCGTCGGGGTGCGCGACACGCCCGAGTGGAAGGCGCACTTTGACTGGGTCTACGGCAAACGTCCCAAGTATGAACTCTACGACCTGACGAAGGACCCTCACGAAACCACCAATCTCGCCGACGATCCCAACTACGCTGAGATCAAGAGTGATCTCGAGGCACGGCTTCTCGAAGAACTCACCCGCACCGGCGATCCGCGGCTCATCGATGACGGGAAGTTTTTCGAAACCCCACCCATGGCCGGTCCTCTGCCCGACGCGGAGCAGTTCTGGAAAGGCCCGAAAGGGAAAGGGCAGGGCAAAGGGGAGGCCAAGGGAAAAACCAAGAGCGACACCAAGAACAAGCCGAAAGCGAAGTGATTCGAGGGGAGACGGGGCAGAATCCAGAGAAGCCGCAACGGTCTGGGACTTGCCATTTACGAGCTAAGCCCCCACCTCACTCTTCGCCTACCTCCAAGAGCCTTGAGATCTCTTCTTCGGGGAGATCAGTAAGTTCAGCAATTTCAAAGATCGACTTCCCTTTCGAAATCATCCGATGGACTAATTTGGAAGCCCCTTGCTCGATGCCCTTCTCAATGCCCTCTTCGAGCAATTCTTTTCCAGCGTGGGTTTTGTGTAACGGTGTGAGTTCGGCGATCATTTGTAAGATTTCCTCTCGGGTCTTGGATTGGAAGCGTTGCAAGAGCAGGTTCTGAAAGATCTCGCCTAGGACCTCGCGGTCCCCCGGCGGCAGATCGGCACAGAAGCTAATACGATCATAGAGCCCCTCGGCCGTTTTTTCAAGCTCCGACAAAGAGCTCCGCAGGGGTGCGAGCGCCGCGACGAGAGGAGAGTCGGGGTGTTTGCCCGCGAGGGCTTCGAGCAACTCGTCGATGAAAAGGATGCGGGTGAGCGGGTATCGCTCGTGGCTGGAGGGTAGCTCGGAGCGCGACCCGAAGAGAATCACGGTCTCGATCTCGCGTGGGCGAAAGTCGCGTCGTCGGCAGTAGGGCTTCGGATTGAGATGCTTCCAGAGGAGCTGACGAGCCAGCTCGATGCGGTTGAAAATGGAATGGTCGTGGTAGAGCTGGAATTCGACGAGGTAGCAGGGGTCGTCGGGATTGACTGGTTCGAGGAGTAGGTCGCAGCGAAGTTCGAGCTGTTTCAGCGTGTGCGAAGATCCGCGACAGCCGACCGGGAGCGGAAGCTCGGTGAGTTCGCGCAGCCACTCGGGATGGTCGCGGAAGAGTTCGTGAAAGATGTGATCAGTGTCCAAGTGGACAAATAGTAGCTTCAAGAGGCAAGCTCCCGCAAACGGCTTTTCAGCGGAGATGGCCGTCCCGTCGGCTCCGCCAGTCTCAGCTCAAAATCTCCTCAACCACATTCCCATACACATCGGTGAGCCGGAAGTCGCGGCCGCCGTGGAAGTAGGTCAGCGCCTCGTGATCGACGCCCATGAGGTGAAGCAGGGTGGCGTGAAAGTCATGGATGTCGACTTTGTCCTTCACCGCGTAGTAGCCGAACTCGTCGGTCGCGCCGTGATGGTGGCCAGCCTTCACGCCGGCGCCGGCGAACCAGGTCGTGAAGCCGTGAGGATTGTGGTCGCGTCCGTTCTGGTGGCGTCCGGTGATGCCGTCGAAGAATTCAAAGGTCGGGGTGCGGCCGAATTCGCTGCCGCAAATGACGAGGGTATCATCGAGCAAACCGCGCACCTTGAGATCGTGGAGGAGACCCGCGATGGGTTTGTCGACGGCGTTGGCGTTGCCGCGGTGGCCTTTTTCCAGCTCTGAGTGCTGATCCCAGAGGTTGCCATAGCGTGCCGTGGCATGATTCACGGTGATGTAGCGCACCCCCGCCTCGGCGAACCGGCGCGCGAGCAACAAGGCGCGGCCGAACTCGTCGGTGTGCTCCTCGTCGATCCCGTAGAGTTTGCGGGTCGCCTCGGACTCGTTCTCGAGGTGGAGGAGATCCGGGGCCTCGGTCTGCATGCGGAAGGCCAACTCCATCTCGTCGAGCTGGGGATCGACGCCCTGAGCTTGCTCGATCTCGCGGATGAAATCGAGGTGGCGTTTCTGCTCGCGGAACCCCGGCTCAAGATTTTCCCAGGCGAGCCGCGACGATTTTTTGTCGGGCCGATCCACCGCCGTGCCGCCGAATTTCCCGGGGAGGAATCCGGTCGGGCGGTTCGGGTCGGACGGGGTGATGTCGATGTAGGCTGGCAGGTTCTCGTTCATCGCCCCGAGCCCATAGACGAGCCAGCTCCCGAGAGTGGGACGCACCTCGATGGGCACGCCCGTATGCAGGACGCGCTTGGCGGTGACGTGGTCGTTGCTCTTGTGATTGAGCGAGTGGATGAAGCAGAGCTCGTCGATGAAACGCCGGTTGACCTCGGGAAAAAGATCGCTCGCATAGGTGCCGCTTTTACCCCAGTGCCGCCATTCAAAAGGCGAGGGGATCACAGTACCCTGCTTCGCAAAGGTGAAGCTCGGCGGGCGGATCGAGTCGGGGAGCGGCTGCCCGGCGTATTTCGCGAGAGCCGGTTTGTGGTCGTAGGAATCGAGCTGGGAGAGCCCGCCTTCGAGGAAAATGTAGATGATGCGTTTCGCCGCCGGACGATGATGGAGCGTCTGCAGCGGGCCTCCAGTCGCGTGGAGCAGTCCCTGACGCGATAGCAGATCAGCCGCCGCGACGGAGCCGAGACCGAGGAAACTTTTCCTCAGCCAGTCACGTCGCGAGAAGGAATCTGGACAGCAGTTATTCAAGGTGACGGAAGGTGTGGGAGGAGAAGAGGCCGAGGCAAACCCGCGTCCAGGCCTCGGCTTCGGTGAGTCCGGCGGTGTCGATAGAGTCGGCCACGTAATCAGCGATCGCCTCCTGTGCTCCGCTCGAGGGCGGACGCCCGAGGACGATCTCGTGGAGGGCCCGGGCGCGCTCGGTGGGTTTGTCAGGGTATGCGGCGATGAGCTCTTCGGCGAGCTTGCCGGCGTAGTGGCGGGGGAGGGGATTGTTGAGCCACCAGAGCGATTGGGCCGGGCTCGAGCTGTCGTCGCGGTCGTGCATGGGGCGGCCGGAGTCGTCAAAGCCGAAGAGCGGGAACATTTTCCGGATCTCGACGCCGAGCCCGAGCGGGGCCCGCGACGAGGTCAGGATGTAAAGGGCGCGGTCTTTGGACTTCGCCGTCTCGAGGGCGGCCCCGGCCGTCTGGCGGGGCACTTTCCCGATGCTCGTGAGCAGGCTGTCGTAGATTGCCTCGACCTCGAGGCGACGTGCGGGAAAGCGCGAGAGCAGCAGCCCGTCGGCGTCTCCGGCGAGGCTGTCGGGCGTCTTCACCGAGGAGGCGAGGTAGGTCTCGGAGAGCATGATGACACGGTGGAGATGCTTGATCGACCAGCCGCCTTGGATCAGTTCTGATGCAAGCCAGTCGAGGAGCTCCGGATGGGAGGGCGGGCTGCCCTGCTTGCCGAAGTCATCGGTCGTGCGGACGAGTCCGGTCCCGAAATGCCAGTGCCAGATCCGGTTCGCCATGACCCGGGCGGTGAGGGGATGATCGGGATGGGCGAGCCACTGGGCGAACTGGACGCGGCCGCTCTCGTTCGGCGGGATGGGGAAAGTCGCCTTGATGAGATGGTCGGCGAGCCCGGGATTTCCCCTCGGGACCGGATCTCCCTGCGACGAGTAAGGGCTGCCGCCCGGGTGGATCGGGAGGTCGAGTTGATCTCCGTCGCGAACCGCGAGAGTGAAAGGAAAGTCGGGCCGACTCTGGTCAAGGGCGGCGATGGATTTTTCGAGGGACTCGATCTCCGCTTTTTCTTCCGCGGTGAGTAAGGATCGGGTCTCGGCGACGGTCGGCTGACCGAGGGTGGAGCGCCACTCTTTCTCAACCGGGCCGAGCGGGCCTTTGATCAGGACAAAGCGGTCGAGGACGGGAAAAGGCTCGTGGCGGTCGACTTTCAAACGGAGAAAGAGCGTCCCCGCTTTCAGATCGCGGAGTGAGACCGGACCCCAGCGGAGGTGGTCGGGCGACTCGCCGAAGGTGCTCTGCCCGAGGATGCGGGCGGAGGTGGTTTCGTTGTTCAACTCCAGTTCGACCGGGGCGGGTTCGGTCGAGGCATAGCGCACGAGCAGGGTGTAGTTCCCCGGTTCGGGGATGGTGAGGCGGTAGCGCACCCACTGGTCGAGGCGGCGACGCGAGGCGATCGCTTCACCGTCGCCCAACGGGATCGTCTTGAGATCCTTCTGGCCGTCGAAATTCTCGGCGTCAAAGGCGAGCACGGTCGCGGGCAGGGTGCCGTCGCCGAAGGTCTCTTCCGCTATGACCCGCTCCCGTGCCGTCGCGAGTAGCGCAAAGCGGGCCTCGACGAGGGATTTTCTCTTTTCGTCGAGCGAGGCCGCTTTTTCCAAGGTCTCCTCCGGCGCGAGTGCCCGAACGGCCCGGGGACGTCCGTCTTTCCATTCCTCGGAAAAGTATTCAGTGATCTCGGTGCTGCGGAAGATCCCGGCGAGGGCGTAATAATCACGGATCGAGATCGGGTCGAACTTGTGGTCGTGGCAGCGGGCGCAGGAAAAATCCATTGCGAGGAAGGCCCGCGTCGCGGTGGAGATCTGTTCGTCGACGATGTCGAGGCGCAGCTTGTTCGGGTCAGTGCACTCGTCGAACCACTGCCCGATCGAGAGAAAAGCGGGAGCGGTGAGCCGGTCGAAGTCGTCTTTCCCGGGCAGAAGATCTCCCGCGAGCTGCTCGGTGAGGAAGCGGTCGTAGGGCTTGTCGGCGTTGAAGCTCTTCACGACATAGTCGCGATACGGTTCCGCGAGATCGATCTCGTCTATGCCGGGGACCTTCACCGTTCCCTGGACATAGCGGGCCACATCGAGCCAGTGGCGGCCCCAGCGCTCCCCGTAGTGCGGCGAAGCGAGAAGGCGGTCGATGACCTTTGCCCAGGCATCCGGCGAATCATCGGCGAAAAATGCAGCGATCTCTTCCCGTGTCGGAGGCATCCCCGTGAGATCAAGCGTGGCCCGCCGCAGGAGGGTGTGGCGGTCGGCCGCTTCATTTTGAAGGAGATTTTTTTCGGCAAGCTTCGCCTGGATGAAAGCATCGACCGCATTGGCCCCCTCGCTCACCGCCGGGCGAGTGATCGGGCGCAGCGACCAGTGGTCCTGTGCCAGCAGCGGTGAGGCAAAAACGCAGGCGAAAATCAGTAGAGACCACAGGCCCGGACTCGCAAAGCCCAAGCCTTCGGCGCGGCGAAGGGAGCGGGGCGTTGGAGTCGTCATGGTTGGAAAATGGGATGGGAAAGATCGGCTCATTTCGGCCGGGGAGGAGAACCCTCACTGCTTTGACCATTCCCGACGAGAAATGTGTGTCACGTGATCGTGGTGATGAATACGCGGCGAGTGCGCCGGAGAGCGCGGCGGGTGAAAAATGCCTGAGATAAGTTACGCTGAAGGAAGGGGCAAATCAAGCGGGGCGTCTCGCGGGTTGGGTGGGAGGTTTTGAAAGAAACCCCGCCGAAACGTTTACGGGAGCTCTTTTAACTCGCTCGTTTCGACTAGCGACGTTGGCGGGCTTGACGCAGTAGCGCCGGGCAAGTTCCCAATTGTCGATTAGCGACATCTTCCCGGATCGGGCGATTCCATTCAGGACGCCCGAGCGGTCCAGTCTTCCAATGCCAAGCCGGAAACACGGCTGAATTCCCTCGTATTGTTCGTCGCCAGTGTCCATCCGCGACTCTGGGCCACTCCTGCGATCTGCAAATCATGCGGGCCGATGACGCAGCCGCGTGATTCGAGATCGTGGCGGATGCGGGCGGCGGATTCGGCGGCCAAATCGTCATAGGGTGCGGAAGGATGCCGGGCGAACAGATCCGCCAACAAGGCCAAGCGCTCCTCTGGCCGCTCGTATCCTAGCGCGCCGTGCAGCAACTCTTCCTTCACTACCGAGCAGAGCCACACTTCCTGCGGCGGCAAGGCTTTCAATCTTTCCGCGAGAGGCGGGCAACGTCCTTTCAGAAGCCGTATCCAGTGGTTCGTGTCCAGCAGCCAAGGCATCACCATGCCTCCCGTGTCTCCATCGGCAACTCGGCAGGTTCGTCCCAGGCCTGACCTTCGCAGCGGCCGTACCAGCGACTCCAATAGGTATCGAAAAAGTCCCCCGGCGGATTTGGGGTGACAGGCGACGCATCGCCGACGTGTATGCTGTGCAGGTAGTCGAGTAAGCGCTGGACTACGTCTTCTGGCAGCAGGGAGGCTTCGCGTTGGAGCTGTTCGCGAACAGACATGGGTAAATCGTAGTCTACCGACCTGGCGTGGTCAAACCCGAAGAAAAGGTCGGGCACGGACGAAGTGAAGAACGAGCTGGGACTATAGGTGCGACGAACGGGCCCTGAAACTAAGGGGCTCCGCGCTCGCGTATGGCCTGATGGAGTGACTTGAAAAGCCCGGGATCGGCTTAAGGTTTATGGTGTCTCAAACGTTCCAGTAATTGGACAGGCAGCCAGAAATAGGTTTCATTACTGCCAGTCTAGCCCTCTGACGATTCTTAACAACCATGGCCAGTTCTTATCATCTTCCCCGCGTCAATCCGTGCTTTGTTACCCATAATCTTGCTTTGGGCGGCGCACAAACGGCGGTCTTGCGCTACATCAGTGCGCTGCCGGACTGGGTTCGCGAGCGCACGACCCTGTATTCGCAGTCGGATGACATGCCCCTGCTTGACGCAGCGGAGAAAAGCGGCTTTTCCTGCGGCAAGGTGACACGCGAGGCCCCGATCGATCCTTCGGCCTGGTTTTTGAGCTACGGCGACCTCTCCGGTCTGCCTCAGCGGCCCACTTCGCTCGTGTTGCATTCGTGGGACGATGCCGGATGGCGTTTCATCCATCGCGCCTACGACGACCTCCGCGGCATGACTGTCGCCGGGGTCTCGCAGAAGGTTCTCGACCGTTATTCCGAGTGGGCGAAAGAAAAAGGCCACCGTGTCCTCGGGGTGATGACTCCGCCGGTCTCCGAATTTGCCGCGGTCAAAGGCGACTACGATACCACCGGTCGCCTCGTCGTCGGCTGGATGGGTCGTCCGCTCGAGTCCAAGGGGATCATGAGCCTGCCGTATCTCCTCGAGGCCGAGCCCCGCATGGTCATCCGCGCCTGGACCGGAGCCGAGACCGCCGGGCTTGAGTTCACCCAGCGCACCCAGGCCGAGGCTCTCGCGAAGGTCAAGGCGCTCGCTGTGAAGCTCGGGGTTGCCGACCGTCTCGACATCCGCCCGCTCGATTTTAATCCCTTTCACTACCGCCACCGTCTCGACGGCTGCCACGTCCTCCTCGGGAACAGTGAGAAAGAGGGGTATCTGCTCACCGCCGCCGAGGCTCTCAGTTGCGGTATACCCGTCGTCGTGACGAAGACCTGCGGCATCGCCGATCTCATCAAAAACGGCTACAACGGCTACGTGATCGACTGGAACGCCAATCCGAAGAAGCTCGCCAAAGACGCTCATCGCGCCCTCCTCAAGGCGGCAACTCTTTCCGGGGTCAACTGCCTTGCCTCGGCCGTGAATCTCTCGCTCGGGGCGAGCTACGCCTCGGCTCACCACCATCTCCTCGCCGAGATGACCGGCACCGCCTTGCATCACCCCGAAGCCCGCGTCACCGTCGGTCTCCGCATTCACAAGGGCACCGACCTCGCCAAACTCGACGATGCCGTCTCCAGTCTCGCCTCGCAGACCTACCGGAAATTTAAGGTGAAGCTCCTCGTCGATGGGCCTTGGGCTTTTGCCGAACCGCTTGCGAAACGCTACGGGCTGCCGCTCATCTGCACCGGACTCGAGCCCGATATCGAGCATTGCAGTTGGCTTCACCGTCAGGCCGTGGCCGAGTGCGATACCGAGTTTTACAAGCCGCTCGACTACGACGACCAGCTCATGCCGACCTACCTCGAGCGGGCCGTTCACATGATGGAGCTGAAGAAGGTCGATGTCTACGGCTGTCTCCTTCTCACGCACGAGAACGGCGAGATCACTCCGCGTCTCCACTGGCCCAACAAAGGCGTCGAGACGATGTTCACGGGGAATTCGGATCACAACATGCTGCCGCATTCGTCCGTCCTCATCCGCGCCGCGATCGCCCGCAAGGCCGGCAACTACCAAGAGCGCGCCATCGGTCTCGGGGCCGACGATTATCACCTCTGGTATCGCGTCCACCTCGCCGGCGGCAAATTCTTCCGCGACGACGAAGTCCGCAACGTCGTCTACCGCATCCACGACGCGAATTCCCTTACGATCCGTCGCGCCCGCTTTGGCGAGACGGAGAAAAAGCAGAAGCTCTCTCTTCTTCAAAAAGCGGCTGCCGCCGCCGGGATCACCTTGTTGACCGCGCCGCTCTTCGGCACGATCGGCTGTGCGGACGACTCCGCGCCTCCTGCGCCGGGGACGAAAGGCAACTCCGCTGAGAAGGCGAGCGCTTCCGACGAAGGTAAGACCACTGCCGCCGCCGCCCCGACGACGGAGAAAAAGCGCACCGATCCGCCGCATTCGTAACGACTGCTGCATCGGAAAGTAGTGAAACTCGTGAGAGTTTTGGAGGACAGGGCCACCGCCCGAAGGTCTCACGACCTCCGCTCCGCTCTTTACGGCGCCCTTACAGCCGGGCCCGCCTCACCAACCGGTGATGCTCGAAGGCAGGTGCTCCGGGATAGAGCACGCCATGTAGAGCACGCCCATGGCCGGGATGGCTCCCTCGACGTAGGTGTAGGTTCCGCCGCTCGGACAGGAGGGTTCCTGGCGGATGAACCCGGTCGGATTGATGATGCGTGACTTGATGTTACTGACCGTTTGTCCGGGTTCGATCTGGTGCATGTTGCAGTAGGCGCGTATCGCCTTCTGCATCGTAGCGACCTGTTGGACACAGATCGCACGGTTGGCACCTTCCTTGTAAGAACCGACTCCAATGAAGAGCACAGCAATAAGACCCAACAGGGTCGTCACCACGAGGGTAACCTCGATGAGGGTGAGCCCGCGGATACGGGGAGAGGGTGACGGAGGGGGACAGTGCATTGAGCGATCTAAATAAGATAATAATCATAATTACAATAATTAAAAGAATTAATGCGGAACGTTACTTGACCGGGTTTTGAGCTCGAGAGCTTCCCATAGCGTTGGATTCAACCTGAAAGGCGGCGTCCTTCAGCAGAGTGGCGAGGGACCCCAGGGGAACCGAAACGGGAGGGGTAAGGTTCTTTTGGAAAATGTGTCTGGATATCCCCGGCAAAGTGGACTACGTAGGAAAAGTAATCAGGTCACCATCAGCCCATCGGGGGCATTTCTCGTTTGTTAGGTACTTAATTCCTCTGGAATAGCTTGCTTAGGCGCGATGCTCGCTTCACGGGGATGGACCTGTGGTGAACGCACTAAGACACTATGAAGCTATTCGTTGGAAATCTATCGTACGACGTCTCGGAAGATGAACTTCGCGAGGCATTCGCTGAATTCGAGCCTCTTCTCGAATTCTATCGCCCTCATGACCGGGAGACCGGCAAGCCTCGCGGGTTTGCCTTTGTTACCCTCGTGGATCAGGAAAAAGGGGAGGCGGCCATCGCCGCGCTCAACAACAAACGACTCGGCGGTCGCGAGCTGAAGGTCAATGAGGCGGAAGACCGTCGCAACCGGCCTCCGGCGCGCAGTAATCACTCTGGTGACGACGAAGCCACTCTCGGCAATCTGCCCCGGGTCGATGACAGGCCCATGGGCAAAGACGGCCAGAAGGTCCGCTACAAGTCGATCTGAGCAGTCGCCGCTCAGCGGGCCTTCCCCTCCTGCATCAGGATAGCGGGGTGATCTTTCTCAAAAAAAGGTCAGGGCATTTCTCGAGCCGCCGGGATCCCGATGCGGAGGTCAGTCTCTCACGGCTTTTTCATCTCTTCGGCAAAGCGGTGCCGTATCTCGGGCAGAGTTCCGAGGGTCAGGTAGACCGTGTAGCGGTAGGAAAAGCCGGGCTCGATGACGAGTCGCTTGATCGGCGCGACGTAAGAGCAGGCAGCCTTGGCACGGTTGTTGAGATCCCCCTCGGCCCGGTAGCAGGTGATCGTCTCTACGCCGGGCACCAGCACACCGATACCGCGCCCGCTCGCGTCAGTGTAGGCGACCCAGGGCTGGGCGATCTCGTAGCGTTCGTTCGGCCAGCCGGGGACGATCGTCTTCGGTTCGGTCTCGCCGGCCGCGACAAAATGGAGATTCGGATAGGCGGCATCGACGAAGACTGCGGGCAACTCCTGATCCTGAAGGGGATGGGTCACCGTGCCCGAGTATTCCATCTCGTAGTCGATCCGCACGACAAATTCGAGGAGCTGGATCTTCTGCCGCAGAACGACCTCGCGGAGCAGTTCGCCCGTTGCCCAGTGCACCGGCACGGAGACTGACTCGATCACATTTTCTTTCGCGGAGAAAGTTGTTAGCTCTGAGGGCTTGTTTTCCCAGTTCCCTCCCTGGACCGGATTCCACCGCCACGGTTTTCCGTTCCAATCGCTCCCGTCGCTGGCCCCGTACCACGACTGCTGCACGTAGCGGCCGAGATCGTAGCGATTCAGCACATTCGAATCTCGACCGCTCTCCGAGAGCCAGCCGATCGCGGCCCCGCCCGAACGATTCACGCCGAGACGGATCTTGCCGTTGTCGAGATAGACCCAATCTTCGGGCGGCGCCGCCGTGGCGAGGGTGGTGAAACCGATCAGGAAAAGGACGGCGAGAAAGCGGAACATTCAGATCGGGGGGAAATCACGGCTTAAGAATGACCTTCAGGAGCCCCTCGTTGTTGCGATGGAGCCGGGCGAACCAGTCGGCTCCGTCCGAGAGAGAGGCCACTGCCGAGATGAGCGGCGCGACTTTGATTTTCCCCGAGGCCACGGCTTCGACGGCTTCGCCATATTCGCCGGCCGAGGCGCAACTGCCGAAGACACTCAGCTCCCGCGTCACGATGGCCTGGAGGGGAAAGGGGACCTCGGCCTTGAGATTGCCGACGCAGCTAATGCTGCCGCCTTTGCGGACCGACTCGATCGCCAGCTTGATCGTGGGGCCGAAGCCGACCACCTCGAGGGCGACATCGGCCCCGTCGGGATTGCCCACCAGCTCGCGGACGCGGGCGGGGACTTCGTCATTGGAAAGGAGCACCTCATCCGCCCCGAGTTCTTTGGCGAGGGCGAGACGCTTTTCATCGAGATCGACGGCGATGACCATGCCTGCGCCCTTGGCCTTGAGGGCCTGCACGATGAGCAGACCGATCAGTCCAGCCCCGATCACGACGGCCGAGTCACCGGGCTTCAAGGGGAGGCGATTGACCCCGTGGAGAGCAATCGAGACAGGCTCGGCAAAGGCGGCGTGGTCGTAGGAGAGGTCGCCGGGGATGGCGTAGAGGATGTGCTCGGGCACTTTGACGAACTCGGCGAAGGCACCGTTGCGCCGGTATTCGCCACAGGAGACCCCGAGGACATTTCGGTTCGGGCAGAGATTGACCTGGCCGGCGAGGCACGACGGGCATTTGCCGCAACACACCGTCGAGTCAAAGGTGACGCGGTCGCCCACTTTCCACTTCCGCACCGCATTGCCGACCTTCGAGATCTCGCCGGCAGCCTCGTGTCCCATGATGATGGGGGGGATGCGCCGTCCCGAGCTGCCGTCCATGCCGTGGATATCCGACCCGCAGATGCCGCAGGCCTTGACCGAGACGAGGACTTCATTCTCCGAGATCTCCGGTTCGGGCGCGTCGCTGAACTCAAACTGATTGTAGGCCGTGAGGGTGAGGGCTTTCATGTAAAAATGGGACTTGAACCGAACTCCTAACCGCAAGAAGGTTTGCCATCAATCCAAAAACCCCACTCGTCCTCCCCGATCCATGAGAAATTTCCTTACCGGGATCTGCCTGACCGCCGCCGCCCTGCTGCTGACGCAGTGCGAGACGATGGACACGACCGCACCCGGTTCTGTCTCGAGCCTGGTCGTTACGGGCACCCTCTTTTATCCCGACGAGCGGGGAGTCACCTATCGGGTTCCGGCCGGGGCTCAGGTCATCGGCGCGGGCGGGGTGGACTGCATCTACATCATCGAGACGGGCGGTTCGGTCATGGCTCACTCGGGCAACGGGAATAGCTATCGGGTGAAAACGGGTGGCCATTTCCGCGGGTTCACCCATCAGGCGACCGACTGCACGATCACCTATGAACCCGGGGCCGTGATCGAGCAGGAGCAGATCGGACCGGGGACTACTTTCGTCAGTTCCTGACGAGGCGCAGGGTCCGCTCCAGGCCTTCCCGGCCGGCGTAGGTCTGATCGGGCACATAATTCTCGACCAGGGTGAATTTCCCCGACTCTGTGAATCGCTCGAGCAGCTCCTCCATGGTTGAGCCGTGCGGCGGACCTCCACCGGGTTGATGCCCGTCATCGTAGGGATCCATGTAAAATACTCCGAGGAGACTGCCACCCGGCCTCAGCGCCGCATGGACCGCCTCGACGTAGCCCTCGCGCCGAGCGGGATCGATCGCGCAAAAGCAGGTGTGCTCCCAGATCCAATCGTAGGCGCTGAGATGACGCTCATCGAGGGCAAAGAGATCGCCTGTTTCGTAGGATTCCACACCTGCGGCAGGAAGGTCGCGGGCGAGTTCGAGCGCCTTCGGCGAGATGTCGAATCCGATCACGCACCCCACCCCGGGACAGGCCGCGATGGCCCTGACATCGTGCCCGAGCCCGCACCCGGGGACGAAGACACGGCCACGCAGCTCTCCGGGATGGGCCTCGATCCACTCGAGCAGGGGCGGGGCGGCGGCGCCTTTGTCCCATGGCGTCTGTTCTTCGCGGTATTGTTGATCCCAGTTCGCACTCATGTTGGAAAAAAGTAGGAGGTTTCTTGACTCAAAAGCTTACGTCAGGAAAGTGGAATTGCCCGTCGAAGTGTGGTATGAAACGCCAGTAACCTTTCCCGATGAGTAACCCAAAATCCCTTTCTCCCGAGCAGATCTCCCAAATCCAGGCATGGGCCGATGAGGGAGACGGGTTTCCCGAGATCCAGAAAAAGCTCCGCGAAGAGTTCGAGGTCCGCATCACTTACCTGGAGACCCGTTTTCTCCTCGAAGATCTCAAGATCGAGCTGAAGTCCGCTCCCGAGCCGGAACCAGAGCCCGAAGTCGTTCCCGAAGAGAACTCAGTCGCTGACGAAACGATCACCGACGGGGAGATCCCCGGTGCCGTAGGCGACGGTGACGCCACGGCAAAGGTCAGCATCGACTCCGTCCTGCGACCCGGAGCGATCATCAGTGGCAAAGTGGATTTTGGCGGCGGCCATATCGCCTCGTGGTGGCTCGATCAGATGGGGCGCCTCGGCATGGACCCGATCGCGGATGGATTCCGGCCGAGCGAGGCGCAGGCCCTCGCCTTCCAGGACGAACTTCGCGGTGTCATTCAGAAGAGCGGACTCTGAGCACGAGCAGGGGCACGCCTCGTATCGTGATCGTCTCTGTCCCCGCGACCGGGCGATCACCGAGCTTTGCCCGCATCGCCGCTTCCGCCTCGGGCCGGCCGACTACGAGAGCGGTATCTACTGGGATCGTGTCCGATTCGCCGATCCCATCGACCTTGCCGACCACATAGAAGAGTAGGCGTAAGTGTTTTGTTAGTCTCTCGCGGAACTCTGCATCCGCGTAGATCACGATCCGCGATTCTTTGTCGGGAACGAAGGCCCGGATTTCCACTGCCGCGTCGCGGAAGAGGTCATCATCGGCCTGGAAGGGAGTGAGCGCATGGATCAGCGAAGGCCATCCACCCGCAATGAGGAGCGCCGTGAGCAGAAAGGTTGGCCGTTTTTTCCACGGACCCATGACGAGGCCGCTCACCCCGCCGAGGACGATCATGCCGGCGATGATGGGAAGCCACGCGGGAGCAAAACCCCGTGCGCTGCCGTAAAGAGCGATGGCAAAGGGAGCGATCGCGAGCGTCGCGATGAACCAGGGAATGAGACGGCGGTCCATTTTCACGTATTTCCCCCGTACCGATCCGGGCAATCGGGCAAAGAGATCCACCGTGATCAGTGCGACGAGTGGGTAGACCGGGAGGAAGTAGCGGGGGAGACCGCCCGGCATCAGGCAGATCATCGCGAAGCTCACTCCGAGGCAGACGAGAGCGCCGCGAATGATCGCATCGGAACGAATCGACGGGTCGAGTCTGATGATACCCTTCTGAAGAAAAAAGAGGGCAAAGAAAAAGGGGATGATCCACGGTAGAAAACTCGCCGGGATTTTCAGCGGCGTGGTAAGCCAGCGGTCCCACTCGATCTCCTTTGGATTTGCCCGGACCGTGAGCTGCTCCATCCAGGTGCCGACCGTATCCGTGCCCGATCCAGTCGCCGAGATATTGAGAAAGACCCATGGCAGAAAGATCGCCGCCATCAGGAGCAACCCGACGGCGTGGGCGGGATGCAGCAGCGATCTCAATCTGGCGGCAAAGCGCAGCGTGAAGAGCAGGAAAAGCGCCCAGAAAAGCAAATGAACCGGGCCTTTTAGCAGGCATCCCGCTCCGAGCAGCAGATACGGCAGCGTCCAGTAAAGCCAGGGCGATCGGTCATCCGACCAAAGCCGGATCCAGACAAAGCAGGCCATGCCGAAGAGCGCAACAAAGAGCGGCTCGATCTCCGCTGAGCGTCCCTTTTCGATCAGGCTGATCGACGTGAGGAGGATCAGCGAGAGAGTGAGAGCGCCCTCGTTCCCTTTCTCCCGACGGAAGAGAAAAAAGCCGCCGAGTGCCAGCGCGAGCAGGCTCAGGGCCGACGGGAGTCTCGCTGTAAACTCCGAGGCGACGCCCGTCAGGGAGAACATCCCCGCAATGACCCAGTTGATCAGTGGCGGTTTGTTCGAATAGACCTCGCCGGCGATCCGCGGCACGATCCAGTCGCCTGAGCGCAGCATCTCCTGCGCCGGCAGGATGCGCCGGATCTCTTCGCCCTTCAACTCCGTCTCACCGAGGGCGGGAAGATAAATGGCCGCCCAGACAGAACAAAGCAGCGCTAGGCAAGTCCACAGTTTCATCAACCCTGCTCGTTAAAAGCGGGCGATGCCAAAAGCAAGCGGATTGCTCCGCGAATCGTCTTACGCGCGAAATACTGTTACTTGAAGGTAGAACGGGTCTCCAGGCCCGTTCATCGCCCGCCCCCGGCCCTATACCTCCCAGCCCTCGCGATAGGCCTCGCGGCTCCAGTATTTCTCCGCCGTCGGGCTGTCGACCAGTCGCCCCGTCGCGGGATCGACGTTGATCGCTCCGGTGCTGCGGTAGGCGATGTTCCCGAGATGGCACAGCATCGAGCTGATCTGCGCATCGGCGATGGTCTGGTTCAGCGCCGTTCCTTCGCGGATCGCGTCGGCGAAGTTCGTGAAATGCGGCACGTCGGTCGGCGGCTCGGTGTTTTTCTCCAGCTCCTTGCCGGCGATATCGTAAATCGTCCAGCCCGAGGTGCCGAAGTCCATCTTGCCGCCGTCACCATAGATCGAGACGAAGGCATGGGACTCGGGCTTGCGCCGGTGACACGACGACGCCTCCCAGGAGATCCCCACCTTGCCATCGTAGTCATAGGTCGCCGAGATCGTGTCGGGCGTCTCCTGATCGTCGTCGAAATGGTAGCGTCCCCCGTTGCAGGTGACGCGGGTCGGGTAGTCCACCCCCATCGCCCAGCGGGCGATGTCGAGACCGTGCGGTCCGTTGTTGGCGAGCTCGCCTCCCCCGTAGAGCCAATGCCAGTGCCAGTTGTAGGGCACGAGATTGTCCTTGTAGGGAGCGTCGGGCACGGGACCCTGCCACATCAGCCAATCGAGCTCTGCCGGCGGGGGCGTGACCTTTCCTTTCCCGATCCCGACACGGGCGCTGTTGTAAAAGCAGCGGGCATAGCGCAGCTCCCCGATGACGCCTTCGCGCAGCTTCTGGATGGCCTCCTTCATTCCGGGAAAGGATCGCCGCTGATTGCCCATCAGCACCTGCCGATTCGAGTCCTTCGCCGCCTGCACGAGCGCCATCGCCTCGTGCGCGCTGTAGCTCCCCGGCTTCTCCACGTAGACATTCTTCCCGGCCTTCAGGGCGAGGATCGCCGCCGGAGCGTGCCAGAAATTCGGTGCGGCGATGGAGATGGCGTCAATGGTAGGGTCGTCGAGGATGCGGCGAAAATCGCTCACCTTTTCCGGCATCTTCTCCTGCTTGCCCTCGATCGTGTTCGCGCCCGAGACGAGGCGATTCGCATCGACGTCGCAGACGTAGGCGATCTCCGCGTTCGGCACGTCGAGGTAGGCCTTGATGTGCGCCTTGCCGCGGCTGAGCCCCATCACTCCGACCCGCAGGCGTGAGTTGGCTCCCTTGGCCTGGCCGAGGAGCAGGTTCGGGCCGGTCGCAACAGCACCGGCAGCGAGAGCCGTGCCGATGAAGCGGCGGCGTGAGGGGGAGGGGGAGGCGTTGATCATGTTCCTAAACTAAAGAGGTCACGGCCTTCCGGCCAAAGCAAATTACGGCGTGTTTGCGGAGGTCGGGGTCGCCTCGTCGGCAACGTCCCCGGCAACGCCCCAGCCGCCGCCGCCCGGCGTCTCGATCACGAGCCTGTCCCCCGGCTGCGCCGAAAAGGCGGTGATCCCCGGCAACTCCGCTCCATTCAGGGTCTGCCTCCCGCGCATTCCGTCCCCGCCACCCGCGAGACCGTAGGGCGCGACGACCCGATGCTGTGTCAGCAGCGAAACCTCGAGCGGTTGGAGGAATTCCACCTCGCGCACGATCCCGTCGCCCCCGTGCCAGCGCCCTTTTCCGCCCGATCCCGCCCGCAGGGAAAAGCGATGCAGCCGCACCGGATAGCGCTGCTCGAGGATCTCCGGGTCGGTGATCGCCGTGTTCGTCATGTGCGTGTGTATTCCCGGGGTGCCGTCGTAGCCGGGCCCCGCGCCCGATCCGCCGCAGATCGTCTCGTAGTAGCCGAAGCTCTCGTCGCCGAAGAGAAAATTGTTCATCGTCCCCTGCGAGCAGGCCTGCAAGCCGAGCGCGCGCAGCAGCGTATCGACGACACGCTGGCTCGTCTCGACATTTCCCCCGACCACCGCCGGGCAGAGGCTCGCGTCGCTGTCAAAGACCGGATTCAAAAACGAGGGTGGCAGATCGAGCTGCACCAGACTCATCATGCCCTCGTTCAAAGGCACCGGCGTCTGCGACCAGAGCCGCAGCGCATAGAGAACCGCACTCTGAATGATCGCCGGGGTCGCATTCAGGTTGCCCGGATGCGAGCGCGCCGATCCGGCAAAGGAGATAAAAAGTCTTCCTCCCTCGCAGCGCACTGCCGCCCGGATCTCCGTTCCGTCATCGAGACTCTCCACCGCCTCACCCGAGACGAAGCCCGATCGTGCCAGATGATCGCCGAGGGCTTCCCGGCTGAGCGCTTTCAGGTGAGCAAACTGCTCCCGGACTCGCTCGACCCCGTGCGTCGCCAGCAGCGACGACAGGATCGCGACGCCCCGCTGATTCGACGCGAGCTGGGCATTGAGATCCGCGAGATTGTCGGCGATGCGCCGCGTCGGATAGGGCGCTGTCGTGAGAATTTGCTCCACCTCGGCGAAACACGAGACCCCGCCCCGAATCAACCAGGTCGGGGAAATGACGACCCCTTCCTCCGCGAGGTTCCTCGCTCCCGGCGGCATCGAGCCCGGAGTGATCCCGCCGATCTCGGCATGGTGCGCCCGGTTCGCGATGTAGGCGACCGGGTCCGCCGACCCCGCCGCGAAGACCGGGGTGATAAGGGTGACATCTGGCAGATGTGACCCGCCCACTGCGGGATGATTTGTCACGATGGTGTCGCCCCGGGCCATCGCGATGCTCTCGCGCACCCGCCGCACACACAGCCCGAGGGCCCCGAGGTGTACGGGGATGTGCGGCGCGCTGGTGATTAGTTCGCCGTCGCCGTCGAGCAGCGCGCAGGAAAAGTCCGCCCGCTCTTTCACATTCGTTGAGATCGCCGAGCGTTGCAGCATCGTGCCCATTTCGCGGACGAGATTGTCAAAACGATGGCGAAAGAGCTCGCGCCCGATCTGCTCGGGCCGCGCCTCTGCTTTGTCCCCGGTGAGACCCTGACAGGACAACACGAGAGCCCCGTTCCCGGCCGCCAGAGCCGACCAGGCCGCCGCGAGATAGAGCGTGCTGAATCGATCCTGAATCACGATTGGCCCCTCGATGCGGTCTCCCGGAGAGAGTGATGCCTTGTCCAGAAAGGCCGAGGCCACAGGGTGGAGTGCGCGACGAGACCCTCTCAGGTCATCGGGATTCGTCACCCGCAAAGGTGCCCGACCCGTGCCCGCGATGGCACGGTAGCTCACCACCTCGATCGCCCGATCCGACGGCGGGGCGTAGCCGAAGGTCGCCTCATACAGTTGTCGGTAGGCTGCACCGAGGGTCTCCACCGTATCGACGTCGAGCGTCAGGGTGGCATCCTGCCCCGCGAGCCGCAGCTCCGCGAGGCGGCGGGTGATCGTTCCCGATTGACCGGCGGCGGTGAGCAGAGCGAGCGCCCGACTCTCGATCTCGTGAAAATGGCGGGCCAGTCCCTCCGTCTCCACCGCCAGATTGAGCTGAGCTTCGGCCATGCGTTCGATGCTCGCGTGCTCCAGACCGTAGGCGCTCAGCAGACCCGCTTCGCCGGGGATGAGAATGGTCTGCATTCCGAGGCGCTCAGCAATCTCACAGGCATGGAGAGGCCCTGCTCCGCCGAAAGCGAGCAGCGCGTAGTCGGCCGGGTCAGCCCCGTCGCGAATCGAGATCGTCCGGATCGCATCGGCCATCTGCTCGACCGCGATGTCGAGCAGACCATGGAGGAAAGCCGTGTCGAGATCTGTCGCCGAGTGGTCCGCCGCCGCCTGCAGGTCGAGGGCGGCGAGACGGGCGGCCTTGAGATTTGATTCTGTCAGGGGAATGCCGAAATTTTCCGGGTCGATCCGACCGAGCAGCAGATTCACATCCGTGATCGTGAGCGGCCCGCCTAGCCCGTAGCAGGCCGGACCCGGGGAGGCACCCGCCGACTCCGGTCCCACCCTGAGACGATGATTTTTCCACTGACAGATCGAGCCGCCGCCAGCCGCGACAGTTTCGATGAGCAGGGCGGGGGAGAGCAGTCGGGCGTCGCCGACGCTCTGCAAAAAGGAGTAATGAAAGCCGCCGTCGTAGCGGGCCACATCGGTGCTCGTCCCGCCCATGTCGAAGGTGAGGACGCGCGCGTAGCCGAGCTCCGCCGCGACCGCTGCCGCCCCCGAGACCCCGCCGGCCGGGCCCGAGAGGAGCGAGTCCTTCGGACAAAAATGCGCCATCGGCTCGAGTCCGCCCGCCGAGGTCATCGTCAGCAGGGTGCTCCCGGGGCCGAACTTTTCGCCGAGGTGGTCGAGGAATCGCCGCATCACCGGCTGCAGGTAGGCATTGGCCACCGCCGTCTCGGCACGGGGGACGATGCGGATGAGCGGGGCCAGCTCCGAACTCAGGGAAACGTGGGCGAAGCCGAGATCGAGCAATCGCGAGCGGACCGCCTCTTCGTGGGCGGCATCGCGATAGCTGTGGAGCAGAGCGACTGCGGCGACGGTGCATCCGGCATCGAGCGCGGCCCGGGCGGCCTCTTCAAAGTCAAAATCGAAGCGCGGCGGCGCGATGATTCCCCCCGCGGCGTCGAGACGTTCATCCACTTCGATGACCCGGGTGAAGAGCGGGGCGGGGCGCTCGTGTTTCAGGGCGAAGAGATCCCCGCGGCGCTGATCGCGGATCGTGAGCAGATCTCCGAAGCCCCGGGTGACAAAGAACGCGACCTCTGCCCCTTTGCGCTCGAGCAGGGCATTCGTTCCCCGTGTCGTCGCGAGGCGGAAGTCCAGCGGAGGAAACGGCTGGTCGAGGAGGGTGCCGGTGAGCAGTCGCGCCCCGAGCACGGGGGCCTCTTCGCGGGTGAAGAGATCGACCGAGTCGGCATGAGGGAGGGCACGGGAGAGAACCACTTTTCCCGAGGCCGCCTCGTAGGAGAGGACGAGCGCAGAGAGCCCGCCTGACTCCAGTTTGTACCCGATAAAAAAGCGATCCGCGATCCTCCAGCCTTCGGGGATCACGAGGGCCGGCTGCGTCGGCGAGAGCCAGTCCCTGACAGGGACACGAAGCCGGCCCGACGAGAGGACCTTGGCGAGACGGGGCGTCGTCTCCCCCTCCGCCATTCCCCAGCAGTCCGTAAAAGTGCCCCCGGTATCCACACGAAGTCTAAACATCCGCGCACCTTAGCGGATAAAGCAGTATTTTCGAGCAAAGGGTGACGAAGCGAAAGCAGGTAGCGATGGTCCTGAGAGACTGTTGCAAAAGTGGCGAATATCTTTCAGCGCTCTGCAATTTCTTGCTGTAGCTGGCCTCTGTGAGGCCGGAACGTTGTATCTTGGACGCACGACCGGCCTTACAGAGGCCAGCTACAGGAGATCCCGGTGAAATTAAAAGGAGACGAGTGAGTTTTGCAACAGTCTCCAGAGCTTTTCGCCACCCCCTCGCTAACTCAAGATCCCTTTCACCAGATGCGATTTCTCCACGCCGGTGAGGCGGACGTCGAGGCCCTGGTGCTTCACCGAGAGCCTTTCGTGATTGATTCCTAACAAATGCAGAATAGTCGCGTTGAGATCGCGGATGTGGACGGGATTCTCCACGATGTTGTAGGAGAAATCATCGCTCCGGCCATATACGATGCCCGGCTTGATGCCCGCTCCGGCGAGCCATACGGTGAAGCAGCGGGGGTGATGATCGCGGCCGTAGTTCGTCTTTGAGAGCCCGCCCTGGCAGTAGATCGTGCGGCCGAATTCACCGCCCCAGACGACGAGCGTATCGTCGAGCATGCCCCGCATTTTCAGATCCTGAATGAGGGCGGCGCAGGGCTGATCGACATCGCGACACTGCAGGGGGAGGTCGCCGGTGAGGTCACCGTGCTGATCCCAGCCCCGGTGGAAGATCTGGGTGAAGCGCACCCCGCGCTCGGCCATGCGCCGGGCGAGGAGACAGTTGTAGGCGAAGCTGCCCGGTCTCTTCACGTCGGGTCCGTACATGTCGAGGATATGCTGCGGCTCATCTGAGAGGTCGGTCAATTCGGGGACCGAGGCCTGCATGCGGAAGGCCATCTCGTACTGGGCGATGCGGGCCTGGGTCTCGGGATCACCGACTTCTTCATACTGCTGGCGATTGAGTTCGTTGAGCCCGTCGAGCATCGTTCGGCGCACGTCACGGCTGACGCCTTTCGGGTCAGAGAGATACAGGACCGGGTCTCCCTGCGCCCGCAGCGCGACTCCCTGGTGCTTCGAGGGCAGGAATCCCGCTCCCCAGAGCCGCTGGTAGAGGGCCTGGGCATCGCGCTTGGCCGACCAGGTCGAGTTCAGCACGACAAAGGAGGGCAGGTTCTCATTCTCACTGCCGAGCCCGTAGCTCAGCCAGGCACCGAGACTGGGGTGTCCGGGGATCTGGTTGCCGGTCTGGATGTAGGTGATGGCGGGGTCGTGATTGATCGCCTCGGTCCACATGCTGCGCACCACCGCGATGTCATCGACGATCTGCGAGGTGTAGGGGAGCAGCTCGCTGACCTCGGTCCCGGCCTGTCCGTGCTTCGCAAACTGGTAGATCGAGGGCGCTACGGGGAAGCGCGCCTGACCCGAGGTCATCGTCGTGAGACGCTGCCCGTCGCGGATGCTCTCGGGCAGGTCCTTGTCGTAGAGAGCCGCCATCTTCGGCTTGTGATCCCACATGTCGATCTGCGAGGGAGCGCCGGACATGAACAGATAGATGGCCCGCTTCGCCTTCGGGGTATGGTGAAAGGGCTGGTTCCCCGTCGCTGCGGCGGTCGAGGCGAGGCTCGCGTCTTGTCCGAGGAGGGAGGCGAGCGCGGCTCCACCGAGTCCGGTAGCCGAGCGTCGGAAGAACTGACGGCGGGTTTCGAGAGTGAGATAGTCCTGAATGGTGTTCATGTTAGGGAATGGTGGAGGCTCAATTTTTGTTCAGCACTTCGTCGAGATTCTGGAGCTGGTTCGCCACCATCGTCCAGGCGGCGAGCTCGGCGGCGGGGATCGCCGCCGGTGGTCGAATCGTGAAGGTGTCGTTCACTTCATCGACGAGGAGATCGGCGGCAGCCTGTGGATCGGAGTCATAGATATTGCGGAACTGGTCGAGGGAGTTCACGACGACGAGCCGTTCCTGCTCGGAGAGGGGGCGGCCGCGCAGCAGCTTCGCCATGCGGTCGAGGCGCTCGTCTCGATCAGATTCTTCACCGAGGACTCGCAGCGCGAGGAAGCGTGAGGCGCGCACGTATTGCGGGTCGTTCATCAGCACGAGCGCCTGCAGCGGCGTGTTGGTGCGTTCGCGACGCATCACGCAGCTCTCGCGATTCGGCGCGTCGAGGATCGCGAGGTTGGGCGCGTGGCCGGTGCGTTTCCAGAAAGTGTAGAGAGAACGGCGATGCTCGGCGGAGGGTCCGTAGTCCTGCAGGAATGTCTGCGTGTTTGAATTCGTGTAGCCGACCGCCTCCCAGATCCCGGCGGGCTGGTAGGGTTTCACGCTGGGTCCCCCGACGGCGGGATCGATCAGCCCGCTCGCGGCGAGAGCCTGGTCCCGGATCACCTCTGCGTCGAGGCGGTAGCGCGAGCCCCGCGCGAGGAGCCGGTTCTCGGGATCGCGCTTCGCCATGCCTTCGGGGATGCGCGACGACTGGCGGTAGGTCTCCGAGAGCATGATGGTGCGGTAGAGCGCCTTCACATCCCAGCCGCTTTTGACAAAGGAGTTCGCGAGAAAATCGAGCAACTCGGGGTGACTCGGGTTTTCCCCCTGCGTCCCGAAGTCATCGGCCGTCTTCACGAGACCGATGCCGAAGAGTTCCTGCCAGATGCGGTTGACTGCGACCCGCGCGGTGAGGGGATGCTGCGGATGAACGAGCCACTGCGCCAGCCCGAGCCGGTTGGCGGGGAGGTCGGTCTCGAATTTATTGAGGAAGGCGGGCACCGCCGCGGTGACCTCTTCGCCCTTTTGCTCATACTCGCCGCGGAGGAGCAGGGTCGCCTTCGGCGGCTCGGGCTTTTCCGCCATGACGAGGGTCGTCGGTGTGCCCGCATCGATACGACTCAGCCCGGTCTGGAGCCTCGAGAGTTTCACGAGAGCGTCCTGATAGGCCCCTGCGGTTCGCGTCGCGAGGTAGTTCCGCAGCTCCTCCTTCTCCTTGGCGCTCCGTTTGTCCTCGGGCTTCTTCTCGATCCCGGTAGCGGCGGAAAAGGAGGCGATGCCTTTGACTTCCTCGTCGGTGAGGCGGCGATCCATGACGACAAATTCCGTCATCGACGGGACGAGACCGCTCGCGGGATCTTTCCCCCCAACGAGAAGCGAGGCCGCCTCCGCCTTGAAGTCGCCGGTCAGGGAATCGTGCCACTGATTGACAAAGCGGCTCGCCTGGAAGTCGCCGTTCATGTAGAGGCGGATTCCGGTCGAGCTGCCCGAGCCGTCGTAGCTGAAGGCGAAATGGCCCGACGACCCCGCTTTGAAGCGACGCGTGATCCCGCTTTTCAGTGTCTTGTTAGGAAACTCCTCGGTCAGCTCGATCATGATTCCCTGATTCTCCCAGGTCACCGACCAACCGCGACCCTTCTGCGAGGGATCGGTGCGGTGGACGAGGACGGTGGGTGCCTCTGTCGCCGGCAGCGCAAAGCGGAACGCGACCGTGAAGGGGTCGCCCTTCCCGAAATTCCCCGCCGCGCCGAGGTCGGTCGGCTTTTCCTCTTTGCCGTGATTCACGTAGGCCGGGGCCACCGCCGCCACCGTCGAGCCGGTGAGGTCGAGAGCCGCGAGGGCTTCTTTGGCCTGCGCTCCGGCAGTGGCGATGTTCGTCTTCAGCGTCTTCGCCGCCGCCTCCTGCGCGGGCGTCTCGTAGACGCGGATGACGGGTGCCGAGTCTTTCGCATTGCCGTCCATGCCGGGCTGGGTCGTGTTGTTGAAGTAGGCGAAGAGGGAATAGAAATCCTTCATCGTGATCGGATCGAACTTGTGGTCGTGGCACTGCGCGCAGCCCGCCGTGAGACCCATCCACACCGTCGCGGTCGTCGCGACCCGGTCGACGGCATAACGCACGAGGAATTCCTCCTCGATCGCCCCGCCCTCGGAGGTCGTGACGTTGCACCGGTTGAATCCCGTCGCGATCTGCTGGTCCTGGGTCGGCTCCGGCAGGAGGTCGCCGGCGATCTGCTCGATCGTGAACTGATCGAAGGGCAAGTTGCGATTAAAGGCCCCGATGACCCAGTCCCGGTAGGGCCAGATCTCCCGGTAGTTGTCGAGGTGCAGACCGTGGGTGTCCCCGTAGCGGGCCGCATCGAGCCAGTAGCGCGCACGGTGCTCACCGAAGGAGGACCGCGCGAGAAGCTGGTCGAGGAGACGGGTGTATGCCTCTTTGTCAGGATCCGCGACAAAGGCGGCGACTTCCTCCGGGGTCGGCGGCAGACCGGTAAGATCGAGTGAGGCGCGTCGGATGAGAGTGGCGCGGTCGGCTTCCTCCGCCCGGGTGAGTTGATTTCTCGCCAGTTCCACATCGACAAAATGATCGATGGCCTGCCCGGAGATTCCTTCGGGCAGCGTCGTGCTCACCGGCATGAATGACCAGTGATCCTCCCACTTGGCCCCCTCGGCGATCCAGCGTGTCAGCAAGTCGATTTGCTTTGCAGTGAGGACTTTATGAGACTCCGCCGGCGGCATCAGGTCGTCGGGTTCGGTCGAGAGGATGCGGGCGATGAGCTCGCTCGTGTCGGGCTGGCCCGCGATCACCGCAGGGGAATCGCCGCCGGTCGCTCCGTCGAGGGTGTCGAGTCGCAGCTCCGCTTTGCGGCTAGCCTCGTCCGGTCCGTGGCACGAGTAGCAGTTGTCCGAGAGGATGGGGCGGATGTGACGGTTGAAAGAGATCTGCTCATCCTTCGCCGAGGGCTCGACCGTGAATTTGGTCGGCGGGCGCTTCTGTGATCCCGATCCCAGAGTCGCGAGGACAGCTCGATCGTATTGCTCCTGGGGCAACTCATCGACTTTAGAGGAGGCGGGCGCGGGTTCTGCTGGATTGGCTTTTTCGACGGCAGCGTTTTTGGCAATGGCGGTGCCTTGCTTTTGTGAACCGGACCCCGGTCCTGATCCTCGCATGGCCACGAAACCGAGCCCGAGCAGAGCGATGGAGGCGGCCGCAGCCCATGACCAGGTCCGCAGCGGGGAGGGTTTGCCCGGGGGCACCGGCGCGGCCGGGGAATGAAAGCCCGCATGGGGCCGGTTCCCCGGGAGGGCGACGACGTTCTCCGGCACGGCCGCAGTAGAGAGCTGCTCGCGGATCGAGGGCTCGGACTCCATCATCCCGTGGAGCTCGCAGAGGAGGACGAAATGCTCTTCCCCGCCCGGAGTCGTGCGGATCAGTTCGGTGAGGGTCTTGTGTTCCTCATCCCGAAGCGCCCCGTCGAGGAGCTGACTGGTGAGCCGGGTGATCTGATCAAGAGGATCGGGCGATGCGTTCATGGAGAGGGGAGGGCGGAGGGTAATGGAAAAGAGGGCGGGTGGACCGGGATGGGGGAGAAAATCAGCGGGGAGTTTGCGCCGTGATGCATTTCAGCAGGGCGGCGCGGGCGCGGAAGAGTAGTTGGGAGGCGGCGTTTGCATGGAAACCCATCTCTGCGGCGATGGACTGGACGGATTCCGCTTTGAGATAACGACGCTCGATGACCTCACGCTGACGATCGGGGAGTTGCCGCAGACAGTGGCCGAGGGCGTCGAGACGGCTGTCATAGCCCGGAGCGACCTCCTCGACGGTGGCGGCGAGGGATTCCACGAGCGAGTCATCGAAGTGCAGGCGGCTGCGGGCCATGCGGCGACGCCACGTCAGCACTTCGAAATAGGCGATGCGGAACGACCAGGCCGTGAAGTTGGTCCCGAGGGTGAAGTCTTTCGATTTCTTCAGCATCGTGATGTTCGCCTCCTGCAAGACGTCTTTGCTCGAGTGCTCGTCCCCGATCAGTGAACGAATGTAGGCACAGAGGCGGGGTTGATGGTCCGCCATCAGGTCGGCAAAGCCGGCCGCGCCTTTCTCGGGGGGATCGTTCTGTTTCAACGGGAAATCCATCGGGGGTTCGTTCTGTGACCAGATCACCAGGAAACGGCATCTCGAGCCGGAGATCTTACGGGAAAATGAATTTTTCCATATTTTCCCCTTGAATTCCATCCCGTGAGCGCGCAAATTCGCGACCCGCTCGCAAGGTCGTCATGAGACGCTCTCGTCGTCCGGTGTTTCAAATTCCTCTGTAGCTCAGCGGTAGAGCGGGTGGCTGTTAACCACTAGGTCGTTGGTTCGATCCCAACCGGAGGAGCTCTCTTAACGAGCTGAAAATTAGGGAGTTAGGATTTACGCTCTTTCAAAAATCCGATGGTATAGACACCTTTTGTAGACGCTTTCGTGTCACGAGCCCAATTTACCGAGCCGCTTAACAGGGGCAACCATCTGGCGATTCCGTTTTTGCCGGAGGAGGACGGGCGAGATTCCCGGCTGAAGCGCCTGTTCAGAGCCCAGCTTCCGCACCTATGGGGCGCTTGGCGGCAAATACGGTCTGCGTGACGCCAAGGAACTTCGCCGCCTTTCGGACTCCGTAAAGGCCGGGAGCCGCGACGAATCGGTCAACGAACTCAACCTTCGGTTTCTGCTCTTCCAGCTGACGGTCCCTGACCTCCAGAAGCAGGGCCTGCTCCTCGTTCTTTTCGATGGCGTCCGCGGCGAGGCGTAGAGCCTCCGGGTGGGTCAGTGTCGCCGGGGCTGTACGTCTCGCGTTCCCGCAGCGCCTTCTCGCACTCGATGAAGTGGCGTCGCACCACTTTGCCCCGCTCCGTCTGCTCCATCATCGCAATGTTCTTGGCGGTGTCGGCGGTGACAGCGTAATCGATGGTCGGACGTCCGCGTCCTGAATTAACAACAGATCTATTGTTAATTACAAAGTCCTCATCCTCAACGAATTGCTTGAGTTTCTCCTTGGTCCAGCTCGAGAAGTCTCGCTTGGATCCGAGCTCCCGATGGAGCTCCCGCAGGTCCACACCCATCGGTCCGTTTTTTATGACGATTGTGAAGGTTGCTGGAGTTTCGTCGTCGTCGTCGTAGCCGGCGAGCGAAAGTTCCCTCAGTGGGGCGTCGACGCCCCAGTCGACGCCGGCGCCCTCTATCGTGATAGTTGTGGGCACCGAGGAAGCTTCTACCTCGGGGGGGCGGGACACAGTTACGCCCTCATCGTCGATGGTGACGGGAGGCGCGGGGACTTCAACCTTCGCCGGCACTCCTTCGCCGGCACTCCTTCGCCGTATATCTCATCCCACCGCCGGACGATGGCGGCCCGATCATTGTCCGGGTAGTCAGCGACGACGAGGGTCCACCACTCGCCCATGGACAGGTGGTAGCAAGGCCGGTCGAGCGGTCCGGTGATTCTCTCGTGTATGCTCGCGTAGCTCGGGTCTGCTGCGGCCCTCCCGCTCCGGATGTGGGCTACCATTGCCGCTTGGATGTCCGCCACAACATCACTGTGCTGCATCAAGCAGATTTCCGCAATCTCCAGGCTGGACATGGTTTTCTCGTGGTCGTCGCCGCCTGAGTGCGCGAGTTCTGCCACTTTTTCATTTTCAATCGAGGCCCACCCAAGATCGATCCAGCGCTTCATGACGATGGCTGTATCCTCGCGCGAATAACTTTTACCGACAAGATACCGCCACTCATACCAAGTCAGGCAGTAGTAGGGGTCGCCCATCTTCGGCTTGTCCAGGTAGAGGATCCGCTCAAACGAACGCGGGACTCCTGAGTCCTTCGCGCTCCAGATGTGGGCTACCACCGCTCGTCGGATTTCCTCCCAAACGTCCTCGTGTTTCCTCCCAGTCAGCTCCGCGATCTCCAGGCTGGACACGGTCGGCCCACGGTCGGCCCACGGTCGGCGTAGAAGGCGAGCTCGTCCCGCAACGCCTCCAAGGCCATTGGTGTCAGCTCGGTGATGTGTCTACTCGCGTCCTGCGAAGTCATACCGGATCGCACCAACCGGCGATGAACGTAATCCCCGTAGAGCTTCCAGACCAGATCATCGGGGGTCGGGGCGAGTTCTACCGCTGCCTCTTTGTCCAGCGCAGCACACCGCCAAATAATGGCGGTTTGATAAGTGCCCCGGTAGCCTGAAAGGACGAGGTCCCACCACTCGTTTAGGAGCAGGTGGTAGCAGCGGGTCCGCACCCTATTTTGTTCGTCCAGATCGGTGCCCTCAAATTTGAGGGCACCGATTCCTCCCTCTTCCCGGACGGATCGGATGTCGCTGAGGACGTTCCGGTCTACTGGTTTCGTGACCCTGTCGGCTCTGCTGGTGATCGGAATGCGCAGGAGTCACCGGCTTCGAGGCGGGTTGAGACAACGAGACGGGTGCAGTTGATGCCCGATGTGAGGACTTACGTTCGCAACGATCTGCCAACGCTTGAGGCGGCAGAACTGGAAGAGCTGCTGGCGAGGCTTGAACCCGGCCTTCCCGGGGAATCTCCGTTGATTCGATTCTCGGTGTTTCTTCTGTTTTAGACGTCATCCAGTGAGTGAATATCGGCTGGAACAGTGACGCCAGATCTAGGTCAAGAATTCGATGATTCGGGTCTTGGTCAGGCGAGTGCCGTTTCGAAGCAGGTTTTAAGGTTAGAGTGAATTGAGCCACGTCACCCTTGGCTAGCCGTTGGTCCAGCCAGCACTTGTTCGGCTCGTCTCTGCTTTTTTTTGCGTCGCCGCTTGCGAAGGACCATGTAGAATGTGCCCCATATCGAGCCGCAAATTGCCAAGGCGAACCAAATCCAGCAAAACGCCACGAACCAAATTCCATTGAGGTCGATCTGCAAAGGGTCGTTTGTAGCAATTCGCGCAAAAACAGCTTCGCGATAACTATGAATCAGGCCAAAGGGCCACAAAACGATTCCGAGCCAAACGAAAACGAGAAATCCTAACCTAGCCAATTTTATGAGCCACGGAACGGCCCTCTCAAGGTAGAGAATACTCTCACGCGGTATTACCCAGAAAATAAAACGAGGAACACCGATGATCATTTTGATCAAAGTTCTTTCCGCCCAAGCGAACGAGCTATAGGATTCTTCGTTATCCGCTGGTCCGCCCAAGCCAGGAACAAGAAACTCCGTCCCGCAGGTCGGGCATGCCTGCGTGGAACCTGCAACGCTGACATCGGCAGAAATTCTTTGGTCGCATTCTGGACAGTTGAATGTGAATTCTTCTCCGGGCAGTGGCGGTGGTGATGTCATTGGATTATTTCCCCCCCATCACTCGAAGAAGACCCTGTAATGATACGAATTTTTGTCAGGTAGGAGTAAAAAAGCATAAACGATAGTGCAGTGATAACGGACGGCAACAAATCCTGAACTGACCAGAGAAAATTATAGAAGCCATGCGCCGTGGCGGCAAGCGCCAATCCTACCAGGCCGAGCGCGATTCTTCTCCGTTTCGTTATGAACCCAATCGCTATAAAATAAGCAAAAATCCCAGAGAACGTCGCATGGGCGAACACGAGCGACATCGATCTCAGCATGACATTTACCATCGCTTCTTCGACGCCCTGAGCAAGCCCCGCTGCTCCGTGTCTAAATGTTAGGTCAATCGATTTTAAGATCGCCATGCTTGCGTAAGAAATATTCTCGAAAGCAGCAAACCCTAGCCCTGAAAAGACGCCCAGCGTTATGATTGTCAGAGGGAGCGCTTCACTTTTTTTCCATGCGATATAACCGACCACTGGGATGATCTTGAGCAGTTCCTCAGAGGCTCCAGTCGTGAAGATACTCCCTAAAAAACGCAGTAGAAAATTGTCTGAACCAGGGAGGCCAGTGTAAAAGTCGGGAAGAAAACCCATGACAACAAGGTAGATCGGGATCGCCAAGACTCCGGTAAAGAACAAAGCGCTCAGCGGGAGCCGCCAACTCGATGTTTCGGCGATTATAAAGTTTTTGAAGATTACTCCCCATATCGCTGCGAAGAAGAGAAGGAATCCCGTGAGCTGCGCGCCTGAACTGCTGAGAGTCACCAACAGTGTCGGAGAAACGCCGAGAAAAAAGACCGCCCAAAAGACGAAGTCTTTTTTGAGGAGCGTGAAAGTTTGTGCGTCCAATGGGGCAATTTCATCCCTGAAATTCATGGCCCTCAGGTCAGTGAGAACTTCTGCGGCCTGTTTCTTTGCATCTATGGATTTTATGTAACCTTGAAGATCTGTCTTAGCCTTGTTAAACGGGTCCGCGACATTCTCTTGGATGATTTTCGGATCGGAAGAAAAGGTATGAGTATCGCCTTCTGGTGTTGATACCGCCTGGGGCTCCTCGATACCAAAAAGTGCGTCATAGCGGAGCCACTCCTCGTTGTTATCGGACCGCACTAGCGTGTCCCCATCCAGTTCATCTGCCTGCCTCATTCGGATTATGTCCGCTTTGAGTAATGGCCCAAAGACCTGTTCATTTTTGAAATAATAGAAATTCATTCTTTAGCGATGGTTCGATCGTCTGACCGGGACGGTCGCGACCCAGTTCAACCGCTAATTCGTGCCTCGTCAAGAAATCTCCCCCGCAAAACAAAAAAATCATTCCAGCGTCTCGGAACCCAACTCCGGCGTTGGAGCCCCCCTTTCGCCCTTCCGGATAGCGGCTGCCTGATCCTTCAGCCCGAGGGCGTCCAGCAAACAGGCCCGTGCTTCGGCGAGTCGGGTGCCGATATCCTGATGGCAGGGTCTTCCCATCTCCTTCGCGGACTCCTGAGGGCGGCCGAGACGATTCAGCAACAGGGCTCGGAAAAGGGATATGACGGGTGTGTTGGCCAGAGTAGGAACCGAATCGGTGACCCGTTCGAGCAGCACCAGACATCGCTGGTAGTCGCTCCGTGCGAACGATTCCAGGAGGTCTGCGGCGAGCGCAACGCGAGCAGCACTGGCCTGCCTCGTGAGAGGGATGTCTGGATGGGCGATGTCGGAGGTGATTTCGTCGAACACTTCCAGTATCTCCGGATCTATTTGGGTGGGGCTTTCATCCTCCGCAGATTCGGCAGATTCCGTTCCCGGCGGTCGTAAAAACTCACCATAGCCGGGATACTTGGTTTCGAGCGGGGACCACATGGCATCCACCAGCTTCCGTTGCTCGGAGTCGGCTGTGTTTGCCGTGTAGGCCGCCTCGCGGTCGCTCTGCACTCCGGTGAAGTCATTTCTCTTGGCCCGGATATCGGCCCGCAGGAAAAGGGGAAAGGTCGCGGGACCAAACGTCTCGAGCACCCTCGACACGTCGTTCTCAGCCTCCTCCAGATCTCCCAGCTCTACCCAGAGGTCCAGACGTGACGACATCGCAGTAATGTTGGGTGACAGGTTCACCTCCTTGCGGAGTTCCTCCTTCGCCTCGTCAATCCGCCCGAGTCCCTGGAGGGCCATCGCTCTGGCCACCGAATAGGCAGGCTGGGTCCGGGACTGCGGGTAGGTCGCCAGCAGCTCCTCCACCGCAGCGAGAGCGTTCGCGTATTCGCCGTCCTGTGTGTATCCGAGCACCATTCCCGCCAGGGCCTGGTAGTCGGCCTTTTGTTCTGGAGTGAGTTCGGGCGATCCTGGCGACGAATCCTCTGTCGGAGATTTCTCCGCGACCTTCCCGGTCGTCCCGGTCGGCCGGTTGTGGTGGACGATGGCGGTAGCGGCTGCGGCCAGTCCCAGCAGAGCAAGGACAGCGACCCACTTCTTCGTCCACCGGCGCGGCGGAATCCCGGCGACCTCATGATGACCCACTAGCGCTGCCTTCATCGCCGCGAAGTCCACGAAGCGTTCGGACACCTCCTCCGCGGTAGCCCGTCGGATGACACCGTGGAGCCGTTTCCATTCCACGCGTTCCTCATGGCTCAGCGAGTGTTCTCCCGGCGGCGGCCAGAGAAAGGCCGAGCGGCCCATTTTGTCCGGGGCATTACCGGTGAGCAGCGAGTAGAGCGTGGCAGCGGCACCATACATGTCGGGGTGACCACCCAGATACCAGGAGGGAGTTGCATAGCCGGGAGTGCCTCGCCTCGTCACCACCTCCGCGTCTATTCCCAGGAGGCTGATGTCTCCCAGGCAGGGCTTGCCATGGAAAAACAGGATGTTGTCCGGCTTCACATCGCGATGCACGAGTCCGGCATCCGTGAGAATCTGGAGCCCGTCGAGCACAGGGGTCATCAGGTCGATCACCTCGGCACTGGAAAACCAGGTCGGTGCTTCCGACTGACCCCGGAGTTTTTCCGCCAGGCTCAGTGGGATCCACCCGGGGTCGGACGGGTCGGTGCCCGTCACCTCGTCCGCCAGGGGCATGATGTAATAGAGTCCGCCCTCTGTGCGTCCGACGTGCTCGATGGCGAGCAGGGAAGGGGAGCGCAGGGCCGCCGCTGCCTTGCGGTAGTGGAGCAGTGACTCGTATTCTTTCTCCAGTCGGCCCGTGCTTGTGGCGGGGATCCATTTCAAAGCCCGGTAGTCTCCCATCGCTTCCGAGCGGCACAGCCAGACCTCGCCGAAACCGCCACGCCCGATAAAGCGGATGAGCCGATAGCCATCGAGAGTCTCCGGGCGTTCCGTTGCTGGGTCTTCCATGATTCGGAGCAAGGATCACGACCCGGCGGCTGGTTGGCAACTCGAAAAGCCGGTTTTATCATTTCCTAGCGAACCTCTCCACCGGGGTGCTTGACGCCATGGACAGAGGCGAATCAATAACGGGCTGCCGAAGCCACAAAGTCCCATTTCCGCACGATCTCCGATTTAGCCTGTAGGCGAAGCGGTAGGCATCCCTTGTGGCGGAGGTAGAAGTGGAAGGTCTCCGCAAAATCCTCACAGGGGTTGGTGGCGGCGTAGGGGGTGAGGTGGTGGTCCGGGTGGTATTCCCAGACCGGGTCGGGCGAGTCGTAGGCGGCCCCGAAGACGCTGCGGAAGCGCTTTGTTTCGACAAGTCTCGGGCGGCGGTCGGCAAGGGCGTGGGCCCACTCGTGTCGGAGCACGTCGGTGAGTCTTGTGTGGTGACCGTAGAAGAGGTCCGACAACTGAGCCCCATTCACCGCCGGGACGGAGATGTCCCCTTCGGGCATGAACCAACCGTAGCAATCGCGCGAGACCGGGACGAGCCACACCGTCACGTCGTCCAGTCGTGAGCACCAGAGGCCAAGGTCTTCCATTTCCCCGGTGACCTGCCGGTTGGCACGTTCCAAATCCGGTAGCGAGATGAGGTGCCGACGGGGTCGACGGGGGGTGCGGTAGCAAAAGGGCATGGCGAGGGCTCTATCTGGAAACGGTTGCCTCGTTGGTGGCTTCCTCCGCTTGCTCCCTGATCCGGGCTCGCACTTTCTCGCCGATGCGCTGGACGTCGCGGCTGGTGGCGGCGGATTCATCCATGTGGTAGGCGGCTGAAAGTTCGCGCTCAAGGGCGGCCTCCTCTTCGGGGGTGAACTCGGTAAGGGTTTGGCGGCGGAGAAGTGAGATGGGATCCATAGCGTTGAAAGGTGGAGTAGTGGAATTGGTGGGTTGGCAAATTGGCGAAGTTGTAGACGAGGAGGCAATGATCAGTCGGCCAGTTCTTCCTGGTATTCCGGCTGCAGGGCGATCTGCCGGAGTTTGGTCAGGGCCTTGTAGACATACCGATCCACCATGGCGCGGGTGATCGCGAAGTCCTCGGCCACGTAGTCGGGTGCCTGGTGCTTGAGCTTCACCCGTTCGAAAATCTCAAACTGCCGCATCGGGATCTGGTTGCGGAGTTCCTCGATGAGCATGGCGAGAAGAGAGCGGCGGAACGCTGAACGCTCGTGGTCGGACTCCGCAGGGGCGTCGGGCAGATTCGCTTCCTCCAGCCCTCTTTGATCGACCGGCCTTTCCTTGCGGAGCCGGTCCACGACGCGGGCGTTCGTGATGATTCGGAGGTAGGATCTCAATCGTCCCTTCGAGGCATCGTAGCGGTGCTGGCTGCGCGAGAAAAAATCGGCGATGGTGTCGGCCACGGCGTCTTCCACAAAGCCGGATGAGGGTTCCTGTCCCCCGGTATGATGCCGGTAGCACGATCTCGCGATCACGGTGAGAGGCTCGTGGTAGAGCTCGAGAAAGCGCTTCCAGGATGCCTGCCACAGGGGGCTGTCTTCCGGATGCTTGAGCTTGGAGAGCAGACTGAACGAGGTGGAAGGAAAGTTCATGGAGTCGGCGAGTGGGCGACCGGAGAAACCGGGGCAGTGATCCAGTTTCGGCAATATCTCATGTGTATTCTACAATGGCGATTCTGATTCTATCGGAATTGAAAGTCGGGGGAAATTCAATTACTCAACTCAACAAGAAGTGCCGCCGCTGCCTCGAGGAGGAAAGTGGCCAAGTCACCCTGTTCGGTGGCGTTAGCATGACCCCGGGATGTGGTGACGGTCTGGTTGCCGAAGAAGTCGTTGCCGTATTCGGTGCGGGTGTAGCCACTGTTGGAGTTGCTCCGACTGACGATGGTATCGTCGCCCCACAGAGACTTGCTGACAGTCGTGGTTTGCTTGTCCTCGCAGGAGACGAGGGTCAGCATCGCGATACAGGCGGCAATGAGTAAGAGACTGGATTTCATTTGTTTGGGGACGTTCTTTGTTGTTCTTCTTTGCGAGCTCCCGAGTCGTCTGCCCCGTCGCTCCTTATCCCTTGTTCGGCGTGGTTCCGATTATCTCCCTCAAAAAATCTCTTTTGTCTCAGCCTCCGGCTCGGCATGCTCCGAGCATGCAATAACGCCCCGTCCTGCGTCATAATAATTTGTATGGCACACCCCACTCACTATGTGCCGACCATCTCGCGACCCGTCGTCGCGGCGCTCTTCCATGAGGCCAAACGTCGTCGTATCCCGATGACCCGTCTCGTGGACCGTCTCCTCAAGGAATCACTCAGTGATTCCCCGGGGTGGCAGAGAGCTTCGCAGGACTGGCCCGAACTGGCCGCACCACCAAGACAGGATCAGCCTCTACGCTGATCATCACCCAACATCCCCGGCTCAAGAGACGGCCCGATTGCCTCACACGCTGATCGGGCCTTCTTGCGTCCGGGCATAAATCAATCAACCGCCCAACCGATCAACCCAACACTCTACCCCACACCCACCACCCACATCATGATCCCTCTCATACTTCAAAATCAACTCCTGGCACTGGCGGCCCATCTCAACCCTGCCCGTCGAGGAGGATTCCTCCGCAAGGTGGTCCAGCGGCTCGACGATCTTGCCCTCACCTACCCCCGCACCGTCATTTATGCAGCCGTCGGCTGTTGCGTCGGGCAAATCGTTGACGCGATCACCGGGTTCCCTGCGGGGCTTCCCGGTCTGGTCACGGGAGGCCTTTTCGGTCTTCACCGCGACCTCAATGCCGATGCCACCGAAGAGCAGGTCCGGCGCATCATTCAGGAAGAATTCAAATCCCACTTCTCGGCCTGATGACTCCCGATGCAGAAAAGATCGCAGCGGAAGCCATCGAAGGGGCCACCAAAGGCGGACTCCTCGCCTCCGCCGCCGCCATCACCTCAGGACTCGCCATCGCCTCTACTCCCGTGAAGCTGCTCGGTCTTATCGCCATCGGCACGACCACCGCCGTAAGCTGGCCCGTTGTCGCCGGGATCGGTGTCGTCGGGGCCATCTGCGGAGGTCTCTCGGCGGCCATGGTCGAAGGCCACCGACAACGACGCATCCGCGAGGAATTCACCCGGCTCATGAAGAAGCCCTGATTCCCCAACCACCCAACCCCCCCAACAACCCAAACCACCACGAGGGCCAGTCTCCGCAAAACCATGCGGGGCTGGCCCTTCTCTTATCCACCCTTTACGACAAAAACCAACCAAAAGGAAACACACACCATGGCTATCAAACTCACTGGCAATTATTCAAAGAAGCTGGGCCTTCCCGGCTACAGCTCCCACCAGTTCAGCGTCTCCATCGAGACCGAACTCACCGACCTCTCCCAAGTCGAGGAGGAGGTTGCCCGGACCTACCGTCTCTTACAGGGCACGGTCGATCGCGAAATCCAGGAGACCGGCTTTGTCCCCGATGAAGAATACGGACTCCGCAACAATGTGAACCTCCCTGCGATCAACGGGAAGGCGAACGGAAACGGAAACGGCCACCCCCGTCTCAATGGTGGCAACGGTAATGGAAACGGCAACGGACACGGCAATGGAAACGGGCACAGCGTGCGCTGGTCCTGTTCCGACAAACAAAAGGAACTGATCCTGAAGCTCGTCAACGAGAACGAACTCGACCGCGACAGCGTGGAAGAAATCTCCCTCGACCGTTTCGGCGTGGGGGTCAAACAGCTCAACAAGCTGCAAGCCTCCGGGCTCATCGCCGAGCTGATTGAGCTCTCCGGCAAGAGCAACTCGCGTCAGACCAACGGTCACGGAAGCCACGGCAGGAAAGGAGCAAAACGATGAACTTCGCCCCCATCATCTCCGCGCCCCTGTCTCCCGCCCCCACCAAAGTGGCCAAGGATCCGCTGGAATACATCAGTGCCTCGCGCCTGAAATCGTTTCACACCTGCCGCCTTCAGTGGTATTTCCGCTACATCGAGCAGATCCCGGGCAAAGCCTCTCGGGCCTTGCTCGTGGGGAAAGTGGTCCATGCGGTCTTACAAGCCTGGAACCTTGCCCGCTGGCGGGGCGAGGACTGCTCCATCGAACGCATGGAACTCGTCTTCGAAGCCTCCTGGATTCACGGGTGCGAGGAAGAGGCCATGATCTGGAAAACCTCCGAAGAGGAGGCCAAGGAAAAGGCCGGTGCCCTGAGCATACTCAAGCACTACCTCACCCACACGCCCATCCCGCAGGAGGAAAAGCCCGAAGCCGTCGAGGTGCGTGTTGAACGCGACCTTGATGCCCACGGCCTACCTCCACTTGTCGGGATCATCGACCTCGTCAGGGGAGGGGGGATGATCGTGGACTTCAAGACAAGTGCGCGGTCGCCCGACTCCTTCATGGCGCTCCACCAGAATGAGATTCAACTTGGCTGCTACGCCCTCCTTTATCGGGAGGCGACCGGTCAGGCCGAATCCGGCTTCGAGCTTCATCACCTGGTGAAAACCAAGGAACCGAAGCTGATCGTCACTCCCATGAGCCCGATGACCACGGAACAGATCCGCAGACTTGTCAGGATCATGGAAAGCTACGTGCGCGGCATCGAGGCGGAGGACTTCGTGCCTTCACCGGGGATGCACTGCTCGTGGTGTGACTACTACTCCGAATGCCGGAAATGGAACGGGGGAGGGCACCCATGAGGGACCTCGCCCTCCTCCTCATTGTCCTGGAGACCGTCCTCGTCATCAGGGCCACCTCCCCGCCTCCACCCGCACACTGAACCAAGCACCCTAAAACAAACCCCACCCGAGGCCCGCGAGACGTTCCATCCGTCTCCCGGGCCTCTTCCTTTTCACCCTACTCACTCCACCACCACCCCACCCCACCCCACCCCACCACCCCACACACTCTTATGAAATCCTACCCCTCTCTCTCTCTCCCTCTATCACGCCTCAAGCTGGCACTTACCGGCCTCGGCAAAGTCATCACCCGAAAGGCAACCCTCCCCGTGCTCGGGTGCATCCGCATCCACTGCGATCCACTCAAGAACATTGCTACCCTCTCTGCCACCGACCTGGACATCCATCTCGAGCTCGATCTACCGGGCGAGTGCGGGACGCAGGGAGGTGCCTTCCTCGTCCCCTTCCTCGAACTCCGCGACGCACTCAAGAATGGGGGCGGCGAGGATCTCGTGACCTTGCGGGCAGAATCGGAAACGTCTCTCACCCTCGTTCGTGAACGAGGCGAGACGAGCATCTCCGTGCCCCTGCCCAGTCTTCCCCTTGCTGAATTCCCCGAGAGCC
>Ga0335398_10000192_pt1 | contig 101468 bp, 98 predicted proteins | sample BON03_FD_205742 | JGI IMG/M metagenome (GOLD analysis project Ga0335398, IMG submission 205742) | Freshwater microbial communities from Lake Bonney liftoff mats and glacier meltwater in Antarctica - BON-03 (spades assembly) (version 2) | ecosystem: Environmental > Aquatic > Freshwater > Ice >... | reverse complement strand
TCTTTAGAGGCAAATAGTGCGCTGTTAATAGGAGCTTCCTTAGCAGCAGGGTAGACCAATTCACTAACTTTATCTTTCATGAAGTTATAGCCAGCAAAGACATTCTCAGACCAATATCCAGATATTACAACGCCATCATTATTTACCGAAGCACCGATGTTTGGTACGGCTTTTCCAGCCTTATCAATAGTGATACCGCCAGATGCTCCCTGTGCAATGTCTGAATAAAGCTCACCTAAGCGAGGTTGTTCAATTATCTCTAGCACATTAAGCTCTGCTACATCAGGTGTAAGATGCTGTTTGTTATAAGTTAAACTCTGTCCATTAATCACCACACTCTCACCAGTAATACCATTTGCAAGATATAATTTACCTAGTTTCTTGCACTGAGCACTAGCACTAATAGAGCCATAGGGCAATATTTCACCTGACCAAGTCACCATTACTCCAGCGGAAGCGCTAGTAGTGGAACCCTCTGAACGCGCGGTATTAAGCACATCTTCTATGTGAATGTTTTTAGCATTAACGATAACTTTTTGCCCATCAACCATACCGCCTTTTATGCTAAAGTCATCTTCAGTGGAGATGACAACATTTTTACCTGCCTGCAATAATGCGCCAATTTCATCTGTAGCAAAATAAGAATTAGTATGACGCATAGCAGACACTCCAAACTTCACACCTTGAAGGTTGATGCCTATATCAAATGATTGATCACTAATTTGCATTGCATTTTCCTCTTTTTCCGTCGCGCTCTTCACGGTAACTTTCCCTTTTGCTTTTATATTCAGAATCTCTTTCGCGTATACTTTCGTAGCTTCAAATAGCATCTCCCCGCCACTCTCGATCTCGATTACATTACCATTAATCGTTGACTCGAATATAGTAGTTTTTGTGTTATGCTGCGTTACTTTTTTTGTGCCGAAGCTAAGGGTCGCAGAAGCAAGGTCACTTAAGATGTTTTGTAGTAATGCACCGTTAAAGTCAAGATTTTGTTTCTGCATAATGCCTTGAATCTGACCAAATTCTGAAACTAATTTCATCAGCCCAGCCAAGTCGAGAGGGCCTTGCATATTGGAGATTTGTTTTAAGGCGTTTGTGATGCCGATGTTGTCTAGGAGCGTTTGTTTAGGGTTATTGCTTTGTAGGATATCTAAGATAGGAGCTTTTACGCTGAATCCTGTACTTTTTGAGAAAAAGTGGTAGTAATTATCAACTTTATGACCAACGAAATGGGGCCCACCGGCGCATTTGATTTCGACTGTTTTTTCTCCCTGCATTTCGCCTTTTTCATTGAACTGCACACCCTCGAAATAACATTCGCCATAAGAAGTTATCGCCATGATATTATTAGAATGCAAATAAGGTTGCGCTGTTTTGCTTATACTCCATTGTGCTGCAGAAGAAGAGCTTCCATACCACCTTTTATTTTTCTGATACTGTTCATTATGTGCTTGGGCGGTTATAGCAAACATTTTAGCACTATGGCCTCCAAAGATAGTGATCTTACCATTTTTGCTTATAATAATATTTCCGGCACCTACGTAGTTTTCTCCTGCCTCTATTTTGATATTGCCGGTTACGTGAGCTATGTTATATAGCTCTTCTATTGTGTGTTCTAATGCTCTGAATTTTTTTGTAGCTATATTGCGCAGTACTATGATGTCATGTATCGTAGCTTGGGTGATGTCCCGTCCTGCTTTTAAAACCAGATCTCCATCGACTTGTAATAGAGTTGCATACTGAATAAGATCTCTTCTAGCGTTCAGTTCTATAGTGCCAATAGCTTCGATTGTGGGTTGATGATATCCGTCTGGTGTTTTCATTACAAAACTAATCAGATCTTGTGTGGTTTGAAATATCAAGTTTCCAACGCTATCTATCCTGTTTTGTTGGTATAGGGTATCAAAAGTTATTTTATTATTACCATATGATTCTATGAAGCCTAGATTTACACTTGTTCCATGTAAGTGCAGATTGCTGTTTTCAACCTCCAATATCGATCCACTACGACATGCCTTGCAATTCCCTTCGTCTATGAACAACTTCAATGACCAGACAAAACTTCTACTACCGAAAACGTGTTCTTTTACCGGCCAGAGGATAGGCTCCTGTAATTGAGCTACCTGCCATTTTGTTAATGGCTCTCCAGGTATCAGAGCAAGGTCTTTATCGTGCCCATAATCTACTGCATTGTTTAATAACTCATCTACTTGCTCTTTATGACTCTTTGCAGATTTTATAATATATTCCTTTCCAGACTCACTAAAAATTGCTTTTTTTAATAGCTCGGTTTCAAAGTCTGGATCTCCTACGATATTCAGAACTTCGTTTGTAGAGAAACCAAGCTCTGATAGTAAGTACGCTGTACCTTTATGATCTGTAGCAATGCCAAAATCAAACTTATTGCTGAAAATGTAGTTTAAAGTTTGTACGCCATCAGCTCCTGTTGTTGCTATTGCATTATTTTCAACAAGTGGAGTAAATCGATGAATATATGCATTTACAGTTTGAAGGATAAGATCTTCTATTGAAAGAGTGTTTCCTTGTCTCTGCATATTGACAGAGAATGTAAGTTTAAACATGTCTCGAAGTGCTATCATGGAATCTATTGCAGCAATTTGAGCGCTAAAATTTTCTCTCAAAGCAACGGCATTACTCCCAATTTGTTTTAAGAAATGACTGTCATCTTCTTTTGATGCATCAACTTTCAATAATGAATAGATTTTTAAACTCCCAAGCTCAGCATTTCCTGCATCTACAAAACGTACTCTGGAGATCGATTCTTCTATTTCTGCTTTGTAATGTGCGGTGTTAAAACAGCTTTCATGATTTTTATGCCATTCTAGGCTATCTATGCCAAAATCCTTGGCATCAGCATTCGCCCGCCCTATATGTTTCTCTTGTTCATCATTGCATTCGCGATCCCAGTTAAAGCATGACCCAAAAGGGCCGTCGGAGGCACAATACTTTTTTGTGCCTCCTCTACTTGTATACGTAGCTTCTTTGATAAGAATATTTGAGCGAATATCGATTTTAGTATCCTGTGTTGAATTGATCATTCCTGTAGTGGAAAATAAGCTACTGTGGCACTCCAAATTTTTTACAGACCAATTTATTTTTTCACTCTTAATTATAAATATTGCTGGATTTGAATACTCAAACTTATCATATGCTTGAGAACATTCGTATTTGTGAGCAATGCTACAAGGCTCATTAATAGGTGAGACCTTCTCTTTCGCTATATTAGATAAGGTTCCAACATCAATAGTTACTGAAGAGGAATTAGATAACTCAATCGTGCCAGCAAAATTCTTTAAGATAGAGGCTTTTATAGTTGCTCCGCCATTAGAATTAATAATTGCATTTTCCATATTAAGGAACTCCACATCATCTGAATCTGGCTTAAAGCAAAAATGATCTTTAGTTTCTATGCGTCCATAATTTTTAAAAGAAATTGCTTTGAAAAAATATGCTGTGTCTACACCTATCATTCCTTGGTTGAGAATGTCTTTAGAGAAAAAGTCATAGGTTTTTCCGGCAATATATCCATGGTTTTTTAAAGAATCTGATAAAAATAAAAAATAAAAATCAGCATGTATAGATCCCAAGACATCAATATTAATACTATCACTTATTAATGTCCCATTAGAGAAGATAACAATCTTTCCAGCGATATTAGTATCTCTTGCTCTTACATCTAAATTTCCGACTAGCAAATTTGTATCTTGAGCGATTGTAAAATCCACATTGCGTGCATTAATTTTAAAATCATTTATTTTAAAGTGATTGTGGAGCTCTATATTTCCAGCGTCTAGGCCTACATTGATTAGCGTGTTATTTGCTATCAAATTAATGGAACTATCAGTATTGAGCGCTAAGCCATTTTCTCCAGCGGAGTATAAGTTCGCGGTAACATTTCCAAAAGTATTTGTACCAGAGGTTTTGAGATAACCAGCATCTATTGTAAGAGTTGTATTGCTAAAATCTACATTGTGAAAAAACACGGGCGCATGAGTATTGGGCCCAAATGCAATTGTTCGATTAAATCCTGGTGTAGTTATTACGTTTGCAGTTATTAGATATATGTAGTTAATGTTATGGCTAGTGAAATTAGTAAAGACAGCACCTTTAGGAATAGCTAAGGTCAAGTTCATTGGAGATGATGCTTCCAATCTAGTTAGTATAGACACCTTGTCTGGGAAATAAAAGACGCCACTGACTCCATGGTCGTTATCAATAAAAGATCTGATTTGATCGTCATCAGCAACCTTATAACCAACATTACTTCCTGTCTCTGGGTCAAGCTCAGTCTCTCCAGGGAATACTGGATACGTAAAGCTAATATTTGTCCATGTTATGTTATCAGAGGTAAGAATAATACCATCCTGATATAATACGACGTCCGGTTGGCTCTGTGGCCAATACAGTATGTTTTCCAAAATTTGCCTCCTCTTTGCCTCGTTCTAGCTAGTATTAATAGTAAAAGCCACAATGCTAGAAGTTGTGATTGGAGGTGCTTATAACACACAAATAGTTAACAAATCGTTAAGAAATGGAAAAAAGTTAGTATTTTTTATTATTTACCTCTAAAAGTTAACAAAACTCTATGTTTAGTTATAGAACTACAGGTAAATTAGAGCTCTGCATGACTGGAAGCATGGAAATCAGCAACAAGTTTATTATAGAACTCAGAAAAATACGGACAATGCATTGCTGTTATATCAGTTGGCGTTAGGCCATAAGCATTTTCCGCATCTGGATCTGCGCCAAGATTGAGAAGATCCATTATTTTACCTAATCTGGATAAGTGAGCAATTGGCACTGAAAAACTTTCTCTTTGAGACAAAGAACCGTCTGGTCTGAGGCGATCTAGATTATACCATATATCATTTTCTATTTGTTTTGACTCAAACATGTACTCATTAAGGTTATTTGACCCAACAAATCGAGAGAATCTTTCTGAAAACAATTTATATTCAACGCACACTGCAAAATGCAATGGTGTATCTCCTATAGAATTTCTACTATGTACGTTATCTAAAATGATTCCATACACACCTTCGTTATACTCTTTAGAGAATGATATTGCTAAATGAGCTATAGAATTCCCCCCTTTATCTGGTTGATCAAATAACATTGGATATTTCTCATAAAGAAGATTTACTACATCCACATCGTTATTTTTTAAAGCTAAACCTAGTGAATGAGAATTGATCTTTGCACCGCTCTTAATAAAGTTGATGGCCATTGTTGAGTCTAATGCCTTCAATGCATAAGAAACGTAGACTGTATTATCTAAATCTAATATATGTGGGAGTGCAAACTCAACATATTTTTGAAGACGAGAGTTTATAGCAGGTAGAACCTCTCTATAAGAGACAGTAAATCCCTCAACTTGCAGAGCTTCTTGCAAACATTCTATAGCTTTTTCTTCATTGCCTTCATTAAGGGCATTTTTTATGTCTTTCTGTGCATCCCATAATCGAAAAAGTTTGTCTGCTTCTTTCCGAAGTTCCAGCAAATATTCTGGCATAGCAATCCCTTCCCATGTAGCTGATTTATAAGTAAGACATCCCATAACATAACCTCAAAAATAAAAAATTTATTTAATTTAATACGCATAGAGGTGTAACCAATCAAAAGTGCAAAGTAAATATATTTTTACTTTAAAACAATTAATCTAGAGTGATTACTCAGGGCTTTTTTTAACCACTTCCAATTAGATTAACTCAGCGAAAAAGTGAGGTCTATAAATTTGAGAAAACTAGAGTATTGGTGCGTCCTAAGAGATTCGAACTCCTGACCTACGGATTAGAAATCCGTTGCTCTATCCGGCTGAGCTAAGGACGCAGATAAATATCCTTTTAATAGATATAGTGAAAAATCAAACTATTTATTTGACTAAAGGAGTTCTAGCACATAATTTTATCTAAGGCAATTACAAACTAAATGATTATTAACGATGAAGATTCTTATTGGGGCTATATTCTTTTTTTTCTATGCATATGGCGCCAATGCTGTAAAAGATAAATCCTATGTAATTGATGCCGATGAAGTTGAGTATGATGACAATACGCAGACTGTGATTGCAAAGGGTCACGTTGAGATATTTAGGGACGATTACACTCTAAAAGCAGATAAAATAACATATAATAAAGACACGAAAAAAGCATATGCTATTGGTAACGTTGTTATGCTTTCTCCTAATGGAGACGTGATCAAGTCAGATAATATAGAAGTTGATAACACGCTAAAGCAAGCTATAACAGAATTGGCAACTGCTCGTTTTGATAACGATAGTAAGTTTACAGCTGAGAAAGTTCATTATTACTATCCTAATATTACGATATTTAAAAAGGTATCTTATACGCCTTGTGCTCTCTGTGAAGGAAAAGCTCCCGAATGGCAAATCAAGTCATCTAAGGTATCTTATGAAAAGCAAAAGAATGTTTCCTATCTTCATAATACTTTTGAAATATATGGTGTGCCGGTTTTGTATATACCATATTTTGTGACTTCAGCGCCGGATGCTCCGCCAAGGAGTGGATTTTTATTTCCAACGCAGCAGAAATACAAAAGTATATATGGTTACGGTATTACAGTTCCGTTCTATTATAGAATTGCCGAGAACAAAGATTTATTATATTCGCCAATAATTACCACAAAAAAAGGTGTTTTGCACCAGGCAGAATTTAGACATTTAATGAAGAATGGTTCTTATAAACTAGATGGAAATTATATACATACAAAAAATAGCTCGAGTATCAACGTGCCAAGCCATCGTTACCATGTAAAAGGAAAGATGGACTATCAATTCAATGATAATTGGTTTATGGACGCAAAGTTAGATAGGATATCAGACAAATCTTACTTGCATAATTACTGGGGTCATAGTTTGAATAATCTAACTTCTAACGCTTCTCTTCATTATGTAGATAAACATGATTACGGATCTGTAGAAACCTATTCTTTTCAAGGATTGAGAAGTCAAGACTCGAAAAAAACAGATCCTACGATATTGCCGCTCATGAATTACCATAAAGAATACTTCGCACCTGGTGGGAAATATATCTTTGAAACAAATGTCGCGAACGTAGCAAGGAGTCATGCTGTAAATAGTAGCAGGATATCTACGAAGCTAGGATGGGATAAAACATATTATTATAACTATCAGGAGCTTAGTATATTGCGAAGCTTTAAAATGGACATGTATCATTTTAAAGATAAAAGTGACGCTGAAGCAAGTAGTGGTGTGGCGAATAATAAAAAGCAAGTCATTAGAGCGGTTCCAGAATTAGAAGTACTTTGGAAGTATCCATTAGTAAGCAAAGCAGCAAAAAATTCATTTTACCTTGAGCCAATAATGGACTTAATTGTGAGTCCTAATAATTCAAAGAATGATGAAATTGTTAATGAAGATAGTAAAGCCGTAGAAATTACTGATGCTAATTTATTTAGCTCTAATCGATATTCTGGGTTTGATAGAGTTGAATCCGGAACTCGTATTAGTTATGGTGCTTTTGCTTCTGGAATTATTGAAAATGGTATGGAGTATAATGCTTTAATTGGTCAGAGCTATATATTCAAGAAAAATGATGATTACGGGATTGAAAGCGGTATGAGAGATAAAAACTTTTCTGATTACGTTGGTAGAACTGGCTTTAAGCCAAATAAATTCTTAGAATTATACTATAGAGGTAGATTGGACTCTAAAACTTACAATTTAAGACGTAATGAGGTGGGGGCAAATTTCGATATGGATGTAACCCATGATATTATAGATAAAGTGCATTTTCATGTTAATTATATCCATTATGATTACCTTTCAACAATTGAGAATACAAAAGTTTACAAGTCTATTGGCCTTGTAGGAACGGTAAATTTTTATAAAAAATGGTATTTGAACGGAGAATTTAGAAAAAATGCTTCTAAACTTGGAAGTTTTATGGTTGGTTCTAAGGTTGGAGTGGGATACAAGAGCGATTGTACGCAGCTTCAGCTTTCGGCTATGAAGGATTTTACAAAAGATCCATCCAGAAATATAAAGCCTACAAATGGCATTTCTCTTGACTTAGAGATACATTTGAAGAATATTAATTAGTGTAAATATTAGGTAGTTAAATGAATAAATTTGTTTTGATAGCTCTGACGATCTTAATGTATATGCAAATTAGTAATGCGGATCAGAAAATTGTCGCTGTTGTAGACCAAGATATTATCACAAGTAATGATCTTAATAATCGATACAAAGCAACTATTGCAAGTAATCCTGAGGCTTCTAAAATAGATAAAGAAAGCCTTAAAGCTCAATTACTACAGGGACTGATTAATGAGAAAATATTTTTGCAAGAAGCAAAAAAACTTAAGATAGAGCCTAGTGAATCTGATGTGGAAAATGCTATAAAGAATATAGAGGATAGTCGCAAGATACGACATGGAACTCTATTGAAAGAAATAATAGCGCAAGGGGTTCCTAAGGAAGCATTCTTGCATCAAATTAAGACTAGCTTGACGTGGGATAGATTATTAGTGGAAATTATTGCGGGTAATATTGAGGTTTCAAATCAAGAGTTGCTAAGCTTTATTAGTCACAATCAACCAAATAAGGTGCATGTTGATATATACATTGCTAGCGTTGGTTCCTCTCAAGGAAAAGCATATAAAAATTTGAAAAAAATCTGGGACAACTCGAAAAATTGCTCTGCATTCAAAAGAGCGATAGAAAAAAAAGACTCAGATGTTAGCGTGGAAAATACTACTACATCTTTATCTGAAATAAGTAATCTTAAAACAAGAACAATGATTTCAGACTTACATAAAGATCAATCCTCATTCATATATGAAGATCATGGAAGGATGAATTTTATTATTGTTTGTGAGAAGAAATACGATATGAACAGTAAGGAAATGGGATATTTTGATAATCTCTTAAGGGAGAAAAAAGTTGCTGTGCAGGCTGAGTATTATATGCAAAATCTGAAGAAAAAGAAATTCATAGAGATATATGATTTGAATGGCTAATGAATTCCAGAAATATGGTGTTTATCCATCAAAGAAGTTAGGACAAAATTTCCTTATTGATAAAAATATAGTTCATAAGATTGTCTCGCAGATAGAATCCCCAAGTAATAGAATTATATTAGAAATCGGTCCTGGACTCGGAGGATTGACAGAAACTTTGCTAGAATCTAAAGCAAAAAAAATTATTGCTGTCGAGTACGATAGGGCATGTATTAGGTATTTATATGATTTGCAGGAGCGTCATAAAGACAGACTAGAGGTAGTGCCAGAAGATGCATTAGATATAGATGAATCACAATTTGCAAAAGAAGAAAAGATTATTATTATCTCAAATCTACCTTACAATATATCTGTTGTGCTGTTATTAAAATGGTTAGATAAAATTACTAATATAGACCATATGGTCTTAATGTTTCAAAAGGAAGTTGCAGAAAGAATTGTTGCAAAACCAGGGAATAAAGTTTATGGAATCGCCTCTGTATTAGTTCAGTATTTATGTGATGTAGAATATTGTTTTGATGTTTCTCCAAATGTATTTTTCCCCCCTCCAAAAATTCTATCTGCGGTGATTAAAGTTAAGCCTAAAAAAGATATTGCAGCTAAAATTGAGATATACCCAAAAATAAAAATAATCTGTAACAAGGTTTTTAACCAACGCAGAAAAATGCTTCGCAATACTTTAAAAGAATTATTTGAGTTTCCAGATGATGTTTTGCTTAAAGCAAATCTAGATGGGGAACTAAGGCCCGAGCAACTCTCAGTAGAGGATTTTGAGAAATTGGCAAGTTTTCTTTAAATAAAAACCTTGCATAAATTTTTTTTCTATGGTACACACAAAAATGTAGTGTTGTGTCACTGCGCTTATAGTCTTTACATTCATAGAGCCCAATGATGGTACATTATTATATCCAGAGAGCATTACTATTGGCTGTCTGTTTGATTAATGTTGGTTGTGCCATTACATACCATGATGTAAAGCACCTTCCTACACATATTGAAACTAATAATTCAAAAAATATTGAAGTGGCATTAGTATTAAGCGGTGCAGGGAGTAAAGCTATATCTCATGCTGGTGTGATTGCCGCTTTAGAGAAACATGATATACCTATAGATTTAATAGTTGGATCAAGTGCTGGAAGTATCGTTGGTTTGTTTTATGCAGATGCTAAAGACATTAACGCTGTGAAAAAAGCTTTACTTGATACAAGTAGAAAAAACATCATTGATAACTCTACCACTTATACTTTTGTTAGTTCGATGGTATTTAATTCTGCAACTAAGCTTAAAAAATTCCAAGATTATTTAGAGAAGAATGTAAAGGCTAGAAAATTTGAGGATTTAAAAATACCATTATTAGTAGTTGCTACAGATGTAGATAGCGGAAATAGGGTGGTGTATAATTCTGGTCCGGTCATCCCAGCTGTTCTAGCCTCATCCTCGATTCCTGGTATTTTCGAGCCAGTAAAAATGGATGATATAATCTTGATAGATGGAGCAGTATCGGCCCCAGTACCAGTAATGCACGCAAAAAGATTAAATCCGAAAATTATTATTGCAGTGAATGCTACCTCTCCTCTAGATGGAGAGGTTATAAATACTAGCACTTCGTTGCTTTATAGGGCCTATTCAATTTCTTACTATGAATTGGCTAAGATAGAAGCTTCTTTTGCAGATGTGATTATCACACCAGATATAGCCAGGTTTAATTGGTTAAATGATTTTGATATAGAAGATAAAGAAGCATTATTTCAGGAAGGGTTCATTGCAACAGAAAAAGTAATTAAAGAACTCAAAATTAAACTAAGTAAAGCGAGGTTGCGTGGCTAATTATATATTAATACATGGAGCTTGGCATGGTTCTTGGTGCTGGGAGCATATTGTGCCTTTGTTAGAAGAACAAGGTCATTCTGTAACAAATTTGGATTTGCCAGGCACTGTTAATAATCCCAAAGATTTTTCTTCTGTTGATTTAAAATGCTATGTAGATTTTGTTGAACATGAAGTTGAAAAAATAGATGGTAAAGTGATCTTGGTTGGCCATAGTATGGCTGGAATTATTTTAGCTAGTCTTGCAGAAAAAATTCCTCATAAGATAAAAAAGCTAATTTTTATTGCTGCTTTTATTCCAGATAATGGCCAATCTATGTTTGATCAAGCTAGTGCATTTTCAGGCAAAGGAGTCTCGACTGAGATGGCGTTTAATATCCCAGAATTTTCCGTAGATTTGATCAGGGGTAATCGCGTCATAGAATTATTCTTTAATATGTGCGCAGAGGAAGATGTAAAAAAATCATTATCTCTTCTACAAAAACAACCACTAAAGCCATTAAATGACATACTACATACTACTGAAAAAAAATTTGGTACTATTCCTAAATTATATATTAATTGCCTTAAAGATGAGGCTGTCTCTACAAAAGATCAACATAAAATAGCTACTAATAGTAAATGCGAAATTGCGGATATCGAATCTGATCATTCTCCTTTTCTCTCGACTCCTAAGGAGTTGGTGAGAATTATATTGGGGCATTAATTTTTTCTGATATCATAGAAGAAAATCTTTTTGAATATTATGCATCCACTAGACAAAGAAAAAATCATTGCTGGATTAAATATACAAAATGTTGATATTCATGTAGTTCAAGAAATATCTTCTACTAATGATTTTTTCTCAAAGCCTGGTCATAGCCCTAGTGTCTGTATAGCAGAAAAACAATCAGCTGGTAGAGGTAGAATCAACAGGGTATGGCATTCTCCTATCGGAACAAATATTTACATGTCTTTGGTATATAAATTTAATAATACAGATCTCTCCACTATCAGTTTAATTACAGGACTTGCAGTAAGAGATGCTATAGAAAAATATATTTGTTTACTAGGCATCAACGTAAAATGGCCAAATGATATTTTATACCAAGAGAAAAAATTAGGCGGAATTTTAATTGAAAGTCAGATTGCTGGAAAAAGCGCTTACGTCATTGCAGGTATAGGAATTAATGTAAATCTGATAGAGACTACTAAAATTCATAAACCATGGACTTCATTGCAAAAAATTACAAATACCATTCATGATCGGAATAGTATTATTAGTGCAATCATAAATAATATTCTTTTGTACTATAAAAGATTTGAGAAAGACGGGTTTAAGGATTTTATCCAAGAATGGAATAATCACGATATCTTACTAAATAAAGTGATAAGAGTTACAGAAGATTCAAGAGTATTTGAGGGTAAGTCTCTAGGAATTAACTCTGAAGGAAACTTGTTATTAAAAGTCAATGATGGAGAAATAAAATGTTTCAATTATGGAGAAACATCTATTTTATCAATTAATTTTCCTAAGTAACTCTTTTCATTTTTTAAGCTCAAGCAGTCATAAATATTTTTAGCATTCTGCTTCATCATGAAAAAATATAACTCTTCAGGTTTAATACTTTCTCTAAAGTTACCGCCTTCTATATCTAAATAACCAACATTGGTTCCAGTATTTTTTGCAACTTTTTTCATGAAATAATCTGAAAATTGTGGCTCAGCAAATATGCATTTGATTCCATTTTTCTCAATATTATTTTTTAAGTTTTTCATTGTTTTAGAACCATAAATAAAATTATTTCCGGCAATACTTCCTGCATTTTTTAGGTTATACCTTTTTTCTAAATATTGGTAGGCATCATGGAACACTATAAAAGGTTGATTTTGTATGCCCTTAGTAAGTATTTTTGCAATTTCCATATCTAGCGCATGTAGCTTTTTTATTGTTTTATGAGCATTAGTGGAATATTGATTCTTATTTTTTAAATCATATTCACCTAATATAGTAGCTAGTTCTTGTACTAGAATCTGTGCATTAAGAGTATCAGTCCAGATATGTAGATCTATGTTGTGTGCTTTGTGATGATGTTCATGATCATGATGTTTATGATTATGATTACTATTTTCATGGTGATGATGTTCATGTAGATGCTTCTCATGGCTATCTGTTTCTTCTTTTTTGTTTTCTGGTTGATCGATGTTTAAAACCTTAATATTCCTAGAAGGTAAGGTTATTAGGCTAGGTATATGGATTAATCTTATAACTTTCGCTTTTAATGATGTTTTTGACAAGTATTTAGCTAGAAATATTTCGAACTCATCGTCTACAATAATAATGATATCAGCATCTTGAATTTTTTTAATATCAGATGGCTTTAGCTGATAATTATGAGGTGAAGATTGTGCATTAATAAGCAACGATGTGTCACTGAGGCCATTTGTGATATTTTTTACTAAACTATATATCGGGTTAATGCTAACTAGTATTTTAAGGTTAGCTGCGGAGGATGTCGTGGTAAATAAGGAAGCTAGTATAAAAATTATAGAATATATGTTTTTCATAGGTGTTTAATAATCAAAATTGTTTGGTGTTATGTCTAGATAGTTTTTCGAAGAAATTTCCTTATCCACTGCCTCATTCATATGGCTGCCTGTTATGATAACTAATATCTTTTGTTTTTGCTCTTGTTTTTTTAACCATCTAAATGCGCCTGCCAATGCAAGGGCACTAGTAGGTTCGCATTTATACTTTATAAGGTAATTATACCAAGCTGTCCAGTATTCTATTTCCATTTCAGTGATTTCGTAAACTCCATCAAGTTTTTTCAGATATGGAAACACTCTTTCACTGATGCGCATTGTTTTTGCGCCATCGGCAATAGTTTCTGGAGAAGTTGATAGCTGACAAATTTTGTTTGCTTTATATGACATTGAAGCGTCATTTGCATTTTTAGGTTCTGCTCCATATATTTGCGTTTCAGGAGACAAAGTTCTAGCGGCAACTACAGTTCCTGAAGCTAAGCTACAGCCTCCTATAGGGAAGAATATAGCATCTATTTTATTGTGGTCTAGTTGTTCTAATGCTTCTAGTGCTACTGTTCCAGCTCCAGCTATAATATCGTCATTATCTGATGGCGCAAGTAAGATAGTGCCATCTTTCTTTGCTTCATTTTTTGCCCCTGCTTCAGCTTCCAATCTTGTATCTGTGAAAATTATTTCGGCACCATACTTCTTTATCAGATTTTTTTTAATCTCAGATGTGAAAGTAGGCAGGTACGCTTTTACTTTTATTCCTAGAAATTCTGACGCTGCCCATGCAAGTGCAACTGCATGATTTCCAGTTCCATAAGTTACGATATGCTTTGGAGGATTATTTTTTAATTTTAGTACGGTGTAAAGAGCTCCTCTAAATTTAAAAGATCCAGTTTTTTGTAAATTTTCTAGTTTAAAATAAATTTCATGACCTAACATTTTGTTTAATTCAGGAGAAGAAACAACGTCAGTTTTTAGAGCATGGTTTTTTATTGCCGAGTTTGCATTCAGTATAGATTCAAATGTTATAAAAGGAATATGTCCTGTCTTTTTTGATTCCATTACTAGCGATATATACTTTGAATTCCTTTACGACAATATTGGAAAATCCTTGATTTACAACATATTAATATTGAAAACATATTTGTTTAAGATTTTTTTCTTCTATATATGTTTGTGGCTTTATTTTTTCTTGGTTTATTAAGATTCAGTGATGCAAATTGTTGGTTCATTAAATTAACTATTTTTGAGTCTCTAGCTCTATAACTCTCGCTACCCATCACGACTCCTACAAGAGTATGATTTCCTCTCTGCGCTGTAGTTATGATATTCCATCCTGCTTTCGAAGTGAATCCGGTTTTCATTCCTTGAGCACCTTCCAATGTTTTCATTACACGATTATGACCATGTAACAAAGTATTCTTGTAATAAAAAGATTTCTCAGAAAACAAAGGGTAAAATTCTGGAAAGTCTCTTCTGACCGCTAGTGCAAGTTTTGCCATGTCTGAAGCTGTAGTGACTTGCTTTGAGTTATGCCACCCAGAGGCATTGGTAAAATGAGAGCGAGACATACCTAGTGCCTTTGCTTTGGCATTCATCATATTAGCGAATTTTTTTTCGCTTCCAGCAAGGCTTTCTGCGATAACAACCGAGGAGTCATTTGCTGACTTTATAATCGAGCTTATTATGGCCGACTTCATGGATATCGTTTCTCCTGCTCTTAAACCTAGTTTTGAAGGTCTCATATTCTCTGCTTTTTTTGATACCTTCAATAAGGTATCAAAGGAAACTTGCTTTTTTGATATGGCCTCAAATGCTAAGTATACTGTCATCAGCTTGGTCAGGGATGCTGGGTACATCTGAGCATTGGCGTTTTTTTGGTATAGAATTTCACCAAAATCATTTATAAGTAGCACAGAATTTGAGCGAGCACTAGCCGTATTATAAATCGGTATCACTAGCGCTATTAGCAAATATGCTAATACTTTGAAAAAACCTTTGTTCATAAAGTCCTTAGATATATATTCAATAATATATCAGATAAATATTGAAAAATCATTAACAGAATTGTTAATTAATCATTAATTCTTTGCTTGTTCTAGCTTCATCTAGTTTTGGAGATGAGAATGTAAGATTTTGCACCCAATATTTGACTTTGTGATATGTTTTTCGCATTAATCCTGCTTCTAAAATATCATGCTTTGTACACATATCAAAAGTTTTAGGTTCTTGGTTGGGTATCCTAATTTCTATCACTCCAACTTTTTGATTTTTTGCTATTGGAGCTTTTAACTTTTCTTCGTAGCTTGCAACTGCATGTATTTGATTTTTATGCTCAACTGGCACTGTAAAAATTAGATTCTGTGGGCATACCAAGTTTACGTTGTTTGCATTTCCTAAGTAAACTTCTGCTGAAGCTATATCATCATTTGCCATAGCTACTTTTACGTTTGTGAAATTTAAGAAACCATATTGTAGTAATTTTTGTGCTTCTATAGCTCGGTCGCTGTCTGTTGAGGTGCCATTCAATACAAGAACTAGTCTTCTGTTCCCTTGTTTTGCTGAAGCTGCAATACCATATCCACCTGAATCTGTGTGGCCAGTTTTTAATCCATCAACTCCTATGTTTCTATTTATTAATACGTTTCTATTAGTTTGCTTTATTCTATTGTACGTAAACTCTTTCTCAGAAAAATAATGATAATGCTCAGGAAAATTTACTACTATAGCGTTGGTTAGTTTAGCCAAATCTTCTGCTGTCATGTAATGGTTTTTATCAGGCCAGCCAGTAGAGTTAGTAAAATGACTGTTAGTCAGACCAATTTGTTGCGCTACTGTGTTCATTCTTGCAACAAAAGCTTCTTCGCTTCCTGCTATTGATTCAGCCAACGCAGTTGATGCATCATTCCCTGATTGGATTATTATACCTTTCAGTAGATCTTCAACAGAAACTTCTTCATTTAACGGTAAAAACATTCTAGAGCCACCTTTTGACCATGCGTTTTTACTTACGACTACCTTGTCATTTAATTTTAACGAACCTTCTTTGAGTCTTTGAAAAGCTATGTATACTGTCATTAACTTGCTCATTGAAGATGGGGCCATTCTTGTTTTAGAATTTTTTTCGTATAGCACCTGATTTGTATCGGCATCAACTAGTAAAGCGTATTTTGCTTTTGTCGAAATTCCAGCTGCTGCAGAGTTAAAAGAAAGTATGGCAAGAAGTGGTAGTATGTATTTTAATTTCATAATTAATGTTTAATTTAAGTTATATGGGGATTGTAGCATGTTAAGTTTTTTATGCAATTTCGCTGTTGCTCCAGGTAAAAGCTCAACCTTTACTCTTGCAACTCCTTTGGTTTTCATATCAAGTACTTCGGCTGCTTTCTCAGATAAATCAATAATTCTGCCTCTTTTATTTTTTGCGAAAGGCCCTCTGTCGTTGACTCGCACTATTACAGATTTATTATTGGTCAAATTTGTGACTCTTACTAAGCTAGGTAAAGGGAGCGTATTGTGCGCAGCGGTTAATCTTCTTTGATTGAATGTTTCTCCATTAGCTGTCAAGTTGCCATGAAAACGAGGGCCATACCAAGAAGCAAGACCAGTCTCTTGGTAGGTTTTTACAGCTTCTGGGTAGTATCTGACTTGATTAATTTTATAAGGCTTACCCACTTTATAATGGCCAGCATAATTTGCATCATCATTATATAAGGAAGAACAACCTTGTAGAATTAATCCAGAAAAAAATATTATTATCGCTGTATACAGGTTCATTAATTAAGCTACCATATTATTATAGAATGGACCTTATTATTATATATACAATTGAATCTGATGTCAAAAAGGATTCAAAAGAACTTGATTTTGTAAGGTATTTAGTGTATAAAGCATTGTAGCTATAGTTAATTTTGGGGTACAAAATGACAAATGCATATCTACCATCTTTATACAGCGAGCAGGGTCTCTCTAAGTATATTCAGCAAGTAAATCAGTATAAAATGCTTTCTCCTGAGGAAGAGTATATGCTTGCAAAAAGAGTACATGAGGAGCAGGATACCGAGGCTGCTCATATTTTGATTACTAGCCATTTAAGACTAGTTGTGAAAATTGCAATGAGCATGAGAAATTATGGCTTCGTGATGATGGATTTGATCGCAGAAGGTAATATTGGCTTGATGCACTCTATTAAAAAATTTGATCCAGATTTAGGTCACCGTTTATCTACGTATGCGATGTGGTGGATTAAAGCTTCAATACAAGAATTCATTGTTAGATCTTGGTCTTTAGTGAAAATTGGGACTACTGTTTCACAAAAGAAATTGTTCTTTAATCTAAATAAAATCAAAAATAAAATTAGAAATTTTCATGGAGATGATGCGAGTTTAAGTTTGTCCAATACTGATGTTATGCAAGTTGCCACAGAATTAAACGTATCAGAAAAAGATGTCAGAGAAATGGAACAGAGAATTGGTAAGGATATTTCTTTGAATAATGCTATGGATCTATCTGATGATCAAGGCTCTACATTAATTGAAATATTAGCAGATTCTAAAGATAGCCACGAAGAAATTTTATCAGAGAATAGCGATCTTGATTATAAAAGAAAAATATTCCTTGAGGCTACTAAGTCTTTGAATGCAAGAGAGATGTATATAATCTCTGCTAGAAATTTGAGAGAAATTCCTGCTACTCTAGAGAGTTTAAGTCAAAAGTTTGATATATCACGTGAAAGAATCAGACAAATTGAAGCTAGGGCAATGGAAAAAGTGAAAGAATACTGTGTTGCAGCCGCTTCAAAAGAACATTCTCCTGAATTACTAAAGAATTAGATTTCAAAGTGGTTTTCGATTTTATCAGCCTCTTCTGTAAGGCCTACTGGTTGTGTTTCAAAGAAATTCCCAATGGTATCAGCCTCTTCTGTAAGGCCTACCGGTTGGACTGGTTGTTCAAAGGAATTTGAGTTTTCTTCAGTTTTGTCATTGGCACTTGCTCCTATTCCAAAAGTAAGTAAAACGCCAAACACAACTGCGTTGATGGGCACATCTGCCTTTCGTGTTAGAGCGTATACTACTAATGGAATAAAAGTTACTACACTAGTAAAAAAAGACAAGCAATGTAGCCAACAATCAGGAAGATTGTAGTCTCCTTTGATGTGCGGATTCTTGTCCATATGCTTTTGACATTCTCCAGTAATCATTCTTTTTATCCTTTAAATTTTCAGGCCTAATATAAATAGATATCTTTTCTGATGCAAGGTAATTTAAATATTTAGAGGTCACTTTGTAAGGGAGTTGATTCTCCAGCGATGGAGGTATTTGCATGATCTGCATTAGAAATCCATTCAAAGCCTCCATCATTAGTGCAGTCTATTTCATCTCCTGCAGCGATTACTAAGGAAAGGGTTGCTAATATAGTAACAATTTCACATTTACTATTAATCCAAGGAAGAAGTAAAAAAGCTGTAACTGCCCCTAAAAGGGCAGATGCTACACTTTCACAATAACTAATACAGGTACTATACCAAGATGCATCATCCTGTGCGTCTTTAGGTAAAGCGGCATTAAAGCATGCTTTTACTAGCATAGACAGGCCTTTTATTATTAATGTGCGCGTATAATAGATAAATTATATGTGATTACAAGCCATTATTTAATTTCTATTAAACGGATAATAAACATTTTATATTCTTTCAACTTTTGATTCATTTGCTTCGTGAGAAAAATTCATCCGTTAACCACTTGTTAACTATTTTCATGATAATCATACCAGCGGCTTTAGGGATAGAGATCTCTAGTGGTCAAACAGAATCCCGTTTTTTGGGGCATTAATGGGGTTTTCTGTGAAGAGAGGGGGGGCATAAAGTGGATTCCCACTCACTGTGGGGGCATATAATTAAAGAATGTGGTGGGAATGCACTTGGTTTTATCGGTTATTTGTATAAATCTATTACTACAAATAATATCGCAAAATATATAACAATTGAGAATACTGCTGCCAGCACGTCGTCAAACATGACGCCAAAGCCACCTGTAATTTTTTTCTCGAAATATCGGATTGGCCATGGTTTTAAGATGTCAAAAAATCTAAATAAAGCAACGTTCATCAATATGGACACAATGAACACTATGTCGTAGTATAGAGCTATTTTCTCGGCTAGATTGTCATATATTAATGCAAAAGTTATTGGGAGGGTTATCAATATACATAGAGTTTGAGAGACTATTTCGTCTATGATAATTTCTCCTGGATCGGATTTACCAGAAGCGGCTATATACCGTTTTGATGCATATACTCCAATCAAAAATAAGATAAATACAAGAATTAATGGCATCATGAAGTGAGCTAAATAACTATCAAATTCTTCCAAGGGAGTTTTTGCTAATAGAGCTGACGACAAACTATTAATAAGGTATGCTACTGGTATCCCTATTAAAGAACCAATCGTTCCGGGGAATCTTTTGAATAATTTGCTCACTCCGAAAAATGTGCAGATCAAAAAAATTGGATTATAATATTCCATTAGTCTCTAATTATTTTCTTCTTCTCTTTTTCTCAAGAAGGCAGGCTTATCGTAAATTTCATCATCAAGTTCTGAATCTTTATCAGTGCTGCTGACTTCTTCAAGATGCAGTCTATGAGAATCGTTAGTCATCATTTTTTTGAATATATTAGTCAGAAAACTGCTTACAGATTTTTTATCTTTTTCTGGTTCTATGTATTCGCTTGCGTTTTCAGAAAACATATCTGATTCAGTTTCTTCTGCATGTGCTGATTCATGAAACTCTTCAGAGGTATCCTCCTCTTGTAAAAAGTCATGCGCTTTATAGTGAGAGGATTCTATGCCGGTAGCTACAACTGATACTCTGATCTTTCCTTCTAGATCATCGCTATAAGTAGAGCCAAAAATTATATTAGATTTTTCGTTTTCAATTTCTTCTCTGATTCTGCTAGCCGCTTCATCAACTTCAAATAAAGTCATGTCTTTGCCACCAGTAATATTTATTAGAACGCCTTTTGCTCCTTTCATGGAAGAATGCTCTAACAGAGGGTTCGAGATAGCTAATTCTGCTGCTTCTATAGCTCTGTTTTCCCCAGTTGCTTCTCCGCTACCCATCATGGCCTTACCCATTTCGCTCATTACAGTTTGTATATCAGCAAAATCTAGGTTGATTAAGCCTGGCATCATCATTAAGTCTGTGATTCCTCTGACTCCGGCATAAAGCACTTCGTCTGCTAATTTAAATGCATCGGTGAAAGTGGTTGATTCGCTAGCGATTTTGAAAAGGTTTTGGTTTGGTATAACAATAAGAGTGTCTACATATTTTGCCAATTCTTGCATGCCTTTTTCGGCTAATTTCATTCTATGTGCGCCTTCAAAATTAAATGGCTTGGTTATAACTCCAATTGTAAGAATGCCTCTTTCTTTAGCTATCCTTGCTATAATTGGTGCCGCGCCTGTGCCAGTTCCCCCGCCCATACCTGCTGTAATAAAAACCATATTACTGTCTTCTATGTGTTGGGCAATTTCATTCATCGTTTCTTCAGCTGCCGCTGCGCCTACTTGAGGATTTGCTCCAGCTCCAAGGCCTCTAGTAATTTTAGCGCCAAGCTGAATTTTGTGTTCTGCTTTTGATTGCGCAAGAGACTGCGCGTCTGTGTTTGCTGCAACAAATTTAATTCCTTTTAGATTAGAAGTAATCATGTTGTTTACAGCGTTGCCGCCAGCTCCACCAACTCCAAAAACTGTAATTGTTGGTTTTAAAATAATATTCTCAGGGATGTGTAACGATATGGCCATAGCTAAATATAAAAATTATCTCTTAAGATGATGATACAACTAATTATTTGTCTCAGCAATAGTATTAATCAAATGATTTATCGTTTCTAAATTGTTAACTGATATTGCTAGCATTGTAGGATCTATCCTTTTAAGAAGGTTAGTATAAACTTTTCCAGGCCCTATCTCTGCTATATTAGTAACTGAAAGTTCTTTAAGTTTCAGCATCGATTCATTCCATCTCACCATTCCTGTGACCTGTTCAACCAGATTTTCTTTAATGTTTTTTGTTTCTATAATACCAGCTGATATATTAGCAATTAAAGGCACGCTTGGATTTAAAATTTCTATTGCATCAAGGGCCTCGTGGAGTTTTTGCTGTGCTGGCTCCATAAGTTTGGAATGAAATGGCGCGCTTACATTTAGTTTTATTGCTTTATATCCCTTTGAGGAAGCTATCGCTATAGCTGCATCTATTGCATTGGCGTCTCCGCTTAATACTTGCTGACCTGGGGAATTGTCATTTGCAATTTGACATATTCCATGTGCATTTGCTTCTGTTGCTATTTCTTTTGCTGCATTGATGTCCGCGCCTAGTAATGCAAACATGGCGCCTTTTCCAAAAGGAACAGCATCTTGCATTGCTTGTCCGCGTATGCGCAAAATTCTAGCACAATCACTTAAGCTTATTGAGCCCGCTGCGGTTAGTGCTGTAAATTCCCCCAAGGAGTGACCTGCAACGTAACTACAAAATTCTTGTATTTTTTTCCCAAATTCTTTTTCTAAAACTCTTAGTATTGCTATAGAACAAACCATTAATGCTGGTTGGGTGTTTGAAGTCATCGTTAAATCTTCAGAGGGCCCTTCAAATATTATCTTAGAAAGGTTTTGCTGTAGTGCTTCGTCTACTTCTTGAAAAATTTCTTTTGCAACAACTGAGCTTTCATACAAGTCCTTGCACATACCAACGCTCTGAGAACCTTGACCTGGAAAAATACACGCTAATTTCATACTAAAAACCTGACTATTAATAAATTTTGGACAAATATGAGTTAATATCATATTTTATTAATACAGAAAATCAACATGTGAATATTATTAATGTTTAGTAATTTAGCAGAAAGTCTTAGTAAAGTTTTTGATAAACTTACAGGTACGGGTTATTTAAGAGAAGATGATATAAATTCAGCTATGCGTGAGATACGTATAGCTTTATTAGAAGCAGATGTTGCTTTGCCTGTAATAAAAGATTTAATTAAGAATATAAAAGAAGAAGCTGTAGGTGAAAAGGTCATCAAGAGTGTTTCTCCTGGCCAAATGGTTGTAAAAATCGTTCAGGATGCCATAGAAAAAATACTGACTTTAGATAATCACGCATTGAATCTTTCTATTGCCCCGCCTGCTGTAATACTAATGGTAGGACTGCAGGGTTCTGGTAAAACAACATCTACTGCAAAGCTTGCGCTTAAGCTTAAAAAAGATGGAAAAAAAGTTTTAATTTCATCTCTTGATATATATAGGCCAGCTGCACAGAAGCAATTACAAATACTTGCTGAGCAAAATAATATTGATGTTGTAAGTATTGTTGATAAAGAGAAGCCTTTGGAAATAACAAAGCGTACCTTAGCTGAGGGAAAGTTCTACGATGTCATTATACTCGATACAGCGGGTAGGCAGCATGTAGATAAAGAGTTAATGGACGAGTTGAAGGATGTAAAAAAACTTTCTAAACCAATTGAGACGATATTGGTTGCTGATGCAATTACTGGGCAAGACGCCGTAAATATAGCTCAGGAGTTTAATGAGGCCGTTGGTCTTTCTGGGATAATTTTAACGAGAGTTGATAGTGACGCCCGTGGTGGTGCCGCACTTAGTATGTCTTACGTTACAAAATGTCCAATCAAGTTTTTGGCTACTGGTGAAAAAATTGAAGACTTTGAGCTTTTCGCTCCGGATAGAATAGCTTCACGAATTCTTGGTATGGGTGACATCGTATCTTTAGTTGAGAAGGCACAGGAATTTACAGATAAAGAAGCTTCAGAAAAATTAATGAAGAAGCTTGAGAAAGGTCAATTTGATCTTGATACATTTGCCGATCAATTAAAAAACCTTAAAAAGATGGGTGGGCTATCTAGTGTCATGAAAATGATACCAGGCATTAATAAGCTTACCAAAGGAATGGATGGTAATGCTATGGATGATAGTATAATAAAGGTTCAGCTAGCTATTATTTCTTCTATGACAAAAAAAGAGCGTAAATTTCCAAAAATTTTAAATGCATCAAGAAAGATTCGAGTAGCTGAGGGTTCTGGTACAAAGGTTCAGGAAATAAACAAGCTTGTTAAGCAGTTCCTGCAAATGCAAAAGATGTTTAAAAAGGCTGGAACTATGGATAAGAGTGCACTACTAAGGGGAAAATTTAATGAGTTTTTCTAGGAAAAGCGGTTAATATATCCGGCTTGCGTTGGTTTCTTTTTGCTTCTTGTGCAAAACATACTAGAATCTATCTGCCTCTGCTTGGAGGTTTCTTAGTTAGAGCGGCATATCGTATTGCGGTGCCAGGTATTGCTTTAGCCCACCCTTTCCATGTCTGTAGTGCCGCTTTTTCTTCTATATAAGAACGTAGTTCAGGTGTGGTTTTTACTAGATCAAGGGCAGTCTTGCCAGCTTGATTTTTTGCATTTAAGTCGATATATCTGCAATTAGGATTATCTAATATTGTTCTAATGATTTTTTCATCATTGCCCACTACGGCTAGATGAAAAATTGTGTTTCCATTTTTAGTTTTCATACCACAGCGTTTTCCAAATGTATTCAGAAATCTTTCTAAATAAACTGCTTCTTTTTTTATTGTGGCGGCATGGAGGAATGTATGTCCATGTTGATCTGTTATTGCTTTTAATTTGTCTACAACGCCCGCATGTCCATTTTCTGCGGCAAGCTCTAGAGCTTTAAATCCATCTGCGCTTTTAATATCAGGATTTGCTCCAGCAGCAAGTAATTGTTCTACAACGCCCGCATGTCCATTTTGTGCGGCACGGATTAGAGATGTAATTTCATATGGGCTTTTGCTTTTAATATTAGGATTTGCTCCGGCAGCAAGTAATTGTTCTACAATGCCTGCATCTCCCTTGTCTGCGGCCAAGATTAGAGGTGCAATTCCAGAGCTCAATTCGATATTAGGCTTTGCTCCAGCAGCAAGTAATTGTTCTACAATGCCTGCATGTTCCCTGCTTACAGCAATCGATAGAGGTGTCCATCCAGAGCTAAATTCGATATTAGGATTTGCTCCAGCAGCAAGTAATTGTTCTACAATGCCTGCATGTCCCCTGTCTATGGCAACCGCTAGAGGTGTCAATCCAGAGCTCAATTCGATATTAGGATTTGCTCCGGCAGCAAGTAATTGTTCTACAATGCCTGCATCTCCCTTGTCTGCGGCCTCCGCTAGAGGTGTCGATCCAGAGCTCAATTTGATATTGGGATTTGCTCCAGCAGCAAGTAATTGTTCTACAATGCCTGCATGTCCCCTGACTGCGGCAATCGATAGAGGTGTCGATCTAGAGCTCAATTCGATATTAGGATTTGCTCCAGCAGCAAGTAATTGTTCTACAATGCCTGCATGTCCCTTGGCTGCGGCAACCGCTAGAGGTGGCGATCCAGAGCTCAATTTGATATTAGGATTTGCTCCAGCAGCAAGTAATTGTTCTACAATGCCTGCATGTCCCCTGTTTACGGCAATCGCTAGAGGTGTCAATCCAGCAGGGTTAAGTGGGATACTAGGATTTACTCCAGCATCTAATAACCTTTTTATGTTTTCTGCTTCTGCTGACCATATAGAGTGGAATAATAGAGTCGCTCTATATTGGTCTATGTTAGAGATTTGTAACTTTTGTATCCACTCTGGTGGGGCATCAACAACATTTTCTCCTAGAGTTTTTTTAAACTTTCAAATTTTTCAGATTGCTCTTTGGTGAACCCTTCACTTATTCCATCGCAGTATTTTATAAACTGAGCTATGTTAAATCTTTGTAATCTCATAATCTCATCTTTGCTATAGACTTTAATTTGTGCTCTGGAGCTAAAAGCATCTCTACTTGCATGTGTAGCTAAATTGATTCCAAATGAGGCAAAAGGACTTCTATCTGTGCATAAAGAATGTACGAAGTTGGTAATGGGGTCAAAACCTTCAACCTCTGTTAATAATGCCTTGGGGACAATTTCATCAAATACATGGAAAAAGTTTGCTTTTTCTGGGTCTGTATAAGTCATTAACGTTGATCCCTTTGGTAAATGCTTAAATTCTTCTTTTCCTTTTCCTGCATAGCAGGAGTGTATGAAAACATTAAGAGGGGTATTATTGGTTTGTTTTGTAAATATTTTAAATAAATTTTCAGAGGGAATGGGATCAGATTTATCTAGCCATAGAGATAACTTGTTCTTATGTACCCTGCCGCTACCTCCATGAGCGATAATGTGAATTTGAGTATGTGGTCCTATTCTGTCTTGCTGGGTTAGCTCTTTTATTGCTGAGGTTATTTCTTCTGTGGTTAAATTTTTCTTCCCATCCCCTATAACGCACATCTCGCCTATAAACGGTTCAATTTTTTCTAGCAAAGACTTTGTAGATGCATCGTTACCGAATATGATAATACCTCTGAGAGGTTTGCTTTGAGAAGCGGTTGCTTTCGCCATAACATCTTTCGCATATAAATCTTAGCTTTCAGTATATGCTTAAAAAGTTAAGCATTTCTTAATTAGTAGTTTGGTTGTTTCTTATGGATCTTTTTGCATTATCTAAAGATTTTTACTTGACTAAAATCATGTAAGTGGTTAGATTCTTCGATTCAATGAATTTTTTGTGAAATTTCTATGGGTAAAGCAAAGACAGCGAGTAAAAACAATCCAGTCGGCCGTGAAAAAGCTAGAGATATCATGTTCAATGGGCAAAAGGTTAAGCCTGTAAAGTTTCTTTCTATGGGAAGAAATTTTATAGCTGTTCAATATGAAGGAGGTCAGTTGGCTTTCGATGCTAAAGGAAATCCAGTGCCTTGGGCAAAAATGGGAGTATAGTTATGCCAAAGATGAAAACAAAATCAGGTGCTAAAAAAAGATTTAGCATTACGGCTTCTGGAAAAGTCAAATGTGGCCAGGCTGGAAAGCAACACGGCATGACAAAAAGAAGTAAAAGAAATCTCAGAGAGCAGAGGGGAACAACTACTCTGTGCAAAGCTGATGCGACAATTATTAAAAAATTCTTACCTTATTTGTAAGAGCTGAAGGAGTTAGAAAATGGCTAGAGTAAAGGCAGGTACAAAAACAAGAGCAAGGCACAAAAAGATCATTAAATTGGCTAAAGGTTTCAGAGGCCGTGCTAAAAATTGTTTCCGTATAGCAATAGAAAAAGTTGAAAAAGCACTACAGTATGCTTATAGAGATCGTCGAACTCGTAAGCGTGACATGCGTGGTTTATGGGTACAGAGAATAAATGCAGCTACCAGAGAACATGGTATGACATATTCTCAGTTTATTCATGGATTAGATGTTGCAGGCATTATACTGGATAGAAAAATTCTTGCAGACATGGCTGTTCGTAATAACGAAGATTTTGCAAAGTTAGTAAATCAAGTTAAGGAAAAACTTCCTGGGAAACAAGCTGCAAGTTAATATCTAACTTTGTCACTATTGTACATGGATCATCTTAAGTCGCAGTTAGAAAATGCTATATCGCAGCTAAGATCTAGCGCTGATTTAAATCAAGTTCAAGATATCAAAGTACTTTATCTAGGTAAAAATGGATTAATTACGCAAGAAATGCGTAAATTAAAAGACTTACCACAAGAACAAAAAGAAAATATCGCAAAAAATCTTAATGAGATGAAGTCGTCACTTTCTTCAGTTATTGATGAAGTGACAGAGAAAATTACTCAGCAATCTATCAATGCAAAACTTAGCAGTGAATTTATAGATGTTACTCTACCAGCAAGAGATGTAAAGCATGGTAAGATGCATTTAATATCTCATACTTTAAATGAGATCATGGAAATTTTTGGCAACATGGGATTCGGCGTTGAGTATGGATCAGAGATTGAAGATGATTTTCATAATTTTGATGCTTTGAATATATCAGAAAACCATCCCGCGCGGCAAAATCATGATACATTTTATATGAAGCACAAAGCTGCTGATGCTTCTCTTCTGAGAACTCATACTTCTACAGTTCAAATACGCACTATGAGTAAATCCAAGCCACCGTTTAAATTTATTTCACCTGGTAGGGTTTATAGATGTGACTCTGATCAAACTCATACACCAATGTTTCATCAAGTTGAAGGCGTGTGTATAGATGACGGAATTGATATGGGGCACCTTAAAGGTTGTTTAAAGGAATTTCTTCATACATTTTTCGATAATAAGGAAATAAAAGTAAGATTCAGACCGCATTTTTTTCCATTTACTGAACCATCAGCCGAGGTTGATATATCTATAGGAGATAGTGATAAATGGCTTGAGGTTCTAGGCTGTGGTATGGTTCATCCAAACGTATTTCGTAATATAAAATTAGATCCAAGCCTATGCCAAGGTTTTGCATTTGGTATGGGAGTGGAAAGATTGGCGATGTTAAAACATGACATAGATGATCTAAGAATGTTTTTTGAAGGAGATTTGCGTTGGTCTGAGAAATATGGAAAGGAATTTTATACTATCCCTAAATTAATATGGGGGTTAGGCAAATGAAGTTCACACAATCATGGCTTAAGAGATTTTTAGACTACAATGCTACACCGGCTCAGTTATGTGTTGCGCTTACAGAAATTGGAATTGAAACAGAAAAGCTTGTAGATCGTACTAAAGAATTATCTCCATTTATTACTGCAGAAATTATAGCAATCCGTAAACATCCGGATGCTGATAAATTAAATTTATGCACAGTAAATTATGGTAGTGGAACAGATGAAATAGTATGCGGCGCGGCAAATGTTAGAGAGGGCTTGAAAGTAGTTCTTGCACCTTTGGGCACTAAAATGCCAAACAGCAATATCACAATTGAAAAAAGAAAAATCCGAGGCATAGAAAGTGTTGGGATGTTATGTTCTGCTGTAGAGCTGGGCATTAGCGAAGATTCCGATGGGATATTGGATCTCCCAGAAAACACTAAGGTTGGGGAGAGACTCTTAAACATTTTACCAGAGCTTGCTGATCCATTAATTGAAGTCGAAGTCACGCCGAATCGATCTGATTGTTTGGGCGTATATGGAATTGCAAGAGACCTCGCTGCATATGGTGTAGGTACATTGAAGAACCTGGCATATCAAGATGTGAAACCTACTAATCAGAAACAAACCAAGACTATTATTGAGACACAAGAAAAATGCTCATTATTTGTTAGTAGATATTTTTCTGATATTAAAAATGGTCAGAGTGATAAATTTATAAGTTCTTTGCTCATGGCTATAGGTGAAGCGCCAGTATCAGCTGTAGTGGATGTTACTAATTATATAAATTACTCTTTTGGCAGGCCCTTGCATGCTTATGATGCAGATAAAATAAAAGGAGTGTTGAGAGTTAGAGAGTTGAGTTCACCCGAGAAGTTTTTAGGCTTAGATGGAAAAGAGTATAATTTGCAGCCTGGCGATGTTGTTATAAGGGACGATGAGAAAGTCTGTTGTATCGCTGGTATTTTAGGTGGTGAAAATACTAAGTGTGATGAAAATACTAGAAATATTTTACTTGAAGCAGCTGTTTTTGATTCTGTTACTATAGCAAAGATGTCCAGAAGATTGGGAATCGAGACTAGGTCAAAATATGTTTTTGAAAGAGGTGTCGACCATAACTTCACGGTTACTGCATTTGATATAGCGTCGGAGATGATTTTGAACTTTTGTGGAGGATCTGCATCTGAATTGAATTTTGTAGGAAAAGAGAAATCAAATCCTGTAAAAATTTCTTTCAACTTAGATATAGTGAAGAAAATCACTGGCCTGACTTTATCTGAGGAAGAATGCATTAGTATATTAGAAAAATTAGGTTTTCTGATTGAAAAAGAATCTCAAGGTGTTGTGCAAGTGACGGTTCCATCTTGGCGCCATGATATTACAATAAAGGAAGATTTAGTTGAAGAAATCGCAAGAATTCATGGGTTTCATAATATTATAGGAAAATCCTTACCAAAAAACTCTAGTTTATACATCAATACAATTGGCCAAAAAAATAAATTAATAACACATATTAGATCGCTGCTCTGTTTCTCCGGATATGATGAACTAATAACTTGGTCTTTTATGAATTCAGAAGATGCGAAGTCATTTGGGTTGTATGATGAGAGTTTACTAATTGATAATCCTATTAGTGAAGAGCTGAATATTTTACGCGGATCAATACTGCCAAATATGCTAGCTACTATACAGAGGAACAATGCTCGTTCTTTAGATAATCTATCTTTTTTCGAAATTGGCCCTGTATATAACTCAAAATTAGAGGGCAGACAAACAGACGTTGTTTGTGGTATATTGTCTGGCCAAGGTATTACAAGAAGTGTGTATAAAAATGATAGAAATTTTGATTTTTTTGACGCTAAACGTTCAGTACTAGAAGTTCTTATGATTTTTGGAATTAAGGAAGAAGAGCTATCATTCTCTACTGGGTCTTCAACTTGGTATCATCCTGGTAAGTCAGCTGTTGTAAAGTTAAATGGAAAAACTATAGCTTATTTAGGAGAGATCCATCCGGCTATACTGAAAAAAATGAAAATATCAAAGTCTACATTTGGATTTGAGGTTTTTATAGATTATCTTCCAGTAAAAAATGCTGATATGAGTAAATTTTATATCTCAGAGTATCAACCAGTGCATAGAGATTTCGCATTTGTAGTTGACTCTAATGTTTCTGCAGAATCTATTCTAAAAGGGATTAGAAACATAGATACCATGATAAAGGATGTCAGTATCTTTGATGTGTACGAAGGCGAGAAAGTTGGAGAAGGAAAAAAATCTATTGCTATAAATGTTATAATGCAATCTAACTCTGCAACATTAAGTGAAAATGATATCATTAGTGTATCCGAAAGAATTATTTCTTATGTAAAAAAGAAATTAGGCGGTACAATAAGACAAAGTTAAGAAGCAAGTATTATGAAAAATTACCGAATAGAGAAAGATTCTTTGGGAGAAATCCAGGTTGAGTCTTCTTGTAATTGGGGAGCTCAAACACAGCGTTCTATAGAAAATTTTGAAATAGGCGACGAATTAATGCCAATAAAATTAATTCATGCAATAGCTATAGTCAAAAAATGTGCTGCGGTTGCTAATTCAAAATTGGGGCTATTAGATAAAATCAAGGCAAATGCAATTGTTGATATCGCAGAAGAAATCGTTGCAGGAAAGCACGATAAGGAATTTCCTTTAAAGGTATGGCAGACAGGGTCTGGAACTCAATCTAATATGAATGTGAATGAGGTGATATCTAACCTTGCAATCAAGAAATTAGGCGGCAAAGTCGGATCTAAAGATCCTGTGCATCCTAACGATCACGTTAATATGGGGCAGTCTTCGAATGATGTTTTCCCAACTGCAATGCATATTGCGTGTATTATTGAATTAGAAAAGTCTTTGCTAAAATCTTTAGATTATTTCCATAAAATTCTATCAGAAAAAACAACAGAATTTGCGAAAATTATAAAGATCGGAAGAACGCACTTGCAAGATGCAACGCCTCTCACTTTGGGGAATGAGTTTTCTAGTTATGCAATGCAAATTGAGTACAATATTCAAAGAATTAGAGAGTGCTCAAAAAGGGTTCTGTATTTAGCTCAAGGAGGGACCGCTGTTGGTACCGGTATAAATACAGATAAGGATTTTGCTAAAGACTTCGTGATAGCCGTATCAAAGGCCACTGGCTTTGAATTTGAAACAGCGCCAAATAAATTTGAGGCATTAGCGTCTAATGACACCATGGTAGAGCTTTCTGGCACATTAAATGTTTTGGCTGTGAGTCTGATGAAAATAGCTAATGATATAAGACTACTAGCTTCTGGGCCTAGATGTGGGTTAGGAGAAATCAGTTTGCCAGAAAACGAGCCTGGGTCTTCTATAATGCCAGGAAAGGTGAATCCAACGCAGTGCGAAGCTATCACTATGGTTTGCGCGCAAGTGATGGGAAACAATTTGGCTGTGACAATTGCAGGTTCTAACGGACATTTAGAGCTGAACGTATTTAAGCCTGTTATAATTCACAATGTATTAAATTCAATAAAATTATTATCTACAGGGATAGTGAATTTTTCTGATAAATGTGTTGTAGGCATTCAGGCTAATATGTTGAGAATAGAAGAGCTTCGTGATAAGTCGCTTATGTTAGTTACGGCATTGAATCCACATATCGGGTATGATAAAGCTGCAAAGATTGCAAAAAATGCACATCATAAGGGAATTACGCTAAAAGAATCCGCTGTTGAGTTAGGAATCCTGACAGAATCACAATACGATCAGTTCGTAAAGCTTGAAGATATGATCAAACCTAAATAATTGTTCTATAACAATGAAACGCGTGTTATCATTTCTATAGAGCGGTTATGTTGAGGTTGCTTTTTAATGGATCAAAAAAGGATCAAAGAGAATATTGAGAATGGTCGGTATTTCATAGAGGCAAGAAAATGGTATAACAGCGTTTTCTTATCTCCTGTAAGAGGCAATGCTTTTATGCTTGGCTCAAGTATCTCAATAATTCTTCTTTTATTCTTTGTATTCTACGGACTTTATAATACTTTTCCATTATCACAACAGGTAAAAGTAGTAGTGTTTGTTAACAACAGTATAGAGTATTCGCCGTTTGTTAAAAATATATCTAAGGCAGGAATGTCCGCTAAGGAATCTATACTTGAGTATCTGGTTGAAAAATACGTGAAATCTCGTGAAATATACGACCCTACAAAATTTAAACAAAATTATCATTACATATTGCGAAGTTCTGATAAAAAAATATTTGATGAATACTATAATAAAGTCTCAAGTAAGGGTGGTGATAGTCCTGCTGTGTTGTATAAAAATGGTGATAGAGATGTATTTTATAATATTTCAAAGAGTTATGATGCAAAGAATAATTTTATTGTTTTAAAATTTGCCAAAGAAAATTATAATATAGTATCCGGTAAAAGAGTTACAAAAGACTTCGTAGCTAAAATCGGTTTTTATGTTTCGGGTTACAATTTTTCAGAAGTCAAGAATGGAAGGTTGAATTTTATTGTAACGCACTACGAGGTTCAAGAGATTCATGCTTAGATTAATTTTAATTATTGCTACCCTATCTTTGATGAGTCCTTGTTATGCAATAAGGGAACCTAGGGCAACCTCCATGGATAGCCGAATTAGGGTGATGACATATAATCCTCATGATGTCTTTAAGTATATTGGTTATTACGGTTATCAAGGTAATATAGAATTAGAAAAAGACGAAACTGTAGAAACGATTTCTATGGGAGAAACTGTATCATGGCAGATCGTTCCGTCTGGTAATAGAATATTTCTTAAACCTATAGAGCAAGATGCAACAACTAATATGACTCTTATTACAAATAAAAGGGTATATTTCTTTGAACTTCATGCAAAAGACGCTAAAGACATAAATGATCCTGGCCTTGTTTTTGCTGTAAAATTTTTATACCCAGGAAGCACCAGTGGAAGTTTGGATCTTATGCATCATTCTGATCCTATAGTACCGGATCTGTCTATCAAAGAAAAATACAATTTTAAATACACAATTAGCGGATCAGACACTGCTGCTCCTATAAAGATTTTTGATGATGGCAAGTTCACTTTCTTCCAATTTAAAGGGAAAAGTTCTCCGATCCCGGCCTTCTTTTCAGTGGATAGCAAGGGCAATGAATCTATTGTAAACTACCAAGTTTCAGGTGATTATATAGTGTTGGAAATGGTTGCACCACAATTCACATTGCGCTATGGTGGAGAGATAACTTGCGTTTTCAATGAATCATGATTATCTTATATAAAAAAATTTAGGAAGTAGAATATGAATGCAAAACTATATTTTCCACAATTGTACAAAGACGGTTACTTCTTTGTATGTGTAGGGGCCGTTGTTTCTTCTATCATGGGTATGGTATGGCAACCACTTGGATGGATCTGCGTAATTTTAACTCTGTGGTGCATGTATTTTTTTAGAGATCCAGATAGAGTTATTCCACTATCAGACGATCTAATTTTAAGTCCAGCAGATGGTGTCGTTTCTAAAATAGAAGAAGTTGAGGTTCCTGTAGAGTTAGGTCTAAATAAAGAAGTTAGAACTCGTATTAGTATATTCCTGAACATATTCAACGTCCATGTGAACAGGGTTCCGATGGATGGGAAAATTTTGAAAGTAGTATATCATCCTGGAAAATTCTTTAATGCATCTTTGGATAAGGCAAGTACATACAATGAGAGAAACCATGCTGTACTTGAAATGAAAAATAAGAAAACTCTTATTTTTACACAAATTGCTGGTCTGATCGCGAGACGTATAGTTTGTGATTTAAAAGAAGGTCAGAAAGTAAAAGCAGGTCAAAGATACGGTATAATAAAATTCAGTAGTAGAATGGATATATACCTTCCAAAGGGCGAAGTTGCTAAAGTTATAGAAGGTCAGAATGTTTTTGGTGGAGAAACTGTCCTATGCAGTATTGGCAATAAAGAAATATTAAAAGGTGAAGTAAGGTGAAATTGAATAATAAGAATCACGCGCCTGGCTCTATAAAGAAAAGAATAGACTTTAAAACTGCGTTGCCAATTACTAGGTTGTTTCCAAGCATCGTGACTATGATCGCTTTATGTTCTGGTTTGACATCTATTCGTTATGGTTTTGATCACAAGTGGGAACATAGCGTTCTGCTTATTATGGTTGCAGCATTTCTTGATGGAATGGATGGAAGATTAGCTAGATATCTCGATGTTTCTAGTGAATTTGGAGCTCAAATAGATTCTTTGGCTGATTTTCTAAATTTTGGTATTGCGCCAGCTGTAGTGGTGTACCTATGGACGCTTGGAACTATAAATATTCACGGAGTAGGTTGGGGATTCGTATTGGTATTTGTTGTATGTATGTCTATTAGGTTAGCTAGATTTAATGTTCTATCTATGAAGCAAATAGAAGTAAAAGAAGAAATGTTCTTTATAGGCGTGCCTGCTCCTATATGTGGAATACTTGTTGCACTGCCAATGATTTTAAGTTTTGAGTTTGAAGATGTTAGTGTGTTACATGATCCATGGATTGTAGGAGGTTACATACTACTGATAGCATTCTCTGCTGCTAGCAGAATAAGAACTTTCTCTATCAAGAAAATACATGTTTCACCAGAATATGTCACCCTAGTACTGGCTGGTGCTGGACTTTTAATTGCAGCTTTAATTATTAGACCTTGGATTACCGTATCTTTACTATGCGCTTTATATCTAATGTCTATACCTATTAGCATGACTGTGCATTATAGAAATACCCTTAGAAATTAATGTTATTATTCTGCAGCTTCGAATGAATCTGTGTTATGTAATCTAATGATTACTTTATTTTCGTTTTTGATTCCGTAATCCATTTCATTATAAATTATAGAAGGGTGTTCTTTGTACTCGATGTTTGATATCGTGTGAATTCCATGTTTATTTAGTTGAGATGATATAGTGTTTACTCGTTCTAAAGCTAATGATTTTGTGTCTCCATGTTTATAGTTTTGATCATTAGTGAATCCAGTAACTGTTACTTCTTTAATTTTCCATCGTTCTAGCATCCATAAAATTAATTCTAATTTGCTTGATGTGACTTCGCTGAAAGCTGTCTGGTTATTGCCAAAATATATAGTGGGCAAAATGCTAGTAGGTGGAACTATTTTTATTGTCCATTCAGGTAATTTATTTCTTAGGCTCATTTCCGTTTTATGCATAAGATTCAAATCTTCGTGTGGCGTTGGCGCAGCAAAGATTTCTATAGACATAGACTTCTGGCTAACGTTCATGAATTTTATTTGGAATGGTATAGTTTCTCTAAGCATAGAAATTATATTTTGCTTAGAACTTTTAAGGCTTAGATTCTCAGCGACGTGATCTTCTTGTCCTAAATATAAAACTTGTTCTATAGTTAAATCAATAGGCCTGTCTGCTTCAGAGCGCAAGAAATCTAATATATCTTTCTGTGCAGTTTGCTTGTATTGATCTGTGAATACGATTGCTTTGATATTAATCAACTTATCGCTGGCGTGAGAGAAATGAGTTTGAATCAAATGTAGATCTTCATTTACGCTAAAAGACTTACGTATTTTTTCTGATATTATACGATTCATTGATATCTCATACACCACTTCCTTTAACGATAAAATTAGCGGTACTGACATTATAGTAATAGCGATGATATAGGCGCTTACTTGCCACATGAAACTTAGGTGACTGACTCGAAAACCAAACCCATACCATCTTGCCAACAAAGTTCCGGATAGAGCTATGGCTATTAAATTTGTCAGGAATAAAAACCCAGCTTCTTGTGCAAGTTGGTAATGACCTACTGCGATAGAAAAACCTACTACACATAATGGTGGTACTAATGAAGCTGCTAGCGCAACCCCAACAATTTCTCCTCCATTTCTTTTTATTTTTGTGTATGTACCAGCAGCTCCTGAGAAAAGCGCTACTAGTAAATTATAAATATTTGGTTGTGTGCGCGAAAGGATCGCTGGGGTAATTTCATGTATTGGAGAAATTTTTACTATTAAGTATGATAAGGATATTGCTAATAAAATACCCGTTATAATACTTCTGATGCTATTCACAAATTCTGTATAGTTTACTCTGCATATTGCAAAGCCTAGTAAAACTATCGGGTTCATCATTGGTGCGATTAGCATTGCACCTACAACTACAGTAATGTCATCTAGTATGATTCCCATGGTAGCAAGACTGACAGATATTGCAGTCATAAATATGTATCGAAATGTTAATCTTGCATCGTGAGTTAATGCTGAAATAGCTGCTTCATGATTCACTGTAAGGACAAAATCTCGTTCCCTTAAAGAAAATACATATTTAAATAATTCTAGTGCTTTATGCAACATAACGCTATTTTGTGGTGAATTCTTCTACACTTATGATTTATTTTAGTATATAAATAGGCATACTCAAATGAATTGCAGCTTAAAGTTGTAAATAAAAAAAACGAAAATCAAAAATGAGACAAGTATGCTTGTAAGTCGATATCCAGTAGCTAGTGTAAGGCAGCTATTTTCTGTCGCATTTCCGCTAATGATAGCTGCTTTTTCTTTGCATTGTATGCTTCTTGTGGATCGTATAGTGGTTTCTCATTATTCTGCAGAAGCTTTAGCGTCTATCACCCTTGCTGGTAACGTGTGCGCTATTATAGAAGTCGGAGCTATAGTAATAGCATCAATCTCTGAGGTTTTTGTTGGGCAATATAATGGAAGTAAGCAATACGATAAAATATCATCGCCTGTTTGGCAAATGATTTGGTTCGCGCTTTTTTTGCTTGTCATCACAATACCGCTTGGTTTATATGGTGGTAGCTTTTTTATGCCTAATGCATTTCTGAAATATGGCGAGCCTTATTATAGATGGTGTATGATTTTTGCGCCTTTACATGCTGTCATAGGCGCATTAACTTCTTTTTACATTGGTAGAGGAAAGGTAAAATTTACTACATTCGTTGTCATTGTTGGTAATATTATTAACATAGTTCTAGATTTAGTTCTTGTGGTAGGAATAAAAGATGTAGTTCCTTCTTTTGGTCCAGTAGGTGCAGCGTATGCTACTGTAGTCTCTTTATCTGTTCAAAGTTTGATTTTATTTCTGAATTTTTTAGGCAAAAAGAATAGAAAGAAATTTAAAACTAATATTTATGAGTTTAATAAATCTTTGTTTATTAAATGTATCAAAATAGGCTCTCCTAACGCAATAGGCGTTATGATAGAGATCTTTGGTTGGTTTTCAATACTGTTGATTACAGCATATTTCAAACAAGAGTATGTCTCGATGCATTCGATGGTTCAAACTATTTCTATTTTCTGTATTTTTTTCGTTGATGCATTATCGAAGGGAACTTCTGTAATATCCTCAAATATGATAGGTTCCAGAAATCTTAAATTCATTACTAAACTTATGTATTCTGGATTTAAAATGCATTCTATATATCTGCTAATATTATCTATTCCTTTGTTCTTTTTCCCAAACTTGGTAATTAATTTATTTTTCAAAAGCACGGAAGGTTATTCTCAGTATTTTATTGAGCAAGCAGTATGGTCTTTTAGGTTTGTATGGATATTTATATTATTAGATGGTTTATTCTGGACTGGTGCTGGTATTTTAGTTTCAGGTGGAGATACAATGTTTTTAACCTCTATGAATTCCACTGCAATATGGATTTTTTCTGTATTGCCAATTTTTATAGCAGTAAAATTCTTTGATGCTGCGCCTTCTACTCTATGGCTTCTTATGTGCACTTATAAACTTGTATGTTTAATTGGATTCTTTATCAGGTACAGGAGTAATAAGTGGTTGAAGATGGTACTATAAAATTCCTATATTGATAATTTCTTAACTATTTATTGATAAAATTACTCTCTAACAATTGTGATTTTTATGAAAGCATTATATCGCTTTACCCCATTTCTGAGTCTTGGAATATTAATGCTAGCCACCGGGCTTTTTAATACGCTCATTCCATTGAAGCTGAAGGTCGACGACTACTCTGATTTTGTGATTGGAGGACTAGGTTCTTTATATTACTTCGGAATGTTTTTGGGCTCTATAAGTATATCAAAGTTTCTAAACAAAGTAGGTCCATCTAAGACTTTTATATTAGCTGCATTATCTTTAGCCATTGTTACTATTATTCCTGGATTCCACATGAATCTCATATTATGGGGTATCGCAAGATTAATAGGAGGTTATAGTTTAGCTTGGTTATATGTAGTTGTGGAGAGTTGGGTATTAAGTATTAGCAATAATAGAAACAGAGGAAAGAACTTAGCTATCTATATGATAGTGTTATACTTGGGTCAATCTGGAGGGCAACTTTTTTTAGGGATTACTGATATCTCTAGTGTTATACCTTTTGTTATTGCTGCTATTTTAACTGTAGTTTCGATTGTACCAATCACTGTAATAAAAGGCACTATGCCTCATATCGATATTCCAGACGCTATTGGCTTTAAGAAGTTATATAAAATTTCTCCAACAGGTATTATGGGTTGTATTGTGTCTGGTATAGTTCTAGCTTCTATTTATTCGTTATTACCAGTATATTTCAAAGATAGTGGTTACGACATCAAGGTGGTTGCTACTATGATGTCCGTGGTGATTGCTGGAGGAGTGTTTCTTCAGTATCCTTTTGGTTTAATTTCTGACCATGTAGATAGAAGGATTATGCTTATTTTATTATGTGTTGCTGGAATTGTAATGTCGGTCGCGATGATCTTTGCAAGTTATTTATCTATTCAAAGCGAGGTACTGATTTTTGTTCTTATATTTATGTTTGGAGGTTTGACTTTCTCAATATATCCAATAAGTCTAAATCATACTTGTGATTATATTGATAATAAATATGTAGTGGAAGCCACCCAAGGTATGCTTCTTGCTTATGGCATAGGGTCATTTATTGGTCCGGTAACTATTTCTTTGGCAATGAGTTTTTTTGGAGCAAATGGACTTTTTTATAGCTTTATAGTAACCTTGTTATTCATGATTATTTTTATGATTATCAGAATGATGGCAAGTAATAAGGCTATTGGTGTAGGTGGTGAGTATATAGGAAACACCCCACATGTTGAGCTTTCTACTAAACCTCACTCTGAAGAAGAATAAAAAAATCGCATTTTACAAATTTATTGACATTCTGAGAGGTCACTTGTACTATGCCTCGCATCGTTTTAGTGAGTTTTGATAGAGTCTTTGTAGGGCATCAAGATTTTTTTCAATTATAAAAGAGTAAGCAAAGTGGACAATAGTAAGAGATTAGGAGTATGGGTATCATGGCTTATGGTGTCGCTCTTTTATTCATATCAATATGTATTAAGAGTGTTACCAAATATAGTAATGCCAGATATTATGATGCGTTACAATATTGATTCTGATACCTTTGGGCAATTTGCTGGTATATATTATATAACTTATGCTGCAGCACATATTCCTATAGGAATATGGTTAGATAAGAAAGGCCCAAAATATGTTATTCCAGCTTGTATATTAATGATCATACTTGGTACTGCACCTCTTATCATGTCAAAATCATGGTACATGCTTTACATAGGAAGAGCTTTGATAGGTTTCGGATCTTGTGCCGCGATTTTAGGTATGTTTAAAGTTATACATCTTGGATTTCCTGAAAATAAATTTTCTAGAATGCTTGGTATAAGTGCATTTATAGGATTGATGGGAGCTATTTATGGAAGCCAGCCAGTTGCTACATTAATTGAAATATATACATATAATACAGTAATTAAATACATCATTTATGTTGGTATCGTATTTGCTATTGTATCATTTTTTATTATGCCCAAAGCAAGAGGAGCTAATGGAGCCGAATTAAATTTTAAGAAAGATTTTAAAGATATTTGGAAGCAAAAAAATATAATATATATAGGAATATTTGCTGGATTTATGGTTGGTCCTTTGGAAGGATTCTCTGACGCTTGGGGAGCGTCATTCTTACAAGTTGTATACTCTCTAGATATAAAATCAGCATCATTCTTAACATCAGTGATTTTTATTGGTATGGCATTTGGTAGTTCAGTGGTTGCGTATGTTGGTGATAAAACTCGTGCGTATTATTCTGTAATAATAGGCTGTGCTGTTTTTATGGCATTAATATTTATTCTTGTCATATTAAAGATGGTTGAAGGAACAAACCTTATGACATTCCTTTTCTTCATGATAGGAATTTTTAGTGGTTATCAGGTTCTAACCATATATCTTTCAACAACCTTTGTGAAAGAAAATGTGGTTGGTTTAACTACTGCTATTGTAAATATGATAGTAATGTCATTTGGATATTTATTCCATTCTGTGATTGGTAAAACATTGAATCTGACTTGGGATGGCCAGCTTGTAGAAGGTGTTCGTGTCTATAGCGCTACATCGTATATGTATAGTATATCTGTTATACCAATTTGTTTAGTAATTGGTGGTGTAGGATTTTTATGGATAAAAAGTAAAAATAGAAAATTTAAATAATATTCTATTTCTTAGGAAGATAATTCAAAATGTCTCTAAAATCCTTAACAGATACAAATGCTCCTGCAGTCAATAATTGATTCTCGCTTTTTTCATGATGATGGTTTGCGCCGATGAATCCTACAACGTTCATTCCTGCTCTTGTTCCTGCAGTGACGCCAACTACGCTGTCTTCGATCACAAGACATCTCTCTGGAGGCACGTTACCCATTTCTTTGGCTGCATGTAAGTAAAGATCTGGATCTGGTTTTGGTTTTGTTACTAGTTCTCTAGTAAATATTTTAGAGTGTCCAAAGAAGTCAATAAGTCCAGTAATTTCCAGAAAGTCTATAACTATGTGTTTTTCCCCATTAGAAGCAACGCACTTTGGAAGGGATATTTTTCCTAGAGTTTCTTTAACATGCTGTATCGCAGCCAATTCATTTTTAGCCAATTTTATCGCATAATCGTGCATTTTCTGAAGTTCTTCTTCTGGATTTTGTATATCTAATCTTTTTAGTGTATTGATAACATCGTGTACACTGCACCCTGCAAAGTAATCCACACAGTAGTTGACAGTGAATTTTTCATGACCTAGGCTGAGGAGCATTTCTGATATAGATTTATTATTTACATACTCGCTATCTACAAGAGTTCCATCGCAGTCAAATATTACTAAATCTATATTAAGCTTGTTCATTATATGAGAATATTTAAAATCTTATTATACAGTAATCTTTGATCGATTGGTATAAGAAAGACTTTCTTTGTATATTAATGTAGATAGAAAAAAGTTTTTACTATAATATGAAGCGGTAATTTAGAGAAAAATATTAAGACATGAAAAAAACAAATTTGACATTTATAGTTTTCGCGATTGTATCATCGTTCTTTTTAAGTAGTTGTGCTACAAAGAAATCAGAGGATGTGCCGCAATTAAGTGTAAAAGAATTATATTCTAATGCAGCTGGTAAGTTTCGAAATAAAGAATATAAAAAAGCAGCTGCTTTGTTCGCTGATGTTACGTACCAATATCCATATTATAAAGGCGCATACAGAGCCAGAATTATGGAAATATATTCTTATTACTTAGCACAAGATTATGATTCAGTGATATATGCAATAGAGAATTTTATAAATATGTATCCGGCTGCAAAGGAAATCCAATACATATATTATATGAACGGGTTAGCATATTATGAACAAATTGATATACCATATAGAGATCAAGGCGTTACAAAAAAAGCAAGACAAGCATTCATCACTTTAATTTCAAGGTTTCCAAGGTCAATTTATACACAGGATGCTACAATAAAATTAGAATTAATTGAAGATCATCTGGCTGCACAAGAGATGATAGTTGGAAGGTACTACATTAACACTGGTAACATTCTATCTGCAATTAACAGATTCAAAACGGTTGTAGATGAATATTCTACTACTTCTCAAATAGAAGAAGCTCTATATAGATTGGTTGAATCATATGTGTTCTTGGGCATGAAGAAAGAAGCTGAAGCGCATGCGGCTGTGTTGCATCATAATTACCCGAAGAGCAAGTGGTATAGAGATAGCTATAATCTAATTCAAAAGATGTAATAAAAATTTGATGCCTAGTTTTCGGCTACGCTTTCTATAAAAGCAATTATAATTGGCTTTTAAATGAAATTTTGAAGCTAAATATGTTATTAAAAAAGAAGAAATTATATTATAAGGCTCTACTAGAAAAAAACACTGACTATGATGGCATTTTTTATGTTGGTGTTAAAACCACTGGTATATTCTGTCGGTCGATATGTCCTGCTAAAAAGCCAAAGTTCGAAAATTGTGAATTTTTTAATTCTGCTAAAGAAGCTCTAATATCTTCTTTTAGACCATGTCATAGATGCAAGCCATTATCGCACCCTAATCAGATGCCTCCATTTGTGCAGAGGTTAATTAAGGCTGTAGAAGAATGTCCTGAAAGGCGTTGGAAAGATAGAGATTTTGATGAATTAGGAGTAAATTCTTCAACGATTAGAAGGCAATTTAAAAAAAGATTTAATATGACATTTGTTGAGTATGCTCGGTCTAGAAGGATTGGTCTTGCAATGAAAGAAATTAGAAAAGGAGAGTCAGTAATTGATGCTCAGCTTTCTGTAGGTTATGAATCAAGTAGTGGTTTCAGAGATGCTTTTTCACAAATTTTAGGATGTGCGCCTACGAAATATACAGGAAACATTTTGAAAGCATCTTGGTTAGATACTAAGCTGGGCCCTATGATTGCTATTGCTGATGAATCGGCGTTATATTTATTAGAATTCGTAGATCGCAGAGGTTTAGAACGTGAGATAGAGCGTTTAAGAAAAAGATTAAAAGTCGCGATACTTCCTGGAGAAACTTCTATAATAGCCAGTATAAAATCAGAGCTTAATGATTATTTTGATGGCAAATTACTTAAATTCAAAACGCCAGTATATATGCTAGGATCGGATTTTCAAAAACATGTATGGCAAGTGCTAATGAAAATTCCTTCAGGAGGAACATGGTCTTATTCTGATGTGGCAAGAGCTATTGGAAAGCCGATGGCATTTCGTGCTGTAGCAAATGCAAATGGCATGAATCAGCTAGCTATAATAATACCATGTCATAGAGTTATAAGAGCAAACGAAGATCTTGGTGGATATGGTGGTGGAATAGCTCGTAAAGAGTGGATGCTATCTCATGAAAAAAATATAAATAATAAAACGCATGATTAAAAATGATAAAAAAAGATGTTTTGGAAATAAAATAGGGCAAGAAACCTATGCTCTCTATCATGATACTGAATGGGGTATTCCAGTATATGATGATACCAAATTATTCGAGATGCTTATTCTTGAGGGTGCGCAGGCTGGATTGACTTGGGAGACTATTCTAAAAAGGAGAGATGGTTATCGTAAAGCATTTTATGATTTTTACCCACAGAAAGTTGCTGTTATGAAGGATAGCGAGTTAGAGTTGCTACGTGATAATCAAAATATAATACGCAATCGTTTAAAAATCTATTCAACCAGGCAAAATGCAATTATTTTTCTTGAAATACAAAAAGAGTTTGTATCTTTTTCTGCTTATATTTGGAGCTATGTTGGAGGAAATCCGATAATGAATTCTTGGAGTAAATTTGCAGATGTTCCTACCTCAACAAAGGAGAGTGACGATATATCGAAAGACTTAAAGAAAAGAGGTATGAAGTTCGTCGGTTCTGTAATCATGTACGCGTATATGCAAGCTGTGGGTATGGTAAACGATCATCTAACAGATTGTTGGTGCTATAAAAAAGATAATTAAAAGATGGTGCCGGATATCTGATTCGAACAGATGACCTACCGCTTACAAGGCGGTTGCTCTACCCCTGAGCCAATCCGGCGTTTTAATCGTCACGCAATTATGCGTTTCAAGAATTTTTCATTCTATACGAAAAAAAGAAAAACTGAACTAATTTTTATTGGTTATTTCGTTATAGTCAAAGAAAAAATCAATCTCTCTTTCTGCAGCTTTTTCGCTATCTGAGCCATGTACGGAATTTCTAGACAGAGATTCAGCAAATAATTTTCTAATTGTGCCTTCTTCTGCATTTTGTGGGTTGGTTGCGCCCATAATTTCTCTGTTTTTTGCTATAGCATTTTTTCCTGCTAGTACTTGGACAACTACAGGTCCAGATGTCATGTATTCCACAAGCTCAGCATAAAATGGCCTGTCTTTATGTTCTATGTAAAATTCTTGTGCCTGTTTTTCAGATAGAACCATTTCTTTTTGTGCGACTACTTCTAGTCCATTATTTGTAAAAAGATTGTTTATATCAGCAGTTAAATTTCTAGCTGTTGCATCTGGCTTAATGATTGAGAGTGTGTATTGCATGTAATATTCTTTTATTAAAGTTGCTGATATCAAAATAACAAATACAAGTACACACACTATTCTGAATGGTTTGTACATGTACTGCCTTTAGTAATTTTATTAATCTATATGACAGATTATTGTTATCATCAAAATATTAGATATTAAGAAATAGTCAAGTTTTTTATGTGCTCAATGTTAATGAAGGCTTCATATTGCTCAGAGTATTCTCTATATGAATAAGAAAGCGCAGAATACTAACGCTCCCAGGTATATGTTTGATTTAAATTTTTGCAGGCAATCTTCCGGAGAATCTGTATCTAGAGAAATTACTTGCCATAATAATTGCATATACGAAAGCGCAACGAATATATAAAAAAATATTTCTGCATTTTCTAGAAATCCTATACTTAATAAGCACAAAAACATTCCTGAGTAGAAAAATAGCAATACTCGTTTAGTGTTATTTTCAAATGTAATTGATGTAGACTTGATACCAATTTTCTTGTCATATTTTTTATCCTGGTGTCCATATATTGTATCGTAGCCTAATGTCCAGAGTATACATGCTATATATAATAAAAATAGGCTATAATTCATATCTGATTTAATTGAAAAATATCCGATGACTGCGCCAATATTAAAAGTCACGGCTAAAAAAGCTTGTGGGTAATTTGTAATGCGCTTCATAAAAGGATAGGTGATAATTAGAATCACAGAAAAAATTCCGATGTATATTGCTTTGGTGGGCAGACTTATAAGAATTAAGAAGCCGATAAATGATAAAAACACGCAAAATGCCGCAGCTTTAAATGCAGAAATTCTTCCATTTGCAATTGGTCTGTTTTTTGTTCTTAGAACATGTTTATCAATATCTCTATCTATGATATCATTCACAACACACCCAGCGCCTCGCATTATAATGCTACCTATAAAAAATAATACTAGAAAAAATATAGGAATTTTATATTGTGATGCTAGAAGCAAACCAAAACTACAAGGCCAAAATACTAAAAAAAACCCTGTGGGTTGATTAAGCCGCATTAATTTTATATATTCTATCACAGTCTTACACGTAAAAAGTTATTATGAAACAATTTCCAGATAAGTATAAACATAATGAAGTGGAAAAAAAATGGCAAGGTTATTGGCATAAAGAAAACATTTATTTATGGGACGCTTCTAAAGAACGAAAGGAAAATTTTGTTATAGACACTCCTCCTCCGAGCGTTTCCGGGATACTACATATGGGCCACATATGTAGCTATACGCAAACAGACTTCATTGCAAGATACCAAAGGATGATAGGTAAGAATGTATTCTATCCAATGGGTTTTGATGATAATGGCTTGCCTACTGAGCGCTTAGTTGAAAAAGTAAAAAAGGTCCGAGCACACGAATTAGACAGAAAAGAATTTCAGGAGCTATGTAAGGAAGTAGTAGGAGATGCTGAATTAGAGTTTGAGAAGTTATTTAATAGTATTGGCTTAAGCGTAGATTGGAGTCAGAAATATCAAACTATTAGTGATGAATGTACTGTGATTTCTCAGATGTCTTTTTTGGATCTATATAATAAACAAGCTGTGTATCGTGCATTCGAGCCAACAATCTGGGATCCAATCGATGGTACGGCACTTGCTCAGGCAGATTTGGAAGACAAAGAAGTGCCTGGCGTTATGAGTGATATAAATTTTGAACTTGAAAATGGTGATTTCCTAACTATCGCCACAACAAGGCCAGAGTTAATACCTGCATGTGTGGCTATATTATATAACCCAGAAGATGCTCGATATAAGCATTTAAAAAACTCTTTCGCTATTTCTCCAATTTTTGGAGTCAGAGTTCCAATAATAGAAGATGAAACTGTGGACTTAGAGAAAGGAACTGGTGTTGTGATGTGTTGTACTTTTGGAGACATCATGGACATAGAGTGGTGGAAAAAACATAAGTTAAATACAAGATTGATCATTAATAAATTTGGTAAAATTGCACTGCAGGATAAAGTAAATAATCCGGCATTCCCGTTCCATGAAACGCAACTAGTTCAAAGCTCTATAAGTCGTTTAGAAGGAAAAAAAGTACTAGATGCTCGTGAAGAAATGATACAAATTTTACGAGAAAATGATTTTCTAATAGCGCAAAAAGAAACAACAAAAGTAGTGAAATGTGCAGAAAGATCAAAAGCAATTGTTGAGATTATTGTTACTCCTCAGTGGTTTATTAAAGTTCTGGATAAGAAAAAAGAATTGCTCATAAAATCTGAAGAATGCAATTGGCATCCTCATTTTATGAAAGCCAGAATCGATAATTGGATTAAGGGTTTGAACTGGGATTGGTGCATAAGCAGACAGCGTTATTTCGGTGTGCCGTTTCCAATTTGGTATTCAAAAAGAGCCGGGGAAGAAGGTAAAATACTCGTAGCGGATAAAGACCAATTACCTATTAATCCGATGACAAGTTTACCTAAGGGATATTCTAGACATGAAGTAGAAGCTGAAATGGATGTTATGGATACTTGGGCTACAAGTTCTGTCACTCCACAAATTAATAGCCATGCAATTAATGATGATTTTGCTATCGATAAAAATAGGCATGAGAAATTATTCCCAGCAGATATCAGGCCACAGGCTCACGAAATTATTAGAACATGGGCATTTTATACAATTGTAAAATCGATGTATCATGAAGATAGTATTCCATGGAAAAATCTAGTTATTAGTGGTTGGGTACTTGCTGCTGATAAAACAAAAATGTCTAAATCTAAAGGTAACATAGTTACTCCAATAGCTTTAATAGAAGAAAAAGGTTCTGATATAGTAAGATATTGGGCAGCTTCTTCTAAGCTCGGGCAAGACATCGTTTATTCTGAAGATATGTTTCAGATTGGAAAAAAACTCATCAATAAACTTTGGAATGCTTCTAAATTTATATCCATACACTTAAATGACATTGATGTTACAAAAATAGACGTCAATAAGGATGTGGTGAATCAGGTTGATAAATGGATTTTATCAAAACTTCATCAAACAATAAAATTAAGTACCAAGGAATTTGAAAAATTTGAGTACTCAGTAGCGAAAAGTGTAATTGAAGATTTTTTCTGGAATTCTTTGTGCGATAATTATTTGGAACTAATAAAAATCAGAATATATAATGAAGATGGATCAAATCCTGCAGGTAAGAAAAGTGCTATATTTACGGTAGCTATAGTCTTAGATAATTTACTAAAATTATTCGCTCCATTCTTGCCGCATATTACTGAAGAGCTGCATGACATAATGTTTGATACCAAAGTATCAATACATTCAAAAGGCGGGTGGCCAAAAGCCGAATCCGTACCGTATGACGGGCACTCTGAGTCTCTGGGTAAAAATTTAGTTGAGATCTTAAATGTGGTAAGAAAATTTAAAGCAGAAAAAGCAATGTCTATTAAGGCTCCTTTAAATTATGCGTGTATCTTTTCTAAAACTAAAGTTTTTGAATTTGGTGATGCATTAATAGATTTGCAAAATGTTATGAATATTACTACATTAGATGTCGATAAAAAAAATAAAGATTCTGAGATGGTCTTAGAATCAGAAAATGGAAATTTTGACATATTAATAAAAGAATAAAAAAAGAGGGGAGTGTGGTTAAGTTCAAGTATATTTTTTTAATGGCGATGATTAGTTTAAATTCTTGTGTTCCAGCAATTGTAGGTGGTGCTGCTGTTGGTGGCAGGGTTATGATGCAAGATAAAACAGTTGGAGAATCTATCAGTGATAGCACTATTTGGACAAAAATTCGTGCTGGATTTATGAGAGAAAAAGTGGATAGCTTATTAGGAACTATAAACATAGAAGTTAGTGAAGGCCGAGTGTTGCTAACTGGTTTTATTGATCAATCTCAAGACATAGTAAAAATACTAAAGCTTGTTTGGGATCAAGATGGAGTTAAAGAAGTTATCAATGAAATAAAAGTCAAAGATAAGGAAAATTCGCCTAGCGCATTTGATTATGCTAAGGATGCATGGACTACTACACAGATAAAAACAAAGTTATTGTTTACTTCAGATATCAGATCTGCAAATTTCAGTGTAGAAACAATTGACTCTGTCGTATATTTGTTTGGTATTGCAAAATCTGAAGATGAAGTTGGGGTAGTAAAAGATATTGCTTCCAGTGTAGGAAATGCTAAGCAAATAGTGTCTTACATTAGGATTCGTAAAAGTTTGGACTCAAGAATAGAAGATACAAAAGGTGAAAAGCCCGTCTCAAAACAAGAGCAGCTCGATTCTGGATCTGTTGAAGGGGATGTAGAGGAAGAAGATATTTTTGATACAGAGTTCTAATCTATATGAAGAAGCTTGCTGTTCAAATGGATCCTATCAGTTCTATAAACTTTGATACGGATTCAACTGTTTGTTTAATGCAAGAGGCATTAAATCGTGGGTTTGAAGTTTGGTACTATACTCCGAAAGATTTGTATCTTAGAGACGGATCTTTATACGCGAATGTATCTAAAGTTCTTAATAGCCAAATGGAACTAGATCAAGTTAGTAGACCTATGTTATTAGAATCTTGTGACGTGTTGCTCATGAGAAACGACCCTCCTGTTAACATGAGTTATATCACAGCTACGTATATGTTAGATAACATATCTGATAAAGTATTGATTCTAAATAACCCAACAGCAGTTAGAAATCTCCCAGAAAAAATCTTTGCTTTGAATGATTTTTCGGAATTTATGCCTCCTACACTTGTGACCGAAAATCTGAATATTGCTGAAGATTTTTTGAATGAACATGAGGAAATTGTTATCAAGCCTCTATATAGCTTTGGAGGGCGTGATATTTTTAAATGCGCAAAAGAAGACATCTCATCATTTCAAAAATGTTTTGATCAGGTTTTAACAAATAGCGCAGCTCCAGTTATGTTACAAAAATTCTTACTATCCGTAAGAGATGGCGATAAAAGAATTCTGCTTCTTGATGGTAAAGTTGTGGGTGCGCTAAACCGGATACCTCAAGGTGACTCCATAAAAGCCAATCTTGTTATGGGAGGTATTGCTACTAAAACCAATGTTACAACTAGGGAAGAAGAAATTTGTAGAAGGGTTGGGGAGGCATTAAATAAACACGGTATAATGTTTGCTGGGCTTGATATAATAGGCGGGTTTTTAACTGAAATTAATATTACATCTCCTACAGGAATACTTGCAGTAAATAGCTTATATAATTTATCTGGTAGAGAAAGAATTGAATCAAAAATTCTTGATTCAATTTCAACGAAGTTGTCTAGCATATGACCATGCTCATGGTGTTTTTATTAAATTTGACTTGCATCGATTCAATTAGATCTTCATAATCTGTTGAGTATAAAACAAAAGCTGAAAGGATAATTGAAAAATTGAATAGTTATGTATATAAATAACTCCATATAAATATCATTTAAAATGACAAAGAAGGCAAAATCTGTACTTAAAAACAAGGTAAATCGCAGAGATTTTTTGGTGCTGAGCGCCACTGCTTTAGCTGGTGCAGGTGCTGCAATGTGTGCTTGGCCTTTTATTGATTCTATGAACCCAGCTTCAGATGTTTTATCTTTGTCGTCAATAGAGGTAGATTTAACACCAGTTGAGCCAGGGCAGACTTTGAAAGTATTATGGCGAGGCAAACCAGTTTTTGTAAAAAACAGAACAGATAAGGAAATTGAAGAAGCGGAAAAAACAGATTGGAGATCATTACCAGATCCTCAGCCAGATTCTGCTAGAGTAAAAGAAGGGCATAAAAAGTGGCTCATTATGATAGGTGTTTGTACACATCTAGGATGTATTCCAATAGATAATAGTGGTGATTATGATGGCTGGTTCTGCCCATGTCATGGTTCGCATTATGATACGTCTGGTAGAATACGAAAAGGTCCTGCGCCGTTAAATCTTATTATTCCTGAGTATAAATTTCTTACAGACACAAAGATAAAAATTGGTTAGACGATGTTAAAAGAAAAGAAAAAAAAGAAAGAAACATTAGTGGGCTGGATTGAGTACAGGCTTCCTATATTTTCTTTTTTGAAGCACTTGGGGGAATACAAAACTCCTAAAAACTTGAACTATATGTGGAATTTTGGATCAATTGCGGGTATCGCATTGGTCATACAAATTGTAACAGGAATATTCTTAGCAATGCATTATTCCCCTAATGATGCTACAGCATTTGGCAGTGTTGAATATATAATGCGGAATGTTAATTATGGGTGGTTATTGCGTTATATGCATGCTGTTGGTGCATCTATGTTTTTTGTTGCGGTATATATTCATATAGCTCGTGGGCTATATTATGGTTCGTATAAAAGCCCTAGAGAACTTGTATGGTTCTTTGGTATTTTTATATTTATTTTAATGATGGCAACGGCGTTCATGGGGTATGTGCTGCCATGGGGCCAGATGAGCTTCTGGGGCGCAACGGTTATTACAAATTTATTTTCTGCAGTACCACTTGTTGGTGATTTTATTGTACGTTGGGTTTGGGGTGGTTTTTCAGTAGGTGATCCAACATTAAATAGATTCTTTGCACTTCACTATCTATTGCCATTTGTTATAGTTGGAGTTGTTATAATACATATTGTAGCTTTGCATGTGCATGGCTCAAATAACCCTAAGGGAATAGATGTAAAATCGAAAAATGATACCATACCTTTTCACCCTTACTATACAGTGAAAGATATGGTTGGTTTCGGTGTATATTTTATGGTATTTGCTTATTTTGTCTTCTATCAACCAAATTATTTAGGACATCCAGATAACTATATCGAAGCTAATCCGATGGTTACACCTGAGCACATAGTACCTGAATGGTATTTCTTGCCATTCTACGCGATACTACGTGCGATACCAAGCAAGCTTGGAGGTGTTATAATGATGTTTAGTGGTATATTAATTTTATTTGTTCTGCCTTGGTTAGATCATTCAAAAGTTAGAAGTGCTACTTATAGACCAATGTTTAGAGTAATGTATTGGTTATTTATATTCGATGTAATAGCACTTGGATATATAGGCGGGAAGCCGCCAGAAGGTGTGTATATATTCCTTGGCAGGCTTGCAACTTTTTATTATTTCACACATTTTCTATTTGTGTTACCTTTTATCAGTAGATATGAAAAGCCTTTGCCATTACCAAAATCAATTAGTGAAAAGTAGAAAATGTTTTTAAGAAAGATTTTGTTTGTATTTTGTACTGTTTGGTGTTCTTGCCTCTCATTTGCTTCTAATGTAGAAAGTCCAAAAGAGATTCAATGGCCATTCGATGGAGTATTTGGGTACTTTGATAAGCAAGCAATACAAAGAGGGTTTCATGTTTTCAGAGAAGTATGCCAAGCGTGTCATTCTTTAAAATACATGGAATATAATAGCTTAGAAAAAGTTGGGTTCAGTCCGGCAGAGGTAAAAGCTATTGCTTCTGAATATACAACTAAAGATGGCCCTAATGATGATGGAGATATGTTTGATAGGCCATCTAGACCTACAGACAGATTTGTGGGTCCTTACGCAAATGAAAAAGCAGCAAGAGCTGCAAATAATGGCGCTTACCCACCAGATTTATCATTGATAGTAAAAGCGCGTGAAGGTGGTGCTAATTATGTTTATTCTATACTGACTGGATATGGCGATCCACCAAAGGATTTTAAATTATCTCCAAACATGCACTATAATCCATATTTTTCTGGTCACCAGATAGCAATGGCTCCTCCTTTGATGGATGGAATAGTCACTCACTCAGATGGGTCTAGTAATAATATAGATGAGCTTTCTAGGGATGTGGTTACTTTCTTACAATGGGTTTCTGAACCAGAAATGGAGACAAGAAAAATAATGGGTATTAAGGTAATATTATATTTAGTTGTCTTTACAGTAGCGTTCTATCTAGTAAAAAGAAAAGTCTGGAAAGATGTGCTATAGTCAAAAGAGAATAATCTATGACTGTTGAAAAGCATACCAAAAGTTGATAATGTGTTCTTTGTAGAGATAAATACAGGTTAAATTATTAATATGACAAAGACAATTGAAATAGAATATGATGATTTATCAATATTAAGAAACTGCCATGTAAAAGCACGTCAGGATCCTAATGCTCCTTTTTTTGCTGAAAATGAAGGTTCATTTGAGATTTGTTTAAAAGGGAAAGGATCATTTATTGCTTGGATATTTAGTGATATAAAAGAAGATTCAGATGATGGGTCATTTTTTACAATGACAGAATGTACTTATAAAATTGATGGTAATGTATATAAATTCCCTAGTGCAGAAAATTGTTTAAATTTCTTTGAAAATAATTTTAATGATATCTATGATCATAATATAAAATTTTCTTTGAATTACTCTCTTGCAGAAGTGAATGAATCAGAATTTCATCAATACCAATCTCTTCTTCAAAATACAGAAAGTTCTTGTCATAATCTTATGACAGGAGAAAACCATGAAATATTTCATGGTGAGCTTTAAGATCTGGTATGTAGAAATAGAAAAGGCACTTAAGTTTAAGTGCCTTTTTATTATCTTTTGGTTGTACTTAATTTGCCTGTACGTCTTGTATATCAGCACAACTCCCAACTAAATGGGAGGCGCAAGTTACATCAGCTGCTAATGCCTGTACGTCTTGTATATCAACACAGTTCCCAACTAAACCGGAGGCGCAAATTACGTCAGATAGACCGCTTTCTAAGGTACTAAGTGATGAATTGTCTCCACCGAACCTGAAATCCGAAAGTAGTATGTTAGTGCAAGTAGTGTGAGCAAGGATCCCATAAGAGAATGCAAATACAGAAGCTCCCATTTCTAAGGCATAAACAGTATGTTCGGCAATAAAATTTGCCTGCTCTTTTGCCAAGAATTCAGGATCTTGTAATTTATCCTTAAATTTAAATATAGCATCTGTAAAGAAGCCTCCTATAGAATAGGCAGTTGTATATTTGAGAAATCTTTCGGTTAATATAGTCCCATATTCACCTGCCCTATGTATGTTCATGAAAAAAGTTGCATAATAAGGCAAGACTGGGGCTACTATCATAATAGAGTGTGTTAGGATAGCTAGAGGCTTTCCCGCTCCTGCATCACGAATATATGACAAAAAAGGCTTTGATGTGATCATAAATCCTCCTAAAATATGAATTAAAAGTACTATATATAAATTATTAGTTTTTGTCAATAAAGCTGTAATATTTGTTGCATCACTTAATTTAATAGTAATTTTACTAGTAGATATGTATTATTTCTTATATTTTATTATAAAATATCTATGATCATAATATAAAATTTTCTTTGAATTACTCTCTTACATAAGTGAATGAATCAGAGTTTCGTCAAAACTCTCTTCTTCAAGATGCAGTAACTGCTTGTCATAACCTATGACAGGAGAAAACCATGAAATATTTTATGGTGAGCTTTAAGATCTGGTATGTGGAAATAGAAAAGGGCATTTAATAACGCCCTTTTTTGTTCTCAATGAATTAGGCTATTTTATAGCTCTTCATGGTCAATTGTTAAGCCACCTGCTAATTTAGTAAGCTCAATAAACTGATCATGAAATGACGGACAGTATGCATCTATAATATCTACTGGCGTCTTACCTTGTGCGTTTTGAGCATTAAAATCTGCGCCATTTTTTAGGAGTAAAGCAACAAAGCTATGATCTCCTTCCTTTTCGGTATAGTCCACAGAAGCTGTGCTTGAACTATGGCTGAAGCTATAGGTGTCTGAATCGGTGGCGGTACGAGAAATATCTTGTACTATTCTGTAAATTTTCGTTTCAAATATTGATCCATGTTTCTGTACATACTCTAGATTAAGTTGTGCAGAGACATCATATCCTGAGGAGACATGAGAAATATAAGATGATATATGAGCGTAATCAGAACATACAGCCATATGTAATGGTGTGTCACCCAAAATGTTTTTAGAATTTACATGTTTTTTCAGGCTATCTGGTAAAATCATAGCATTATTGTACAAAGTGTGTGTGTTATCAAATAGCCCATTTAGCGTATTTAAGAATATTTCTAAAATAGAGGGCGTAACAGGTTCATTGAACAAATGATGCAGTACTGATTGATGCTGGATTTGTTGATCAAAAAGCTCTGGGTGGTTTGTATCTATAAAGTTTAAAAGCTTTTTTGCACCATTTTTAGTAGCACAAAGTGCGGTATCTGGAGTCATTAATACTTTATTGTCATGTAGCATTTGTATAGCTAAGTCTTCATTTCCTGCTTCCAACGCAGTTGACAGTTCTTTGCTTGCTAATTTTTCCTCTTCAGATCTCATATCAAAAAAAACGTTGCGTACCATGTCGATATCCCTTCATTTGTTAACTATTTCGTAATATACCAAATCTTGATGTAATTGTCAATAAACTAAATAGATCAGCCACTTGCTTAAATTAAAAGTAAAATGGCCGCTTTAAGTTTTTCTAATTAAAGTTACTTAAGCATTGATTTGCAAATTACGCATCTATATCTATAGATATTATGTTTCCACCACAATCGCCAACTAGATTAGAAGCGCAAATCATTTTAGATATAAGGCCTTCTAAGTTGTTAACTAATAAATACTCTTCCCCTATGAGGAGGTCATTCATAAGTCTACCACTATGAAAAAACATGTAAGCATGGAGCCCATAAGACAATGCAATTGTAGAGGCTACCATTTCTAAAGCATAAATTGTATATTCTGCAATATAATCTGCCTGCTCTTTTGCCCCGAATTCAGAATCTTGTAATTTATTCAAAAATTGATTTGTAGAACCTAAAAAGAAGCCTCCTATAGCAGCATAAATTGAGTATTTCATAAAACTTTCGTAGTATACAAAAGCTCCCACAGCTGTCGTGCTAAGTTTATTATCTAGTCCGGCCTGCCTAGCTTGGTCCGCAGTGAGAATTGCAACGTGAAGGAAGAGCGGGATTGTTCTGGAAAAAAGAGTAGAGGAGTAGTGTGAAGAAGTAACGGAGGCATTCGCTGGTGCGTTGCCAATAAAATTTGATGTGTTCATAAGTCTCCTAAAATATGAATTAAAAGTTTATTAAAATAAAAAGTATCCTATATTAAGTGATTAACTTCTGTCAAAACAGCCACCTGCTTAAGTTAAAAGCAAAATGGCTGATTTAAGTTTTGCTAATTAAAGTTACTTAAGCCTTGATCAAGACAAGTTACGCAGCATCTATACCTATCGTATTTCCACAATCCCCAACTAAATGAGAAGCGCAGATTACATCAGCCAAACCACTTTGCAAATTATCAATAAGTGAGTCTTCTCCGCTAGCAATAAAATCTAAAGCCGCAAACATAGGCAAGAAAGTTTTTGGATCTAGACCATAAGATAATGCGAATGCAGAAGTCCCCATTTCTAGAGCATAAACACTATATTCTGCAACATGGTTTGCTTTCTCTCTCGCGCTTAATTCAGGATCTTGTATTTTTGAAACCTTGGAAAACCCAGCTACAAAATTCCCTGTTAAAGACACTGCTGGAATATAATTTATGTATTTTAAATTTTCTGCCGCTCCCCTTTGATTTTCGGATAACTCTCCATTAGTAATCGCCGCGACTTTGTCTGCAAAATACTTAGTAACGACTGGTGCCGCAATGTAAAAGCTGTGTCTTGCAGTGTTTATAGCTCTTTCAACGACGGTTCTGACAAATGATGTGCTCATAAAATCCTCCTAAATTGTTAATATAAAAATTGATCCAATAAGATCAAAGGCATGCTATGCAGGTTATTAACTTCTGTCAATCAGCTTTTGAAACATTAATAATGTAGATTAATTTGCTAACAGTTTTTATGGTAGATATGTGTTATTTTTTTATGTATTATTATAAAATAATTAAAGATTATAGATGCGATGTTTGGTATATCTTTTTCAGAGCTTATAATAGTGTTGATCGTTGCTGCTGTGGTAGTAAGACCTAAGGATTTGCCATATATAATAAATATTTGCAAAAACATATATAGGCAGTTTCGTAAGTTTAAAAAAGAATTCTTCAGCTATTATCAGGAATTTCATGACGATATCGTTATGGAGGAGGAATCAGAAAAAAAACAGTATGTTCTTGATGATAAAGGCGTCCCTCAAATAGCTTATGATATTTCAGATTTGAAAGAGAAATCCATGACCAAAAAAACAGACACCGAAACTAAGAAAAAGACACTCCCTGAAACCGTTTAATACATTAAATATATTTTAGCTTTTCACGAGCTTTAGCATGTGCATATAATTTTTTAAGTATCTTCCTGTGACGCTTTTTTCGTTTTTGACGATATCATGAGGTGAGCCGCATGCTACTATTTCTCCACCCTTGTTTCCACCACCCGGGCCAACATCTATTACATAATCTGAAGTTTTAATAACATCCATATTATGTTCAATAACTATTACAGTATTGCCCATATCTACAAGCTTATGCAGTACTTTTAATAGCTTATTAATATCATCTATATGCAAACCAGTTGTAGGTTCATCCAAGATATAAATAGTTTTTCCTGTAGAGCGACGTGATAATTCTTTTGCAAGTTTTATTCTTTGTGCTTCACCACCAGATAAAGTTGTCGCTGATTGCCCTATTTTAATATAGCCTAAACCAACATCTTGTAGTGCATCTAGCTTTTCTCTAATAGACGGTATCTTAACAAAGAAGTCTTTTGCAACATCAACTGTCATATCAAGAACTTCAGAAATTGATTTGTCTTTATATTTTATCTCTAATGTTTCTTTATTATATCTTTGCCCATGACATTCTTCACAGGGTACGTAAACATCTGGTAGGAAATGCATCTCAATCTTGATCAAGCCATCTCCCTTACAATTCTCACATCTTCCACCTTTTACGTTAAATGAGAATCTTGATGCTGTGTAGCCTCGAGCCTTGGATGCAGGTAAAGTGGTGAACCAATCTCTAATGTAATTAAATGCTCCAGTATATGTAGCTGGGTTTGATCTTGGTGTTCTACCAATTGGTGATTGATTTATATCTATTATTTTGTCTAAATACTCAACTCCTGTAAGTGACTTATAATTTGTAGCCATTTGAGAGCTTTGCTTCAAGACATAGGCGATAGCTTTATATAATGTTTGGATAATTAAACTTGATTTTCCACTACCGGAGACTCCAGTAATTGACGTAAAAGTACCAAGAGGTATCTCTATAGAAACATCTTTTAAGTTATTTAAATCAGCCTTTGCAAGTTTAATGAATTTTCCTTCATGTCCTTTTCTTGGAGTTTTTATGCATTCGATAAATTTTTTGCCACTTAAGTACTGACCAGTAATGCTTTTTTCATTTTTCATGATATCACTTGGTTTTCCTTCGGCTATAATGTACCCACCATGAATTCCAGCTCCTGGTCCCACATCTATTACATGATCTGCGGCCATAATAGTTTCTTCATCGTGCTCTACAACTATTACACTATTTCCAATATTACATAAATTTCTAAGAGTTTTTATTAGTTTCTCGTTATCGCATTGATGTAAACCTATGGAAGGTTCATCTAGAACATACAATACTCCTGTTAAGCCGGATCCTATTTGTGATGCTAATCTTATTCTCTGAGATTCCCCACCTGAAAGTGTTCCTGAGCCTCTAGATAAAGTTAGGTAATCTAAGCCAACGTTCATCAAAAATTGGAGTCTTTCGCTAATCTCTTTTATGATTTTTTCTGCTATACTATTCTGTGTGACGCTTAAGCTTTTCGGCAAAGTTTCGAACCAATCCAGGCAATCTTTTATTGTTAAATTTGAGACTTGACCGATATGAAAATCTGCCATTTTTATGCACAGAGATTCTGGTTTCAATCTATAGCCTTTACATGAAGGGCAGGGTCTGAGCGATTGGAATTTCGATAATTTTTCATGTAAAGCTCTGTCCAGTAATGGATCTTTTAATTTGGCAGTAAGATATGGTATGACCCCTTCAAATGCTTTTACTATTTTTCTTGTGTGAATTCCTTCAGTATAACTGATCTCTACTTTTTCTTCTCCTGTGCCATAAAATATAATTTTCTTTATATCGTCTGATAATTTATCAAAAGACCAATCAAGGTTAAATTGATAATGCTTACTTAGAGCTTTCATCATATTTAGTTGCTGTCTTGACTGTATCGATTCCCAAGCAGCAATAGCGCCATCATTTATAGAGAGCATTGGATTTGGTATGACTAAAGATAAATCTAGATATTTTTCTATTCCAAGGCCTTCGCATGCAGTACATGCACCGAAAGGGCTATTAAATGAAAAGCTTCTTGGCTCAATTTCTTCAATTTGAAATCCAGAAACTGGGCAAGCAAATCTTTCCGAAAATACCATAGTGCTATTTTCATCTTCGTTTTCCTCATTTATGATTTCAACTTTCATTAAGCCATCACCATACTTTAGTGCTGTTTCCACGCTTTCTGCTAAGTTATTGCCTAGATCGGGGCTTATAATCAATCTGTCTACTATTAGATCTATGTTATGCTTTTTATTTTTGTCTATTATTGGTGTGTCATCTAAGTCGTATAGGATGCCGTCTATTTTTACTCTTTGGAAACCTTGTCTTCGCAAGTTAATAAACTCTTTAAAGTGCTCACCTTTTTCACCTTTTACGATTGGTGCGATAATATAAATCTTAGTTCCAGATTCTAGCTCTTTGATTTTTTCAGTAATTTGTGATGCAGATTGGCTTTTAATAGGTTTTCCAGTAGCTGGCGAGTATGGTACTCCTACGCGAGCATATAAAAGCCTTAAGTAGTCATATATTTCTGTCACTGTTCCGACTGTAGATCTCGGATTTTTAGATGTACTTTTTTGGTCAATTGCGATAGCGGGAGATAGGCCTTTGATAGATTCAACATTTGGTTTGTTTTGTAACTGCAGAAATTGCCTAGCATAAGCAGACAGACTTTCTACATATCGTCTTTGACCTTCTGCATATAATGTGTCAAAAGCCAGTGAAGATTTTCCAGAGCCACTTAATCCAGTAATGACTACAAACTTATTTTTTGGTATTACAACGTCTATGTTTTTTAAATTATGCTCTTTAGCTCCAAATATCTCAATTATGTCAGACATCTAATTATTATTTTTAAAGTTTGAAAAACAAATTTTTTGTAATATTATAGGACTCGCTTGCTTTATGCAAATTTTAATAATCATTTAATAGAGAGTGCTTTTATGGCAGGAAACTTAAATAAAGTTTTATTAATAGGAAACGTCGGTAAAGACCCTGAAATTAGGGCGACTCAAGACGGAAAAGAAATCGCTAATCTAGTAATTGCAACATCCGAATCTTGGAAAAGCAAAGCTACTGGAGAAAGACAAGAAAAGACTGAATGGCACCGTGTCGTAATATTCTCTGAAGGATTAGTCAGTATAGTAAAAAGTTATGTCAAGAAAGGTACAAAGCTTTACATTGAAGGCGCTCTAAAAACTCGTAAGTGGGTTGATAATACTGGGCAAGAAAAATATACAACAGAAATTGTACTACAAGGATATAACGCTACTCTTACGATTCTGGATAGTAAAAACTCTGATTTTGAGAAGAAAGGAGATAACGGTCAAGAGCATTCTTCTTTAATGGAAGAATTGGATGATGAGATCCCATTCTAATCTTATTTTGCAGGGAGCTGGATCACTATTAGTAAGCCTCCAAGGATAGGGCTTTTGTGTAATTTTAAAGAACCTTGGTGATTTTCTATAATATCTTGTGCTATTGACATTCCAAGTCCAACTCCCCCTGAGTTTTGATTTCTTGAGGTGTCGATGCGATAAAATGGCTCTAAAACCCTTCTTGTCTCTGCTTTTGGGATCCCAGGGCCATTATCATGTATTTCAATAAATATAAAACTGTTTTTCTTGTATGATTTTATCATAGCCTTTGTAGCAAATCTCTTTGCGTTATCAATGAAGTTACTTATTGCTCTTTTAAACTGATTCTTTTTTATTTGTAAGTATATTTTTTCTTCAGATACTAATTCTATGCTAAAATCTTTTGAGTAGAGGGTTTGTAATTCTTTGAATATAGAATCTATTTCGGCTAAACTTTTTCTAGAAGTATCGTCTCCTTGTGCAAATTCCAAATAATCATTAATTGTGCTTTCCATTTGCGATACGTCCTCTCTTATGCCAGATGTGTGTTTGTCCTTTTTCATTATCTCTAGTTCTAATTTTAGTCTTGTTAGAGGGGTTCTTAGATCATGGGAAACGCCTGCTAGCATCTTTGCCTTTTGTTGCACTTGATACTCTATTGTTTCTTTCATTTTGATAATGGCTTGGCCTGCTCTTTTTACTTCTATTGCTCCTTGCGGAATAAATTTCTTTACATGCGTTCCTTTACTGAATTTATCCGCTGCAATACTGAGTTTGGTTATAGATTTCATTTGATTCTTAGCAAATAGCACGGTGAGTAATAGTAGAATTAAGGTGCTACCAATCATCCATAATATAAAAATATGAGTAGAAGATGAGAATATTCTATTACGCGATATTTCGAAGGAGAATAGCCCAGCTTCTGTTTCTATATCTACTGATATTTCTTCAAGCTTTTTATTGTATTTTATTTCTACCAAAGCAGTCGGTAAGTTATATAGTATATTGCTTTTTAATATCTTTAATTCTTTTGATAGTGGATAATTAGACTTTGTGATTTTATGATTTTTCTGAAAGCTATATTGTAAGAACGTATATACCTCAATTTTGTCAAGCTTACCTAATTCTAGTCTGGAATTTGTATTATGCATTTTAGATATTAGAGATATTTCTCCGGCGAGAGTGTAAATCATATATTTTTTTACGTTGTCCCAGTGCCGTACATAAAACATATAAGATGATATCATCTGCGCAATAATAGTTGGAACGATTATGATCAATAACATCCTTGTCAGTAAAGATTTCGGAATAATTTTATTCTTTATCTTGCGTATAAAAATAAGCACACGTTTAATCGACAAATAACGCATAGCCCTTTCCTCTAATAGTTTGTAGTAATTTTGGTTTTGTTGGGTCATCTTCTATTTTTGTTCGTAATCTATTTATTTGTACATCTATAGATCTAGGATTAATTTTTAGTTTGTTTGCTAAAGTTTCTCTATCAATAACTTTGCCTTTATTTTGTAGCAATGCAGTGAGAAGCTTTATTTCTGAAATACTTAGAGGAATTAAGTCATCATTTTGTATAAGGATATTCTTTGATTTATCATACTTTACTTGACCAAAATCAATGTAGTTTGAGCTTTTATAAAGATGATGTTGTGTTCTATCAATAAGCTTTGCTATTCTGAGCAGCAATTCTTTTGGATCGAAGGGCTTTGCCATATAATCATCCGCTCCTGATTCAAGGCCTAAAATACGCTCTTCTGGCGTTCCAAGCGCTGTCAGCATTAATATTGCGATATGAGATATTTTTCTTAGGCTCTGTGCAAATTCTGTTCCTAGTTCTTGTGGTAACAATACATCAAGGATTATTAGATCAAATTGGAGTAGATCTAAAGCTTCTCGCGCCTCTTGAGTGCTAGATACAGATGTAATCAAGTACCCGTTCTTCGAAAGGTATTGACTCAATAGAGAGCGTATTCTATAGTCATCGTCTACTATTAACAGATGTTTTTTTTTCATTAGGCGTCTCTTATTTAAGGCTTAACTCCTGATTATAATGATTTTATAAAATTATGAAAGCTCTACCTTTTGACAAGAGAGAAGGATATATTTGGTATGATGGTCAATTTGTGCCATGGCAAAATGCTAATATCCATATATTAAATCATGGGTTACAATATGGTAGCTGTGTTTTTGAAGGTGAAAGAGTGTATGATGGCTATATTTTTAAATCTCAAGAACATACTAAAAGACTTTTTAAATCTGCTTTAATTTTGGATATTAATATACCTTATAGTGAATCAGAGATCGTAGAAGCAAAAGAAGAGTTAGTTCGTAAGCAAAAAATCAACAATGCATATATGAAAATGTTCTCTTGGAAAGGTTGTGACAAGATGACCATAGAATCTATGGGTGGAAGAGTTCATTTCGCTATTGCTGCGTGGGAGATACATTCCGACTACTCAGATGCCGCAAAAAAAACTGGTATTAAAATTTGTACATCTACGTGGCGCAGGCCAGATCCCCGGACTTTCCCGGTGAATATTAAGTTTTCAGGTTCTTATGTAATGAATACAATGGCCAAGCACGAGGCAATTAAGAGCGGGTTTGATGATGCAATGATGTTGGATTACCAGGGTTACGTTGCTGAAGGTAGTGCATCGAATATATTTTTTATAAAGAATAATGAGATTCATACACCAATACCAGATTGTTTTTTAGATGGCATTACCAGACAAACAATAATAGAGATAGCAAAGCATAAAGGGATTAAAGTATTTGAACGCAAGATTAGTCCAGAGAATATCTTTGAGTTTGATTCAGCATTCCTGACTGGTACATCTGTGGAAATTACAGAGATATCGCAACTAGATAAGAAGCTCTTTAGATCTCATGAGATAATAGAAACCTTAAAAGACGAGTATGGTTCATTAGTGAGAAATCGAGCTTTAGCTACTTCGTAACTTCGCTTTTCTGTGTTTCGTCTTTTGGTAAACGTAGAGGGCCTTTCTTGCCGCAATTCGATAATGAAAAAAGTATAGAAACTACTATAATAAACTTGAGTATATTCATTGGTGTACTTATATTATTGAATAGAATCTAATTGAAAAAAATATTTAAGTAAAGATCAATATGAGAAACGTACTAAAACTATTATTTGCTTTGATAATGCCAATATGTATTTCTATGGCTCATGAGATTATAGAGCAAGAACCAAGCCGTGTATCGCTTAGCAATATACGAGATATAAATGGCGAGGAGTTTAATTTTGAAAATCTTGAGGACAATGTTTTGGTTCTTCATTTCTGGGCTACTTGGTGCTCAGGCTGTGTGCAAGAAATGGAAACACTAAATAAGTTGCAAAAAATTCTAAAAAAAGATCGTGTAATTATTTTGCCAATTTCTGAAGATTTTAAAGGCGAAGGAGTTGTAAGGGAATTCTATAGAATTTATGATTTAAAGAACCTTCCTGCGTTTATAGATAAAAAACAAAAATTATTTAATGACTTAGGGGTGGTTAGTTTACCAGCTACTTTTATCTTAGATTCTACAGGTCAAATAGTTGCTCATGCTAAAGGACCTGTTAATTGGCTGGAAGAATCAAATATTGCATTGCTAAAAAAATATATAAAACAAGAAAATTCTGATAATAAAAAGTATATAAAATTACTAGATAAACAAAAAGTATTTGAAAAACCTAAAGATCAAGTTCAAAATAATAAACATATTGATGAATTAGTTCCAAAAGAAGCACAAACTATATTGGAAGTGGCAAATGAAAACGATGTAAAAGAAGGGAGCATTAAGCTTAAAAACTCTAAAGGAGATGAAATATCTTTAAAAATAAGAAGGCCTCTAAATAACTTCAATTCTGAGAAAAAATGAAAAAAATTAGTAGAACAATAATGTGCCCTCCATTTATTAGACAGTGTATGCATATATTCGATTCAAAGAAGAATATCGCTGTTTTAAGATTTCAAGGTGTAATTTCTTCACAAGGAGGAATAAATAAACAGTCTCTAAATTTAGAAGGAATGAAGTCAGAAATAGATAAAGCTTTTTCTTTGCCAAACCTTGCTGCAGTAGCTATTTCAGTAAATTCACCAGGTGGGTCACCGGTGCAGTCCGAACTGATTTACGATTACCTTAGATCCTCTGCAGCTAAAGGGAAAATTCCTATCTATGCTTTTGCGGAAGACGTAGCCGCTTCCGGAGGGTATTTGCTTTTATGCGCCGGAGATAAAATGTATGCATCTTCTAGCTCAATAGTAGGAAGTATTGGTGTAATTTCTTCTGGGTTTGGATTTGTTAATGTGTTAAAAAAACTGGGAGTAGAAAGGCGTATTATAACGCAGGGCAAATCAAAGTCGATATATGATTCTTTCTTGCCAGTAAAGAGTTCAGATGAAAAAATTATCTCTGCAGCTCAAAAGGATATTCATGATGCATTTAAAGATATTGTCTTATCAAGAAGAGGAAAAAAAATTAAAGCAGATAAAGACAGATTATTTAGTGGAGAATTTTGGTCTGGTAAAACAGGAGTGCAGCTTGGTTTAGTTGATGGTTTAGGTGATTTATACTCAGTGATGAAAAAAGAGTTTGGTGAAGACGTTGTATTCCAGCATGTGAAAAAAAGTCCATCTTGGTTGAAAAAGAAAATTAACATGGGGATGAATTATGAAAATCTTTTCGATATTATTCTTGAGAAGATAGAGCAAAAAATCCATTATAATAAATTCGGGATTTGATGGTTTGTTATGATGTTGTCATTATAGGTGGCGGTATTAATGGTATGACTGCTGCTTGTGCTCTTTTTCAGCAAGGGTTTAAGGTAGCGTTACTAGAAAAGGATAACATCAGCAAAAAAATTCACAACACTAGAGATGGTCGGGGCATCTCAATAGCAAGATATTCAAAAGATATACTAAGCAAATATGATATATGGCCTTATGTTGCTAAAGATGTTGGTGAGATGCATAAAATTATAGTGAGAGACGGTGACTCTAGTTGTAATTTAGAATTTGACAATTCTTTAGTTAATAACGAACCACTAGGCTTTTTAATAGAAAGCGATAATATTCTAAAAGGTTTATACAAAAAATTATCAAATACCTCAGTAGATATATTTGAAGAGCATGAGTGTAAAAATTTAGTATTTCATACAGATTCCGTTCAAATTATTCTATCAAATAATAAGAAGTTAGAATCTAAGTTAGCCATTGTAACCAACGGCAAAAATTCTCAGATCAGATCGTTACTTGGGTTATCTCAAAACATAAAGGAATATAATCAGACAGCTTTAGTCTTTAATATTAGGCACTCAAAGCCTCATGCAAATTGTGCATATGAATGTTTTTTAAAAAATGGTCCTTTCGCGCTATTACCATTAGCTGATCCTAATCAATCTTCTGTGGTCTGGTGTGATAATAAAGATATTGAAGAAATAAAATTGGATTTAAAAGATTTAGAGAGGCACTTGCAAACAAGGTGCTCTTCTATTTATGGCGATGTAAAAGTAATTACAGAAGTTGTAAAATTTCCATTGTCTTTAACTTATATGGATGAATACTATAAAAATAGGGCCGTCTTTGTTGGGGACTCTTTGCACTCAATACATCCGGTTGCAGGACAGGGGTATAATTTAAGTATTCGTGATATTAACACGCTAGTGGAATTGCTTCTAAAATATCAGAGTCTAGGCTTTGATATAGGCTCTGAAATGTTATTGAAAGAGTTTACAAGGCACAGGAAGAAAGATAATTTGATAATGATAAAAGCCACGGATGGGTTAAATTCATTATTTTCAAATGATAACAGTGTGATGCAATTTTTTAGAAGATTTGGTTTAGTCGCTGTAAATAACATGCCAAGTTTAAAGAAATTTTTTATGAATAGAGCAATGGGATATAATAAATGATTGTAATGCCTATAACGGAATTTATGAAGGAAGATATGTTGTCTAAAAATATTTGGCATAGTCATTGTCCAGTAGCAATTAACAGACTGTCCCTTATTGAAGTTCAGTACTTAGACTTTAATAGCAATATACAAATGGGTTCGCTTGTAGTTTTTGATGTTTTAGCAGAATATATAGTACAAATTTTTCATGAACTTTTTATGATAAAATTTCCAATAGCCAATATAAATTTAATCAATGAATACGATGGAGACGATCACAAGTCTATGTCAGACAACAATACATCGGCATTTAATTGTAGGTATATTGAAAATACGAATAAATTTTCAATGCATTCTTACGGGATGGCAATAGATATTAATCCAGTACAAAACCCAATCTTATCTAAAGATGAATCTGGTGTAACAAATATTTTCCCAGATAAAGGTCGGGAGTATGTAGATAGATCTATTTTAAAAAATGGCATGATTACCGAAGAGGTCGTGAATATATTTAAAAAACATCATTTTTCGATATGGGGAGGGGAATGGGACAATCCAAAAGATTGGCATCATTTTCAACTATCAAGAGATCTATGTGAAAAATTGCAAAATTTTACATATGAAGAAGGGGTAGCATTACTATCTTCTTATGAGTATTAGTTAGAAAAAGTCTTTTGAGATATTTATGAGTGTCCAAGTAGGGTCTTGGTATTGTAAATTCCTGCTAAATGTCCAAATGTGATCAAACTTTTCTGTTTTAGTTTTGCTTCCAGAGATTATTTTGTTTTTTTGATCTGATACAAAGCTTGTAACTGCAGAAACAAATCTTATTTTAATTTCTGCGATTCCATCAGTAACGGCAATGCTATCGATACTAGGTTGTTCTAGTTTTGACATTGTTAAAACTTGTTTATGATTTTTTTCTTCTCTAGTAGAGATGCTGTAAGCAAATTTTCTCATCATTTCTATATTTAATAACTCTGATAAAACATGGGTATCTCCCAGTGCATAAGAATTTAATATTATTTTATATGCTTCCTTTGCGTTCTCAACAAAACGTCCTTTATCAAAACTTGGGTCAAATATTTGGATTTGTATTTCTGGGGTTGATGTTTTTTCTATTTGAATATCATCAATAGTTTTGGTTTGTGCTTGAGAGCCCGGGATAAAAAAATCTTTTTTATTTGCTGTAGTCTTAAGAGCTGTTTTGCTTTCATCTCTTTTTTGTCCGAGAATAGAAAATAACTTGAAACCTAGTGCAATGGAAATCAAAGCTAAGATAAAGATGTCAGTAAAATTATTCATAGTAATCCCATATTTTATTCTCCTTAAGTATAACAGGTTTCTTGAGTCATTTCACTTATTTTAAGATAATTCTTATATTTCAATAAATTGTTCTTTAAATATTCTTTCTTCAAAACTTTGGCTTTTGTTGAATAGTAGTTTTATTTTATTTTTTGCTACGTTTACCGATACTTCTTTTATATCTCGTATTTCATGAAAATCCGCTGTCGCGCTTACTGGTCTTTTTGTAGGATCGATTACTTCTATTGTGATTTCTGAATTTGAGTCTATTAATGCTCCGTTCCACCTTCTAGGTCTGAAGGGGCTTATAGGAGTTAGTGCTAATAAATTTGCACTTATAGGTAGTATAGGTCCGCCAGCCGAGAGATTATAAGCTGTACTGCCAGCAGGAGTCGAAACTATAACCCCATCACTTACGAGGCTTTTCATTTGAAGGGCCTTGTTGATATAGATCCTTATCTTAGCAGCTTGATGTGTTTGCCTAAGTAGCGACACTTCATTCAGCGCTAGAGCGGAATGCTTTTGATCGTTAATGTCTGTCGCGCACATTGATAGTGGGTGTACAGAAATATGGTTCGCATTTTCTATATTATTAGCTAAATCTTTAGATGAAATTTCTAAAGGATTTATATCGTTCATTAAAAAACCTAGATTTCCAGTTTTGATACCATAAAAAGGGACATTCAGCTGCATATGCTGGTGTACTGAGTGTAGCATCATTCCGTCGCCACCAATGACTACTATAGCATCCGGTTTGATTGGTTGATTTTCATCGGTGTTGATGATATTAAATTTAGCACTCAATAAGTCCAAAAATTGATGAGATGCTTTTGTTTTATCTGATATAGCTAATATGTTTTTTATCTTATGAATCATCGGCTCAAATAATGTTTTTAATCTTTTCGTAATTTATACACACTTGGGTCAGATAACTCAAACTTTTAGTTTAATATCGCTATATGTTTTTAAGTCGGCACTCGCTAAAACCTATCATGAAATGGCAGCTTATATAGCTTACAAAGACATTAAAGGTTGCTTAATGAAGTATAACGTGCCAAAGTACAAAGTTTGAGGCCTGGTAACGAAATACAGGGGTTATCAACAGACTTATCCACATTTTCTGTGGATATAAATGAACAATAGTACAAAATAAATTTATGATTAACTCAGGAGTTGAAATTATCAAAAAATTTGTGTCAATATGCACAAAGTCGCCTGGAATTTATAAAATGATAGGTGAAGATGATCACTTATTATATATAGGAAAAGCAAAAAATCTTAAATCTAGATTGTCTGATTACATTCAGATTAAGGCTATGTCTTACAAAACTCAAATTGTAATCTCAAAACTTGTTAAGATTGAAACTATATCTACTGAAAACGAAGTTGAAGCAATTTTATTAGAGTCTAATTTAGTCAGAAAATTACAACCCAAATATAATATTTTGCTAAAGGATGACAAGTCATTCCCTTATATAGTAATAGATGAAACTACAAAATATCCAAGAATTGCAAAGCATAGAGGAAAAAAGAACCTTAAGGGAGTTTATTTCGGGCCATTCGCATCTGCATCAAAGGCAGAAGATATAATAAACATATTACAAAAAGCTTTTTTGATCAGAACATGTAGTGATTCTTTTTTCAAAAGCAGGAAAAGGCCATGTATACTATATCAAATTAAGAAATGCTCGGCACCATGCGTGTCAAAAATATCCCAAGATGAATATCATGAGTTGGTTTTGCAGGTTAAAAAGCATTTGAGCGGCAAGGATGACTCTTTGCAACGTAAATTGACTAAATTGATGAATGAGTCATCAGCAAAATTTGATTATGAAAAATCTGCTATATACAGAGACAGACTGAATGCTCTTTCTTTGATTAAATCCAAGCAAGTTGCTAATCTGCAAGGAAGTAATAATTTTGATATTATCGCGGTAGCATCTAATGAAACTATTTCAGTTGTTGAAGTTTTTTTTATTAGGGAAGGAATTAATTTTGGTAACAAAGTATATAATTTAGACAACTCTCATAATTCAACAGACTCCGAAATAATCACGGCTTTTCTTTTTAACTTTTATCAAAAGAATGCGGCTCCAGAGGAGATTCTCATTAGTCACGAAGTAGAAGATCGCAATTTGTTGGAGAAGTTTTTGCAGGAGTCTAATAATAAAAAAATAAAGGTGTCTTGTTCTGTTCGTAGCACAAAAAAGAATCTTTTACAATTTGCCCTTAATAACGCGCAAGATACTTTGAGGCTTAAAAGTCATAATAAAAAAACTCACATTTTAAATCTTGAGAAGATCGAAAAGTTTTTTGGCATTACAAAAAATCTAAATAGAATAGAAATATATGATAACAGTCACTTCTCAGGCGATAATCCGGTTGGGGTAATGGTTGTGTATGATCAAAGTGGATTTAATAAATCTGAGTACAGGAAATATAATATCAAAACTCTAAATCATAAATCAGATGATTATGAAATGTTTAGAGAGATTTTATCTAGAAGATTTAAAAAAGAAACTGCGCTCCCAGAATTAATTATTATGGATGGTGGCGCAGGCCAGGTATCTACCGCAAACTTAGTCTGCAAAGAATTAGGCCTAAATGATATTATGATTATAGGCATGGCGAAGGGATTAAAGAGGAACTCTGGGGAGGAGACAATATATTTGTCAAATGGCGATAAGGTGGCGTTAGATAAACACAGTAAATTAAAGCAGCATTTGCAAATTTTACGAGATGAAGCCCATAGGTTTGCTATCACATTTAGTAGAAAAAAAACTCAAGATAAGTCTATGAAGTCTGAGTTAGATAATATAGCTGGTATCGGATTGGCGAAGAAACTTAGTTTGATGAATTTCTTCGGATCTTTAGGGTCAATAAAAGACGCATCAATAGATGATTTGCGTAATGTTAAATTAATCAGTGCAAAAAATGCTGAAAATATATATAAATATTTTCATAATTCCTTATAATAAATTAAAAGTTCAAAAAGATTGCCATAGATGTTTAAGAATCTACCTAATTTATTGACCGCATCCAGGATAATAGTTATTCCATTTATAATATTTGCTATGCTGTTTGAAGAAAGCATTTTTGCTCATCAGCTGGCTGCTACTCTGTTTTTGTATGCTTGTTTTACAGATTTTCTTGATGGGTATATTGCAAGAAGTTTTTCTATACAATCTAGGCTCGGTCAATTTTTAGATCCTGTAGCGGATAAGCTATTAGTGGGCTCTGTCATTGTTGTGTTGGTTCATTATGATAGAGCTGATTTATTTCCAGCTATTGCAATTATTGGAAGAGAGATACTCGTTTCTGGATTGAGAGAATTTTTATCTGATTTGAGTGTAAGTGTACCAGTGAGCAAGCTATCTAAAGTAAAAACTTTTGTACAGATGGCGGCTATATTTATTTTACTTCTTGGTAATAAGGGTACGGGTTTAGGGTTTGTTGATGTAATCGGTCACTTCTCTTTATGGATTGCTGCAATTTTAACTTTGATTACAGGTTATGCATATCTTCGTATAAGCTGTAAATATTTTAAGCAAAATAATGGATAGAATTATAGTACGCGGTGGTTTGCCACTGTATGGGAGCGTTAGTATTAGTGGCGCAAAGAATGCAGCGCTTCCTCTTATGGCAGCTTCTTTGCTTACCAAGGAAACTTTAGTTCTAAGCAATGTACCACAACTTTCTGATACAGTAACAATGTCTCACTTGTTAATGAATCATGGGGTCAAATTAAGTATTTGTGGCAGAGAATCTGATGATTGTACAAAGCATAAAGTTTTTTTAAATGCAGAAAAAATTACGAATTTTCAAGCCCCGTACGAGATAGTCAAAAAAATGCGAGCATCTGTTTTGGTGCTAGGCCCTTTGGTTGCAAGGTTCGGTTATGCAAAAGTTTCAATGCCTGGTGGTTGTGCTATAGGTACAAGGCCAATCAATCTACACCTAGAAGCATTGGAGGCTATGGGGGCTAAAATTAATTTAGAAGAAGGCTATATTGAGGCTATTGCTAAAAATGGCCTGCATGGAGCAGAGATAGATTTTAAATTTGTATCTGTTGGTGCTACAGAAAATATCTTAATGGCGGCTACGCTTGCATCTGGTAAGACAATTTTAAGAAATGCTGCTATGGAGCCGGAGATAAGCGATCTAGCAAAGTTATTGAATCGTATGGGCGCCAAAATATCTGGTATAGATACTAATGTATTAGAAATAGAAGGAGTGTCTGAATTACATGGAACTGACTACAGTGTAATTTTTGATCGGATTGAAGCTGGTACATATGCTGTTGCTGCTGTCATTACAGGAGGCGAGCTCATTTTAGAAAATGTGGAGTATGAAGTTTGTTCTAATATTATGGATAGAATTGTAGAGATTGGTGCAATCATAACAAATTTGGGAAATAACAAAATTAAGGTTACTGCGAATGGGCAGAGAAAAGCTTTGGATATTATTACAGGAGAATACCCCGGGTTCCCTACGGATATGCAGGCGCAATTAATGGCTTTGCTCTCTGTTAGCAAAGGTATTTCAACAATAACAGAAAATATCTTTGAGAATCGTTATATGCATGTTCCTGAACTCAATCGTATGGGCGCAAAAGTATTTACTAGAGGCGGTATTGCCACTATTGAGGGAGTGGATCAGTTATACGGAGCTGAAGTTATGGCAACGGATTTAAGGGCTTCTGTCTCTTTGATTCTTGGAGGCCTTGTGGCAAAAGGTGAGACTGTCATCAACAGAGTTTATCATCTAGATCGTGGCTATGAAAAGCTTGAAGATAAGTTTAGCAAATGCGGCGCAGACATTTACAGAGTTATATCATAAGTTATTCTTTCAATAGCACTTATTGCTGTTCATTTTGCATCCGTAAGTTGCAAAATTATCTCTAATTAATAATATTAAACGATTATTTGCATTCAGGTATATGATGTGATTGCGGAGTGGGGTTTTAACATCCTATGATTTTATAAAGTATATTTAATTTCTTAACTTTGTTTTTTTATGAAAAAATTAGCTGTTGTTTCGTCTTTATTAGTATTGCTTAGTACATCATCTATGGCTGGTGAGCAGAGTCATTTTTTTAGAGATCCTATACCTAGAGAGAAGCATTTTAGGCAAAAATCTTTATATAGTGAAAAGGCGGAGGATCTTCAGCCAATTAAAGCTATAAAAAAGGATTCATCTAAAGAAAAATTGATTTCGATTTCATCTTTTGTTTTAAAGTCTATTTCTATTAGTGAAGTTGGTGTTAAAAAAGTAGACAGCGCTAGTTTTCAGTACATTTTATCCCCTTATCTAGGAAAAACTGTTGGTAATAAAGAGGTTACGGCAATTGTGCGTAAAGTGAGAAATCATTATATAAAAAATGGCTTTTTATTGCCTATAGTTAAAGTCTCCGGTCAGAGCTCTGGTGTATTAAATATTTCAGTGATGAACGGTAAAATACGTGACGTAGAGTTAGTTTTAGATAAAGAGCATGAGAAAGAAATATTAAGTAACGAGCTTTTAAAGACGTATATAGATCGAATCTTAGAATCTTCTCCTGCAAAAACAAAAGAAGTGCAAAAGCAGCTTTTACTAATCAATAAAATTCCAGGATACGAAGCAAGGTATGAATTGCAAACTATTCAATCTAGCTCGAAAACAGCTAATGAAGTAGCTGATTTAGTGTTAGAGGTAAAAAGGAGTAAGGTTAAATTAGAGTTAGATGTAACAGATCATGGATCAGCTGAACTTGGTAGATATCAGGTATCTGCTTTCTCGCAGATTTATAATCCCACAAAACACAATGATTCATTGTTATTAAGTGTAGGGACTTCTAATCGTCCTAATAGAATGTCAGTAGTAAGTGCTGGGTATTTAAAGAGAATTAATTCTTATGGCACATAGTAAGTGCTGGGTATTTAAAGAGAATTAATTCTTATGGCACATCAATTAGCCTTTTAGGTTCTCATTCCAAGGATAATGCTTATAAGTCTCAAAATCTTTCTTCAAAAGATGACTATAGTAATACCTTAAGAGGACAAATTTCTCATTATTTAGTTTTAAATAATCAGAACAGTGTTCGTTTAGATGTTGGCCTAGATCATCGTACAGTAAAAGAACATGATACAACTCAAGTTGTGGCGGATTATGATTATACAATGGGTTTTGTAGGTGCCAAAATTAAGCATAAGGACTTCTTAAAAGCAGAAAACTGGATTAATCCTTCCTTCTTTTATACAATTGGTGATACTAATTTAACAAGAGTAAGTTCAGCTGTAACTAACTTTGATAAAAACTTTAGTTTCTTCACATTAGATTACTTTAGAGATCAACCATTACCTAATAACTTCAGCATCTTTACGCAGGTAATATGGCATGATACCCAAGATCGTTTACCTTTAGAACAGCAATTTTTCGTTGGTGGAAATTCAGTAGGTAGAGGATATAAATCTGGATTACTTAATTCTGAAAGAGGAATCAATGGTGATATCGAGTTAAGATACACATATGAAGTTGGTAAGGATTATTTAGACATAATGCAAGTATTTGGTTACTACGATGTTTCTAAATTTTCTAGAACTTCTCAAACTGTGAGTAAAAAGACTTTGAGCTCTGCTGGTGCAGGTATTAGATTCTTTATGCCAAATGGATTTAGAGGGGAATTTGAAGTTGCAGTACCAAGCACTAAGAATGTTACAGTTGGTGGTGTGACTAAGCATAATCCTACTCGATACCAATTCTTAGTTGGGAAATCATTTACTTGGTAAGAACTAACGAGGAGGTTAATTTGATGAGTGGTAGTAATATTAATTATAAGGTTTTTTATGAGTACGTGTAATACTAAGTTGTTACTTCTAATTGCAACCTCGTTTTTTTGTTACAATTTGTCTTTTGCTGCTCCCGAGATTACTGTTCCAATTTCAGACCATACATCAGAAGTGGAGGCCGTTATGGAGGCGGATGCTCTTAGCGCAGAAGCCTTTGCTCAGAATTTTAGAGATATACATGACGACCTTCATAAAAATATTTTACCTTCAATTAATGATAGATTACGCAAGGATGGTCATGAAGCAATATCGCATCACATAAGTGTATCAAAGAAACAAGATAAGTTTATTTTTCATATAGTTACAGCTGTTTCAGGTTCTTCTTCTCATAACCATTTAGCAGTTATAGATGTCAAAAAAAATACTGATCGTTGGAATGAACCTAGAACAATAATGAACCGAGATATAAGGCATATTCCTAACAGGTCTTCAAATTTAGACTCATTTGATCGCAATGTAAATACTCTTAACAATAACTACTTTAGTGTTCAGGTAAGAAACAAGACACAAAGCAAACCTAGTGATGCATCTAGAACTACAGCAGTTGTTCCGTATACTCAGCCGCAAAGTCAAGCGCAAGGTTTCTCACCTAATAACTCTACTAAAGATAAAAAAAACTCTACTGATTTAGCTGTAGTACCTGGTCAATCAGTTCAAGACCATAAGAATCCACTAAATATAGTAATAGAAGGAGATCAACCTGCTTCAAGTGATAAGCATCAGACAAGTACCACATTCGGACCAGAGAACAGATCTGAGTCAAATCCTGCTGAGAAGGTACAACCACAACCACAAAGTAATTGGTGGAGTGGTGCTGATACTAGCACGGATGCAGATAAGCCAGCTGAGAAGGCGCAACCACAGAGTGATTGGTGGAGTGGTGCTGATACTAGCACGGATGCAGATAAGCCAGCTGAGCAAACAGGGGGTCAATGGCTTGGATCTTTCTTCTCTAGTGGTTCTTCTACTGAACATGCAGAAAGTAAGCCTAATAACTCTACAAACTTATCCACAGGTAGTGGAGATCGAGTAAAATCTGGCGGGAAGAAGCACGTTACTGGAAAAGATTTTATAGGTAATAAGCCTAAAACCAGAGTATCTCATACTAAAAGAAAGAGTATCACGGTGCCTATGACTAAAAGTATCCAAGATGACTTAATTCTGGATGGTAATGAAGCATTAAGTGAATAAGAGCTAACGCATCGAAATAAAAAAGCCCTAAATTTCTTAGGGCTTTTTTTTATTAAAGTTATTTCAGTAAAATTATTTTACCACCTTCCAAGCGCCATCAGGTTGTCTACAAGCGGTACCATATGCTTCTTGGGTTTTGCCAGCTATAGTAACTGTTTGAGAATATTCTCTACAATACTCCCCTTTAGAAGTTTCGTAAGTTTTCTGTGGTGTTACGGAGCCGTAGTGTCCCGAATCAGGGTTTTTCCAAGTTGCGGTTTCTCCAGTCCTAGATTCTTCTAGTGATCTTTGAGTTGTGGAATGCATTTTTCTTTTATCTTGCTCATCCATTGAAGCTCCAATTTTGCTTCCAATTATTGATCCAAGTATCGCACCACCTGCTATACCTACGAATCTACCAGAGCCTTTGCCCATAGTTGACCCTAGTAATGCACCGGTCGCACCTCCCAAAAGAGCTCCTCCATCTCTATTGCTCATATCACATGAGCTTAATAAAAATGATGTTGCTAGTATAATAGCCAATTTCTTTTTCATAATATTTTCCTTGTAGTTAATTAATAACTGGTTACTTTATGTTTTACAGTTGTGGTTTATTATAATACTATTTCCACTATCTCTGCAATATTATAATCGTTGCAAGATTTTTTGATTTTAACTTATTTTTTGAAGATGAAAAATGACTATCTAATAATCAGAGCAGTTTATGCTTCAGTTATTACCGCAATTATAATATTGCTAGCCAAAATTGTTGCGTGGTATGTCACTGATTCTCCGACTATTCTTGCTACATTAGCAGATTCTTTTCTTGATATAGCTGCTTCATTGATAAATTTTGTAGCAGCAAAATATGCATTACAACCTCCTGATAATGAGCATCGCTTTGGTCATGGTAAGGCTGAGGATTTAGCCGTTTTTACTCAGTCTACATTTTTTGGTTTATCCGGTATTTTTATTATCGTTATATCAATAAAAAGACTCATATATCCAATACATACATTAAGAAGCGATTTTGGTATTATGGTTATGATTTTTGCAATGTTTGCTACATCTCTACTGCTTATATACCAAACTTATACTTATAAAAAAACATCATCTAGTATCGTCAAGGCAGATAGGTTGCATTATGGGGTAGATTTGCTAACCAATCTTGCAGTGATAGCCTCATTATATTTATCGGAAAAATTTAACAGTAAAATTATTGATCCGATTTTTGCAATGTTTATAGCTCTTTATCTTTTATATGGAGCTTGGTCTCTTATAAGTAAGGCTTTTGATAACTTATTGGATCGTGAATTTACTGAGGAAAAAAAGAAAATATTACATGATATTATTCTATCAGATAAAAATGTTAAAGGTTATCATGCACTGAAAACGAGGTATGCTGGCAGGAAGTCATTTATTCAATTTCATCTCGAGCTAGATGGATCTATGTCTTTAAATGAATCTCATGAAATAGCTGATAAAATAGAAAGTCAAATTATAGATAAATTCAAAGATATAGAAGTAATAATACATCAAGATCCTGAAAGGTTAAATGATCAAAGACAATCATACAAAGCATAATTTTTCTAATGAATTCATGAAGCTTGCATTAGAAATGGCTTTGTTCGCAGAGTCAAAAGGAGATGTTCCAATTGGCGCTGTTATAATAGAAAGTAACACTGGTTCTATTATTTCAAAGTCATACAATAGAAGCAATATTGATCATGACCCTACAGCGCATGCTGAGATGATTGCTATTCGAGATGCATGTAAATTATTAAATACTAAAGTTTTATCCGGATATGATTTATATGTAACTTTAGAGCCTTGTGCTATGTGCGCGACCGCTATTTCTTATGCAAAAATTTCAAGGATATACTACGGTGCATATGATACAAAATTTGGTGCTATAGAAAATGGGGTAAGAATTTTTAACAGCGTTTCTACCCTTTTTGTGCCTGAGATATATGGAGGTATACTCAGAGAGCAAAGCGCGGAGATCCTTAAAAAATTTTTTCTTGATAAACGAAGTTAGTTCAAACTAATTTGAGTGTTAGCAAGCTTTTTAAAGAGAGCATCAACGCCATGCTGTTTTAAAACAGTAGAAAATTCAGATCTTTGAGTAAAGATCGTACTGACGCCTTCTATGCTCATATCTAATAGTTTGTATTTTCCTTCATCATTTCTGACTGTATAATCCATGTCTATTGGAGACCTACCTTGTTTTCCGATCCTGACAGAGGCATTATACTGGTTTGTTCCAGTTTTTATAACTTTAGTTACGCTGTAATGCTCATTATTGTACTTAATAAGAATCGGAAAATATGTGTTTCTTAGATAATAGTTATATAGCTTTGTATATTCCTTTTTTTGCTCTTCAGAAAGATCACGATAATCTCTACCTAGTGCAAATTTACTCATCCATATAGTGTCAAAATTAGTGTTTATTATATCTAATAATTGGTCAGCTTGCTTTTGTGTTGGGATGTTTGGATTTTTTACTATCTTGATGATTTGATCAGCGACTTTTTCAACAAATTTTTGTACATCTTTTTCATTAGCGTTTGATAGGGTAGTTGGTAACAATATTAAAAATATCGAGAACGCTATTTTGGCTATTCTAGTTCTTAAATTATTTTTTTGCATTTTCTTCCTCTGAGCTATTTGTGTTTTGATCTAGCATGTCTTCATCTATAGTATAATCTATAGTATAATCTATAGGCTGATTTATTGGGCAATGTACACTCCTTCTAGATATGTATTGTATATACATACTTCTTACCTTGCTATAATAATCTACAGACGATTCTTCTGTGGCCTTTATAAGATCATTATATTGTATCCTCAAATCTATATTGCTTGCAATGGCATAAGAAATAGCTTCGTTTTTAGTTAGTACATAATTAAGTGGATTTATTCCTATATCTCCTATTTTTCCAATTACTCCTCTTGCTGTACTTGGCCCCATAAACGGTAGTATGAGATAGGCTCCGTATGAAACTCTATATTTCGATAAAGTATCACTAAACGTTTGTTTGTTTTGTTCTAAGTCAAAATAAGTAGCAAAATCCAGAAATCCACCTAGACCAAGAAAAGTATTAACTAAAAACCTTCCAACGGTTAGAGATGCCCCTTTACTATCTCCTTGCGCTATATTATTTACAAGAGTCAAAGGAGACGTTAGATTATCAAAAAAATTATGAACTCTATTTTGGGTCCATTGCGGTACTACCTTTACATATATTCCAACAATAGGTCTGATGAACACTTTATCGACTGTGATATTAAATGCAAAAACTTTCCTGTTGAAGCCTTCAATCGGGTCGTTGATTACATAACATGAATCTTCGTAAGTGCTTGCATGAGATAAAGAAGATAAGATTAATGCAAATGAAATAAGTATAATGATTTTTAATTTGTGCATATTACAATCAGTATCGATTTTTTATTGTGAATTAATATTTCATTTAAACTTAATAAATGCAAATCAGCGCTGCTGATGCTTTCTTTTATGAAGTTTTCATTGTAGCAGAAATTTTTATAACTAGAGTTAAGTTTTACATCTTCATCCTTGGATTTTTCTACAGCAAAAACTATGTATCCTTTTTGGCTCAGTGTTGATTTTAGTAATGATAAAATCGCACCTAAGTTTTTATTAAAATGCAGCGATAATCCAGCAAGAATTATATCGTGTTTTAAATGAGTTCCTTTTAAAAAATTCAGGTAATCAACGTTTACTAGTTTATTAAATATATATGTATTATCTTTTTTGAGTTCTTGTGCTTTTTCAAGCATCTTACTTGATATATCAATGCCAATCATATTCGAAACTTTTAGTTTTTGATATACTGCTTCGCCGCATTTTCCAGTGCCACAACCTACATCTAAAACAGAAAAATCTTTACCATTTGTTTCTATGGCAGCACATAGTAAGTTCGATATATGCATAGGCAACTTGTACCCTTTTTGTATGCTAAATTTCTCATCAAATTGGTCTGCTATTTTATCGTAGTAATCGCGAATAACTGACAAAGGTATACTCTCGACTGAATAAGACTTATCTATAGTACTCAATAAATATTGAGCTTCTGCAAAATCAGTTTTGAGTTTTAGAGCAAGTTTTAGTTTTTCTGCAGCACTTACAGTTTTTTTCTTAGCTATAAGGCATTTGGCTAGATTGTATAAAGCTTTGTAATGAGTTGGTTCAAAGTATAAAACCAACCTAAATCTAAAGGCTGCATCATTTAAATTATTTGCATTAAGATGATATAATCCTAATTTATAATTTGTTTCGATTAGGTTTCTAAGTTTTTCTTTGTTCTCTTTTATAGAAAGAAGCAATTGTTTTTTATAATCAAAAACTTTATTAAAAAAAGATTTTACAAATTTAGTGGTTTTCACTTTTTCTTTCATAGATATTTATAAAAACAATTTAGATATTTATAAAAATAATTCCATAGTAACGATACTACTTTTATGGTATCTAAGAAAGAACAATGATTTTATTATAACTAAATATTAGAGAGATTATGTCTATTTTAGCAACTTATATACACGATATTAAGCCGTCAGCAACTTTGGCGCTTGCGAGTAAAGCAAAAGAATTAAAAGATCAAGGAATCGATATATTGAGTCTTGCTGTAGGAGAGCCTGATTTTGATACTTTTGATAATATTAAAGCTGCAGCTATTGAGGCAATAAAAGCAGGAAAAACAAAGTATACTGCGGTTGAGGGGATTCCAGAATTAAAAAAAGCTATCCAATCAGCATATAAAAACCGTGCTCACTTTGATCTTAGTAATATCATAGTAGCAACTGGGGCAAAGCAAGCTATATATAATGCTCTTATGGCTACTATTAATGAAGGAGATGAGGTAATAATTCCATCGCCTTATTGGGTTTCTTATCCAGATATGGTAAAAATTGCTAGAGGCACTCCAGTGCTAGTAGAATGCACTGATGAAACTAATTTTAAGATTACCCCAAAGCAACTTAGGGAGTCTATTACAGCAAAGACTAAGTGGCTTTTTTTGAATTCTCCTAGTAATCCTACTGGTATGAAATATTCTGAGGAAGAGCTTAAGCAATTAGTAGAGGTGCTTTCCGAGCATAAAAATATTTATGTCCTTTCAGATGATATATATGAAGAGCTCAGCTATGAAGACAAGCCATATTCTTTAATAGATTTTGCAGACAAAATACAAGATAGGGTATTAGTGATTAATGGTGTATCAAAATCCTACTCCATGACAGGTTGGAGAATAGGTTATGCGTTAGGACCTAAAGATCTTATAAACGCTATGTCCATTATACAATCACAGAGTACATCTAATCCTTGTTCGATAAGTCAGTACGCTGCATTAGAGGCATTAAATGGAACGCAAGAATTTTTAAAAGATAGCATTCTTCAATTTAAGAGAAAAAGAGATCTTGCTCATAAATTACTTAATGAAGTGGAAGGCATTGAGTGTAAAAAATCTGAAGGTGCGTTTTATTTATTTCCAAAGTGTCAAAGCTTTGTTGGAAAGAAGACCCCTGATGGACGTGTGATTCATAATGATCATGATTTTTCTGGATACTTACTAGAAGAAGCAAAGGTAGTGGTGGTTCCTGGTAGTGCTTTTGGGGCAGAAGGTTATTTTAGATTGTCGTACGCTACATCAGAAGAAGTGATTATAGAAGCTGTAAAGCGTATTAATTCTGCATTGATAAAAATAAAATAAAGCATCATTTACTCAACACGTACAGTTTGATATGATCTCCATTTGTAACATTGGAGAGAGGGTGAAAAAAATCTATAAAATCTTATTATTATTGTTATTTGCAAACTCCTCTTTTGCGGTTACAAAAGTTGATATTACTCGTAGCCATATAGCTCCTTTGCCTATAGCAATTGCAGAGTTTTCTGGAAGTAAAAACCTAGGTGATTATATTAGAAACATTGTAATTAAAGATTTGGAAAGCACAGGGCTATTCCGTGTGATTGATAAGGCTGCATACATTGAAAAGGAAAACATAGATTCTATTCCGACATTTATTTCATGGAAGACAATAAATGCATCTGCGCTTGTAATTGGAGATATAAAAGAATCTAATCAAAAAATCTCAATACATTATAAAATGTGGGATGTTTTCTCTCAAAAAGAGGCTGGGAATAATAATTTTTCTGGGGCTTCACAAGAAAATCTTAGAAGAATAGCTCACAAAATATCAGATGATATTTATAAAAAGCTTACCGGTGAAGAGGGATATTTTAACACAAAAATTTCTTACGTTTCTTTGACTAAAAATCCTGCAGGAGCTGTCAAAAGAAGAATTGCTATCATGGATCAAGATGGTCATAATCATGAGTATCTTACAAATAGTGAAAGTTTAGTTTTAACACCAAGAATTTCACCTAGCATAAATAATATCTTATATTTATCTTATGAGAATCATTTGAATCCTCAGGTAAAATCTATAAATATAAAAACGAAATCTAGTAATATATTGGGCCATTTTAAAGGAATGTCATACGCACCAAGATATGTGGATAATAGTCGAGTTCTGCTTTCTATAGTAAAAAATGGTATAAGTAATATTCATTTGTTAAATCTAGACACTATGGAACAAAAACAAATCACTAATTGCACTTCGATATGCACCTCCCCATCTGCATCGCCAGATAAGAAACAAATAGTTTTTAATTCAGATGCTGGTGGCTCGAGACAACTTTATGTTATGGATTTTGATGGTAAAAATGCAGAAAGAATTAGTTTTAGTAATGGATATTATAGTAGCCCAATATGGTCACCTAGAGGAGATCTTATAGCTTTTACTAAAATAGTACCAAGGAAAGGATTCTTTATCGGAGTGATGAGGCCTGATGGTTCAGGAGAAAGGCTGATAACAAAAGGTTGGCTTGTAGATGGCGCGAGTTGGGCGCCTAACGGTAGGGTGCTAATGTTTGAAAAAGAAAATGGACCTCAGATGGGTAAACAAATATACACAATAGATATTACTGGAAGCAATGAGAGAGTTCTAAATACACCTCATGAGGCTGCCGATCCAACATGGTCAAATAGTCTAGATTAATATAAAAGCAGATTGCTTGAAGCAAAATATTTATATATGATGCATTGAGTCCGTATTCAGAGAGGTTTTTATGATCAAGAATGTTTTCCTATCTATATTATTATCATTTGTTTTTTGCTTGTCATCTTGTCAAAATAGTTCAAAATCATCTCTTTATGATGGATCTGGTGGAACCGCTGTTCCAGGAAGTCAGCAAGATCTAAATACATCAGCAGGTAATTTTGTATTATTCAAACTAAGCAGCAACCAATTAGACGATAATGCTATTGAAACTTTAAAGAAGCAAGTGGATTGGTTAAAAAGGTATCGTTATATCAACATAATAGTTGAAGGACATTGCGATGAAAGAGGAACAAGAGAATTTAATCTTGCATTAGGCGCTAGAAGAGCTAACATTGTAAGAGACTACCTTGTGAACTCCGGTATAGACTCTGCTAGAATCACAACAATATCATATGGAAAGGAAAGGCCTACAGTGCTAGGTTCGGGTATGGAAGTATGGAGACAAAATAGAAGAGCTAACGTGATTATACGTTAAGAGCAAAATATATGAAACTCAAAACTAGCATTTTTATACTGACTGTCGCAATAGGACTTTCTGGATGCATGAATAAGCTGGCTTTTATTGAGGATGCTGTTATTGAGGCTTCCAAAGCTTATGCAAAACAGGAATATGCTAAAGCGGCCGAGTTATATAAAAAGGCAGCGGCTCAAGGTAGTGCAGAAGCTAAGCACGTCCTTGGAATAATGCATGAATATGGTAGAGGTGTAAAACAAGATTTTCATAAGGCTATGGAATGGTATAAGGGGGCTGCAGATCAAGGTCATGCGGATTCTCATCATGCTTTGGGTGTAATGCATGCGAAAGGTAAAGGTGTGGATAGAGATCATCAAAAGGCATTCGAGCATTACAAAAAAGCAGCAGAGCAAGGTCACAATGACGCTGCATACAATGTAGCTTTACTATATGAAAATGGTAAGGGCGTTGAACGGAATAAAGAAGAAGCATCGAAATGGTATAAGAAAGCAGCGGAATCTGGCCACGTGATGTCTAAGTATCGTTTAGGTATAATGTCTCTTAAAGAATAATCTAAAGGTTTATTTATGAAAAATATCATTCTTTTCTTACTGACGTTTTTTTTAACTTTCTTTTCAGGTGCCGAGTATAATAGTAATTCAACTACTAATGGATCAGAGCTTTACACTAAAATACTTGATTTAGAGACAAGACTTAGGGAAATCGAAGGCAGGATACAGCATACTGAATATACATATAAACAGTTAATAGCAAAGATTACTAATCTCACAGATGATATGAATTATAGGTTCTCAAAAATGGACCAGAAGAAGTCTTCTGAGGCTGACACTGTTAAGGATCTGAAGTCGTATGTAAAAATCTTTGAGCAGGGCGATTTTTCTGGAGCTCGTGAAGGTATAAATAATTACATTAAATATTCTAATGGTACTGATAAGGGAGAAGCTTATTATTGGCTTGGCAGATGTTATATGGAAGAAAAAAACTATAATGAAGCTGGTACTTATTTCCTAAAAAGTTATAAATACTATCCTGCAAGTACTAAGGCTGCGGATAGCTTGCTTCATTTGTCATTTTCATTGGAGAAACTTGATAAAAAAAATAGAGCCTGTACTATTCTTGGTAGATTAGATGCGGAATATCCAAATAGATCTGAAGAAGATAAGTTATTATCTAAGCAGCAGAAAACTAAACTAAAATGTGCTACTAAGTAAAGAATCAATCTGAGAGCGCCTCTCTCAAGTCTGAGGAAGATGAGCATAAAAAATAACCACGGAAGAGCTGTTCCGCCTATAATTAATGAACTTTTAATAACAAATCTTATATCAGAACAATTTCCACAATGGAAAGATCTGCCTATTAAGTCTGTTGCCCGTCAAGGATGTGATAATAAAACATTTCGTTTGGGTGATCATATGCTTGTGCGGCTTCCAAGCGCAGAAGAATACGTACGACAGGTACAAAAAGAACATAAATGGCTACCTTTATTAGCACCAAACTTGCCTCTTCCTATTCCCGAACCAATTGCTATAGGCAAGCCATCAAAATATTATCCTTGGAAGTGGTCGGTGTATAAATGGCTAGACGGGGATAGTGCAAATACCGTAGAACTCGATGATGAACATTTAGAGACTATAGCGCTACAACTTGCACATTTTTTGAGTGAATTTCATAAGTTTGATGCCGCTGGTGCTCCTACTCCTGGATTACACAACTGGTGGCGTGCTGCTCATACTTCAGTTTACGATGCAGAAGCTAGAGCGCTTATAAATAAACTAAAAAATCTTATTGATGCAGATAAAGCAAATTCTCTTTGGGAAAAAGCAATAAGTTCAAAATGGGACAAAGACCCTGTATGGGTTCATGGGGATATCGCGAGTGGTAATATTCTACTGCAGGACAATAAGCTCAGCGCTGTAATTGACTTTGGATGCATGGGCATAGGAGATCCAGCTTGTGATCTCACAATAGCCTGGACTTTTTTTAAAAACAAAAGCAGAGAGGTATTTAAAGACGCTTTCAATTTTGATAATGACACATGGGCAAGGGCGCGAGGCTGGGCCTTATGGAAAGCTGCATTTGAACTTGTATCTTTAGATGGGAAGAGCGGTCCTGATGCTATAAAGCATTTGCAAATTATTAATGATGTTTTAGCTGAATAACCCACGCCGTCATCCCAGACTCCACACACTCCACCGTCTATCCTGAACTTTCAGAGAATTAATCTATTTGCCTGAACCTTCCAAAAAAATTCTAACTATTTTTATAGTGTCTTTTTGGATCTTTTTACTGCCACCATCTGAATAATCATTATGAGTTGCATTCTTTACTTTAACAATCTGGATTTCTAGAAGTTTATGTTTTTCATTCTTATCAGGAATGACTCCATCATCAGTGGTTGTATCGGTTGCTTGCAATAAAAGAGTTCGGCATTTGGCATTTCTTGGAAACGGGCAGCGGCACCCATCCAATGAGATAATATTTGAAACCATTTTTGGATATTGTGTAGCAAAGAACATTGATACATCTCCACCGGTAGAATGACCTGCAACGATGAAATGGTCTAGATCAAATAGTGGTTTTACGGATTTTAGTGCATTTGTAACAAACAATATATTTCCGGCCCATAGTTCCCATATAGGCCTCCGGGTTTTTTTTAATATACCCGTATTAAATTTTTTCAATGAATGAGGCTGGTCTCCGATAAAATTATGTTGTATGCAAATAACTGCATAGCCTTGGTCTGCAATAGAATTTGCTATATATGAATATTCTGTACTTGAACTAACGCCGCCATGATTAAAAAATACAACTGGGATTTTTTTCTTATGCTTAATGTTTTTATTAAAATATATAGCAACGGCAATACGTCTATTCCTTAGAGTATCTTGGAAATTCAAATTTTCAGTGAAATTCTTGTACATGTGATGTGCATTAATCGTACTAGATACTCATCATAAGCATTTCTTTTTTACTATGCAGCACTAAAGATCTGATTCAGAATATTTGTTTTATTGAGATGAAAAACTTCTGGATGAAATGTCGCACAGTAAATGTTTTTTTCTTTTACAAATATTGGTTTCCCATTATAGCTATCTAAGACTTCTACATTTGTTCCAGTAGATAATATGCCTGGAGCTCTTATGAACATTACTTCATTTCCTTGGTCAGATAGCTTTAAGCCACTATTGATTTGGCTTCCATATACATTTCGTTCTATATCTATGTCAATTAAGCCAAACCCTGACACTCTCTTTGATTTGATATTCGATAACAATATGGTTCCAGCACAAGTTCCAAGTATTGGTTTTCCTGTTTTGGCGAATTCTATAATTTTTTCTATTAGTCCGTATCTGAGGCAATATTGATATTGTACCGAGCTCTCGCCTCCGGGCAGAATTATACCAGAGAGATTTAGAAAATCATCTTGGAAAAGTATTTTTCTATTTTTGATATTTAGCACAGTTAGTGCATTAATATGAAGATCGCATCCACCTTGATAACAAAGTACACCTACTGTCATATTAGAGACTCATTGCGTCGCCTAAGCCAAAAGCAATCTTTGCTAGTTTTGCTCTATCTTCCCAACAATTTATAGCATCTACGATTGCTTTAGCCATTTTTTTTGGATTTGAGCTTAAGAATATTCCGCTACCTACGAATACAGATTCTGAACCAAGATGCATACATAGCGCGGCATCAGCTGGAGTTGCAATGCCTCCTGCAGCAAATAATGGAACTGGTAATTTACCGTCTTTTTGTACTTTCTTTAATAAGTCTATGCTAACTCGCATATTTGTAGCTTCTTGAGCTAGATCATTATCGTTGAGATTCTTAATATAGTCTAATTCACGTTTAATTTCGCGTAGGTGGAATACAGCTTCAGCAATATTTCCTGTACCAGCTTCTCCTTTTGATCTAATAAGGGCCGCTCCTTCTTGAATTCTTCTTAGAGCTTCCCCAAGGCTTTTGCATCCACATACAAATGGAATTTTGAAATCGTCTTTCTTTATATGGTATTCTCTATCAGCTGTTGTTAAGACTTCACTTTCATCTATACAGTCTACGCCTATTTCTTCTAATATCCATGCTTCTGCAGTATGTCCAATTCTGCATTTTGCCATTACTGGTATAGATACAGCTTCTTTAATTTTTATAATCATTTCTGGATCACTCGCTCTAGCAATGCCTCCATCTCTTCTAATAAGAGCTGGAATTCTTTCTAAAGCCATGACTGCACAGGCACCGGCATCTTCTGCGATTTTTGCCTGTTCGACATTCATCACATCCATGATCACACCGTACTTGAGCATATTGGTAAAAATAACTTTTTCACTAATATCCATATCGGTACCTTGATAAATTTGCTGTTGTAGAAAGGATGACAGATGAAGTATTAATTCTTAGAAGCTTCATCTTCGTTTTCATCGATAAGATTTTCTTCGATATCTTCTGGAGATAATTCTTCCATAGGCTCTCCTTGATAATCTAATTCAATCTGTTTTTTTGTTAATTCTTCAGCTTCTTTTTTTAGTTTGTTAGCAGATTCATTTTGGAATTCTAACTTAGCTTCCTCTTCGCTTCTGCCTATAGAAAGCTTTAGATTTGCTTGAACATCAGAAAAAATAGTTGCTGAAATATTGTATACTCCAGTATATTTTATTTGATTTATCAAAGTCACAGAAGACTTTGGTAAGTCTTGACCTAATTGTTCTTTTACAGCTTTTACTATGTCATTTGTACTAACAGAGCCATATAATCTTGAGTCTTCACCGCATTGTCTTACTAAAATTAAATGCTTATCATTTAATTTTGATTTGATTTTCTCAGCTTCTGCTCTTTTTGAATCAAACTCTTTTTGCAATGATGCTTTTTGTAGTTCAAAAGTCTTTTTATTTTCTGCTGTCGCGCGGACAGCTTTTCTATTAGGTATGAGGAAATTACGAGCATAGCCATTTTTAACTGTCGCAGTGTCGCCGATTTGACCCAATCTTGATTTTTCTAATAAGATGATTTCCATTGTTTCTTTGAATTATTGTTTTACAAAAGGTAGTAATGCTAGAATCCTTGCTCTTTTTATAGCTAATCTCAGTTCTTTTTGTTTTTTTGCAGATATAGAGCTAATTCTACTTGGCAATATTCTTCCTCTTTCTGATATGTACTTTGTAAGTAGTTTTACATTTCTATAATCTATTTTCGGAGCATCTGGCTCTGAAAGTGGACAAAACATTCTTTTTCTAAAGAAAAGCCTTTTGTGGGCATTTTCATATATAGATTCTATATTCTTAATTTTATCTTCGCTCATATCTAACTACTATTTCTCGTTATCAGGGGACATCATAATGGAGTCTTTCTTATCAAAAGAATCAACAGCAATAATAAGATTTCTGATTATGCCTTCTGATAATTTTACTTTTCTTTGTAATTCTAGAATTGCTCTATGAGGCGCATCTAAAACTAACATTATATAATGACCTTTTTTGTTTTTCTTAATAGGGTACGCAAGGCTTCTTAATCCCCAATACTCATTTTTTAGTACTTTGCCCTCGTTTTCTTTTATTATATCGCTTAAACTTTCAGTGACTTTGCTTACTTCAGTCGCTGAAATATCTTGCCTCAATATAAAAGTGGACTCATATAAAGACATAAAAAACCTTCCTTAAAAATAATTGTTACGAATATTGGATAGACAATACATTTTTTTGATATGTTTTCAAGAGTTTATTTTAAACATACTAGCCTTTAGTATCTTAAGTTAGGAGTTTTTTCAAGTTTTTTGGTAATTTTTTGTATAATTTTACTGGCAAGACTCTTTTGTTGTCAGATTTCTTTCTTAATATATGCGAACAAATTATGATATATAGTATCGGGAGGATATATAAAACCGGTATAAGCATTAAATTATTCTTTGCTTTTATGTTCATGAAAATAATTATTGCAATATAAGTGCTAGAAAATATTACTGCGTTTATTATTTTATTCATGTTCCATTTTCTTTCAAAATTTGAAGAAAATATAGAGCATACTGCAATGTAAGCCAAAACAAGGCTAATGATCGGCCAAGATATCATCTCATTTAATGTAGATATTTTTTCATTTAAGCTACTCTGATTTGTAGCTTTGTATGTTATCAAATCAATGATCGTTAATTCTTCTATATTTAAATTTTTTCTTTTTGGCGGAAGTATCGTTGATTTTGGTATGTTAAAGCTTAATGTCTTGAAATATAAGACTTGTAAGCTTCCATCGGCAATGGTTTGCCTGCTACCGTCATATAATTTAAAAGAAAAATCTTCTTCTTTTGTAAGGAGTTCGGCTTTTTTTGCAAGAATCACAACCTGCGATCCTGGCTCTGTTTGTTGATATATGGCCACTCCATGCAGAAGCCCGTCTTTATCTTTGCTATCCATATATAAAGTAATATTTTTAGATATTTTGTTAAAAGCTTGCTCTTCTAATATAGATGTGATCCTAGAAGAATCTTTAAGTAATGCGGTATAACTATTTAAGTCTCTTTTTGATAATGGGACAATGACCATGATAAGAATAAAGCATATTGATGTAATTCCTATTCCAAATAATATAGCTGGTTTGGAAAGGGCAATTCTGCTCAGTCCAGTTGCCTCTAATACAACTAGCTCGCTATCAATACTTAATATGTAGTATACGTAAAGAATAGTACATAGAGTTGCAAGTGGTGCGATATATATTAACAATGGTGGAATAGATAATGCAATAAATTTTATTGCCATATATAGGCTAATCGATCCAGTTATCATGTTCTGGTTGATGAAAGTCAGAAGTTTGACGGAAGCAAGAACGCCTATTAATGCCAAAACATTCAAGCTGAATATTTTAATAAAAAACTTGATGATATAACGATAATATATTGGCATGTTCTAAAGTTTACTTTCTGATTACATCCACTATACATATAAGTTTTTTGTAATCTACTCAAAATTCTTTATATAATCACTTAAGCCATGAATAAAATCAATTGACAACTATTAAGCCTTTTGTTACACAGGATGCTTTATAAGCAATTAACGAGTACGTAAATATGAGCAATGATATTTTTAGCATGGCAGAAGATCTAGTAGAAGATACTTTAACAGCGGTGTATAATACACTAGATGATGCAAAAACAGCGGTGCGCGATACATTAGATAACGCAAAAAAAACTTATATAGATCCTTATGTTATATACCCTATATATGCTAAAATTCAGGGATTATGGTTAGACCAAGAATATGCTTTTGTAAGTGCGGTAAGGGGTCATAATTATCAACTAGCGAAAGCTCACTTTGATAATGGAGCTAATCCAGATTCGCTCTATTCTATTCTTCCAAGGGAAGTGGTTTGTATCCTGCAAGGTGGCTCTAATGAATTAGTAGAATTTGTTTTTAATAAAATAGAGTTTTCACATGCAGTGTTTGGTAATCCTTGTCATGCTAACGCACATGGAGGCACGGACTGCCAGTATGTTACAGGTGTTGAATATAATAATATGCCTTGGTCTAATATAGAAGCAGCATTTATAAATGATAAAAATGTGAATATGCTAAGCGAAGTTTTTCTTTCAGTGGCTTATAAGAGTAATGCGGAGACATTCAAAAAAGCTGCCGCGATACTTTCGAATCATGCAGAGGCTTCACCTGTATTATATAAAGATGATATATCAAAAATTGTAGCAGAGTTGCCTTCGGATCGTTTAAAAGTAGTATTGGGAGCTTCGAAATTAATTGGGTTAGAAAAGACTCCTATCTATTATGAGTCAGATATTATAAGTTCCTACTGTGCTAAGGCATCCGAAGAAAATATAGGCATTGCAGCAGAGCATGGTTTCTATTGGTGTAGTGGTGAGGCTATTACTTTTGTTGCTGAATAATTGAAATTTCAGGTGGCGCATTGTAAGTAATGCGCCATGTCTACTTTGGAATAAAAATTATAGACAGATGCGAACAAGAATTTTATTTTTGCTCTTGTAATGAATTTTATAAGACATGAAAAAATATCTAACAAAATTTCTTTCTATTATTTTTCCCTCTAAATGCATAGCTTGTTCAACTATTGTTAGTGCTGGTAGTAAAGTTTGCTCTATTTGTTGGAGCCAGCTGGAATTTATTTCGAGTCCTTCATGTGCAAAATGCGATTATCCCTTTGAATTCGATATAGGCTACGATGCTTTATGTGGTGGTTGCTTAGAGGAGGGTCCATTATTTGATAAGGCTATAAGTGTGTTACGGTATACTGAGCTTAGCAAAATCATGGTGCATAGACTCAAATATTCAGACAAACTGCATATAGCAAAACATTTTGCATCTATGCTTTTTAAGAAGATTCATAAAGATGCGCAAGGATTTGACTTTATAATACCAGTGCCAATGCATAGAAAGAAAATGCGATCTAGGCTTTATAATCAAGCTGCTCTTATGGTAACTCATTTGTCAGATTATTCTGGTGTTGCGCCATTGCATAATGGTCTTTTGAAAACTAAATATCATGAATCTCAAACTGGTTTGAGCAGAAGTGTCAGAAAAGAAAATATAAAAAATACATTTGAGATTAATAAAAAATACGCCGATGTCATAAAAGGAAAAAATATTCTTCTAGTAGATGATGTCTATACAACCGGCGCTACTGTTAATGAATGCAGTAGGGTTCTTAAGCGCGGTTTGTGTAAGAGTGTAACGGTTGTTACTTTAGCTAGAGTGGTATAAGTGGCTAATCGTTGAACATATCACAGGTTGTGGCGTTCTTTTATAAATTTTACGCATGTTTAAATCAAATTCAAGTAAGTATTTGAATGAAGTTGCTTGAGAAAAATAATTGCATTTACATGAAACTGTATTACATTCATATGTAACCAATATTTATTTGAACGGAAAGGAGCCATGTTAGAAAAAAAGCCAAACTCATATCAGACTAGAGATTTTTTAATAATGTCTTATGAGGAGCTCGAAGAAAAAAATTTAGAAATGAAGTCTTTGCGTAGAGGGAGAAAGTCTCAAGAGTTTTTCAAAGAAAAAATTATAAAATATCTATCTGAAGAAAAGCGCATTAAGGCTGTCAATGTTTGTTTTACAGATTTGGAAGGCAAATTGCTTAGCCTAGATTATGATAAAAAGCATTTATTAACGAGCTATCATAACCTGACTTTTGATGGCTCGTCAATTCGTGGATTTTCTACTCAAGATAAATCCGATCTTATATTAGACATTGATTGGTCAAGTTTTAGATGGCTTAATGCTGATATTTTTGGTCCTGGCAAGGTGCTTTTATTTGCGAATGTACTAGATCAGTCAAGAAATCAGTACCCAGTTGACTTTAGAGGCAAACTACAAGTTCTTGCCAATGAAGAATACGAGTTGAATAAACATATATTCAATATTGCTCCTGAAATTGAAGGATTTCTTTTGGATGGCATTGATGCTGAACAAAATTTTAGTGATAAAAATATATTTGAATTGGTTACAAAAGGAGGTTACTTTAATTCGCTACCTCAGGACAAGCTTAGGTTATTTATTGATATAGTTGCAGAAGCAAAGCGCTCAATGGGGTTTGAAAATGAAAAAGACCATCCTGAAGTTGCTCCATCTCAGTTTGAATTAAATTATAAATATACAGATGCTGTAGAGGCATGTGATCAGATTCAAATATATAAGCTTCTCTGTCGACAAGTGGCTAAAATGCTCGGATGCACAGCCTCCTTCTTGCCAAAACCAATTGCTATGGTTAATGGTAGTGGCATGCATCTTAATTTATCTATATCACGAGATAATAAAAATTTATTTTATGATACTGCTGGACTATCCATGACCGGGCTTGAGTTTGCCACTGCTGTTTTATATTATGCTAAAGATATGTGTTTATTGCTTAATTCTAGCGTTAACTCTTATAGGAGGCTCGATCCAAAGTTTGAAGCGCCTAATGAAATAAAAATATCAAGTAGCGACAGAGGGTCGATGATCCGAATTCCAATTGGGGATCAAAAATCAACTAGAATAGAAGTAAGATCAGTCGCGCCTGATTGCAATCCATACTTGGCTGTTTTTGCCATACTTAAAGTCGGATTGTTAGGGATGCAGCATGGCCAAAAAAAATATCAAGTAATTTTAGATAAAAGAGAAAAATTACCGATCAATATTTATGATTCCATAAGGTATTTTAATAAAAGTAAAATTATGTCTGAAATTATGGATCCTATAACTCATAAGAAATACTCTGTTCTTAAAGAAACTGTTGCTAATCGTTCACCGAAAGATCTTGGTATGTTAGTAAAGAAAGAGGAGATAATTTATCATCATGAGGTAACCAATCAGTATCTTTGGTATAATTTTTAAATTCTTTCTTCTAAAATGAATAATTCAAGGAAATATATGTATTTGTTGACATAATCGGTGTCTATGCTTATTATGTAGCAAGTTTTAATGGATAAACTAATGTTAAAAATTAATTTGTATACAGCATTATTCACTCCTTTCTATACACAAAAGGCATCAACTCCTTGTTGCCAATTTCATTGTTCTTTCTGTTGCTGCTAATGCAATAATTTAAGTTTTTTGCTTCTAATTCATTTTTATAATTTTTATATATAGGTCATTATGACTTTGTTCAGGAATACCTTTATTGGTATGGTAATTGGTATATTATTAGGTAGCTTTTTTAAAGATTTGGTACCTTATATTTCTTTCATAGGTAAAATTTACGTATGGATAATTAGGTTTTTATCTGTGCCTATTATTTTTTTCTCTCTCATTACAATATTGCCTACAATAAAGGCGGTAAGATATGGCTCTTTTTGGTTCTTTATAAAGATTTCATTTATTCTTACGGTTCTAGCGGTATTGCTTGCTGCAGGAATGGTATGCATATTTTTGTGGAGCGATATCTTGAGCTTGGGTTACAAAGAATTTTATCATACAGCTTCAAGTCCTATCGAATTTAAGGATGTTGCAATCAAGATCCTTAAAGGCAATATTCTATTATATGCAATGTTAATTGCGGTAATATCTTCGTATGTTTTGTCTAAAGCGGGTGAAAGTAAGAAAGAAATTCTTAATATTTTGATGGTATGGCGTAATTTTCTATTTGCAATAGTTGGCTTTTTTATAAAGTTATCACCTTTTGGTATTTTAGCACTAATTGCTTCATCGGTCAGTAGTAGTGATATTAATATTTTTCCTTTAGCTCTAAAAATAGTGGGGGTATTAATAGGAGCATATGCGTTATATTATACAATTCTTCTAATAATAGTATCAAGATTTGGAAAGGTATCTTTTAAAGTATTTATGATGGGTAGCGGCCCATATCAAATGCAAGCATTCGTGTCTGGCAGTAGCAAATTATCTTTGCCTACAGCATTGGATTTTTTAAAAAATAATATGAAAGTCGAAAAAAATACAGCTGACCTAGTATTGCCAATAGCCTCTGCTATTAATATGCAAGGATTATCCATATATATTGCAATCACAACTTTGATTTTTATGAAAATATTAGGGCAAGATATAACTGTAAATTATTTTCTTATTATTGCTATATTCGCAACATTTGGAGCGATAGGGGTTGCTGGAGTTAATGGTGGTGGTATTATTATTTTGCCTTTGCTGCTATCTTTGTTGAGGGTGCCTTTGGAGTATATTTCTATAATTTATATGATAGATCCAATAATTAATGGGGTTAGAAGCGCTATAAATATTACTGGTGATAGCGTAATAGTATTATTAGTAAACCGATATGAAAAAAATAATTTTAGCAATCCTGAAATAATGAGGCAATTAGGATGAAAGTATATGTATTGCATGAAAATGATGATTGGATGGAGCCGATAAGGGGAGCTTTGCGTAAAGAATCTGTGGACTTCGAAGAATGGCACCTTGGGAGGTTTAAAACTTTAGATTTACAAAGTGTCCCACCTGAAGGAGTGTTTTATAATAGGATTAGCCCTTCTTCTCATACAAGAGGAAATGGTGGTGCTGTATATTTTCTGCAATCAATTCTTAGCTGGCTTAATCGGCATAATCGTAAGATCGTGAATAATAAAGAGGCTTTTTCTATTGAGATTAGTAAAGTTGAGCAATACAATCGGTTGTTGGAATCTAAAATCAATGTACCGAAAACCAAAATAGCGCTTGGAAAGGATTCTTTAAAAGCCTTAGTTATTCAAGATAAACACCCATACCCATTTATTGTTAAGCCAAATATGGGTGGCAAAGGGCTGGGAGTGCACGTTTTCCACAACCGTTTTCAATTCGATGACTTTATATCTAACAAAGATTACATAGGGTCTCCTGATAGTATTTATTTGATACAGGAGTATATTCCTCCAAAGGATAGTTACATTATGCGTGCTGAATTTATAGGTGGTGAATTTATTTACGTAGTTAAGATAGATACATCTGGAGGATTTGAGCTATGTCCAGCAGATTTGTGTTCGGTAAAAGATGCAACCTCTTTGAATGATAATCGAGTAAAAGAAAAATTTACAATCATCCAAGACTTTGCAAATCCGATTATCCAACAATACAAGAACTTTATATCAAAAAACGGTATAGATACTACAGGTATAGAGTTTCTATGCGATAATAATGGGGATTTATATACTTATGATGTCAATGTTACTACTAATTACAATGTTGCTGCTGAGGAAAAAGCTGGTATTTCGTGTTATCGTAACCTAGCTATTTACTTAAAAAGAGCTTTATTGAACCAAGTTTGAGTAAGAACTGCCATCAATTCAATTTTATTTTTATAATAAGATGATTTTATCTGTTGACATGACTCGTAACTAGTCGTATAAAATGTCTTACCATTCTTCTTGGGTGGTTTGCTGTTTCACAAAGTATATATAACATAAAGTCAGTAAGTAAGCATACAAGGATAGTAGTGTAGTTAAAAAAATTGCTACTTAATAAAAGTAGCCAAATCAAACTTGAGAGTTTGATCCTGGCTCAGAAAGAACGCTGGCGGCATGCCTAACACATGCAAGTCGAACGAATGAATTTGAGACTTCGGTTTTGAATTCGTTAGTGGCAAACGGGTGAGTAACACGTAGGAATCTACCTTATAGTATGGGATAACAGTTGGAAACGACTGCTAATACCGTATACGCTCTTCGGAGGAAAGATTTATCGCTATAAGATGAGCCTGCGCTAGATTAGATAGTTGGTGGGGTAATGGCCTACCAAGTCGATGATCTATAGCTGGTCTGAGAGGACGATCAGCCACACTGGGACTGAGACACGGCCCAGACTCCTACGGGAGGCAGCAGTGGGGAATATTGGACAATGGGCGCAAGCCTGATCCAGCAATGCCGCGTGAATGATGAAGGCCTTCGGGTTGTAAAGTTCTTTCAGTGGGGAAGATAGTGACGGTACCCACAGAAGAAGCTCCGGCTAACTCCGTGCCAGCAGCCGCGGTAATACGGAGGGAGCTAGCGTTTTTCGGATTTACTGGGCGTAAAGCGCGTGTAGGCGGTTAATTAAGTTGGAAGTGAAAGCCCAGGGCTCAACCTTGGAACTGCTTCCAAAACTGGTTAACTAGAGAATGGTAGAGGATGGTGGAATTCCTAGTGTAGAGGTGAAATTCTTAGATATTAGGAGGAACATCAATGGCGAAGGCAACCATCTGGACCATTTCTGACGCTGAGATGCGAAAGCGTGGGGAGCAAACAGGATTAGATACCCTGGTAGTCCACGCCGTAAACTATGAGTGCTAGGTATCGGGATTTATTTTCGGTGCCGCAGCTAACGCATTAAGCACTCCGCCTGGGGAGTAAGGTCGCAAGATTAAAACTCAAAGGAATTGACGGGGGCCCGCACAAGCGGTGGGGCATGCGGTTTAATTCGATGCTACACGAAAAACCTTACCAACCCTTGACATAGTGGTCGCGGAGATCAGAGATGGACTCCTTCAGTTAGGCTGGACCACATACAGGTGTTGCATGGCTGTCGTCAGCTCGTGTCGTGAGATGTTGGGTTAAGTCCCGCAACGAGCGCAACCCTCATCCTTAATTGCCAGCGGATAATGCCGGGAACCTTAAGGAAACTGCCAGCGATAAGTTGGAGGAAGGTGGGGACGATGTCAAGTCATCATGGCCCTTATGGGTTGGGCTACACGCGTGCTACAATGGCGGTGACAATAGGAAGCAATAGGGTGACCTGGAGCAAATCCTCTAAAAGCCGTCTCAGTTCGGATTGTACTCTGCAACTCGAGTACATGAAGTCGGAATCGCTAGTAATCGTAGATCAGAATGCTACGGTGAATACGTTCACGGGCCTTGTACACACTGCCCGTCAAGCCATGGGAGTTGGCTTTGCTCGAAGTTGGTGAGCTAACCGCAAGGAGGCAGCCACCTACAGCAGAGTTAATGACTGGGGTTAAGTCGTAACAAGGTAGCCGTAGGGGAACCTGCGGCTGGATTACCTCCTAAAATAAATAGCTTCGGCTATAAAAATAAGACTACTCTACTATCTCTGTATTCTTACTCCTGACTTTATGTTATATACTTTGGAACGGCTTCTTTTATTACATTTTTCTATTTTGAAATAAAAAAGCTTCCATTTATTTTTTTTCCATGTTATACACAAAAATGTAGTGTTGTCTTTTTTCGCCTACAAATAGCCATATAATAATCCACATGAAAGTTCGCAAAACAGCCAGGGTGCTTCTATTTAATTCTGATAATCAAATTCTTCTCCAATATATTATTCCACTAGAGCCACTTAAATTAGGCGCAGAGAAAGTGTGGACAACACCTGGTGGAAAAATCGAAAATAACGAGTCAATACATGAGTGTGCAGAGCGTGAGCTTTGCGAAGAGACTGGGATTGCAGGATGTGAACTCGGACCAATTGTATGGCATGGTTCTCATGTGCTAAGGCTGAATGGAGAAGATACGATCTTCGATGAAAGTTTTGTTATTGCCACTACTCAGAATTCTAATATTCCTAAAAATGGCGACGATTTAACTATACTAGGGCATAAATGGTGGTCTTTAGAAGAACTATTGATGACAAAAGAAGTCACTTTCCCTTGGGGCCTTGCGATATTAATTAAAGAGATCATGATTCAGAAAAATATTCTAGAGCAGAAGGAAATTAAGGCAATTAGTTTTTACTGAAGTAGAAATAGAGAGTAAAATGATATTCAAAGAGCACTAAGCAATATATTTACATTACTAATAAAAATGGAGAGTTAGCTTGGGGCGGATGGCTATTTTTTTCTTAAAAATAAATTCTATGAAGTAATGATCGGGGTAAATGTTATTAGCGGCGTAATTAGAAAGTAGAATGTAGAGTAAGGAAAATGCGGCGTTGTTTTCACAAATCGCCGCAAATTTATCTATCTACAAATTAAGACATTAATTGTCAGTATGAGTTAGCACGTTACTGTTCTGTCCACATAACATAGATTCTTGAGCAAGAGCATGCATATCTTGTACAAAACTATCATTATTATGGCAGAATTGAAATAGGTATTCTACAGAAGCGCCATGGTAAAATGCATGAAGTTGTTGAAATGTTTGAAGGTTTAAAGCTTCTTCTACTGAAAGTCCTTCTTTAAGTGCACCAAGTTGCCAAACCGTTTCAAACTTCAAAGCGTCTTTTACTGAAATTCCTGTTCCAAATGCACCAATTTGGTAGCGCGTTTCGAAGTTTAAGGCATCTTTTGCTGAAGCTCCAGCTTCAAATGCATCAATTTGTGTCCATGTTTCAAATTTTAAAGCTTCTTTTTTGGTGGCTCCAATTTTAATTGCATAGTTTGTCTTAACTTCTGTGTTTCCCTTAGACATACTCATATTCATTCCTTTGATCATTAGATATAAATTAACAAAATGTAGCAATTGTACGACGTCGTCAATATGAATTGCCTTATACTATTTCTAAGGAACCACTAAGTTACTGGTTACCCCTTCTAGCAAGTGCAGAATAAAAAATTCTATGCATTCAATCACTCTTTATCAGCAAGCAAAAAAATTGCATTCACATGTTTTAAGTGTTACTAATAAAAATGACAAGTAACTTGAGGGGGTTGACTATGTCATTAAAAAAGTACGAAGAAAAGCGTCGATTTCAAAATACTCCCGAACCAAAAAGCAATAAAAACAGTATCTCTAATTACCCTATCTTTGTAATTCAAAAGCACGAAGCTAGTCATTTACATTATGATTTCCGTATCGAAATAGATGGCGTCCTAAAATCTTGGGCAGTACCTAAAGGCCTTTCTACTGATACAAAAATTAAAAGACTTGCGATTCAAACTGAGGATCATCCATTAGATTACGCTGATTTTGAGGGAGTTATACCGAAAGGTGAATACGGGGCTGGAAAAGTTAGCATTTTTGATAGTGGAGATTTTAAAAACTTAGAAGGCTCAAATAATAAACTTAAACAAAGCCTCCAAGATGGTCACATTAAGATTTTCCTTAATGGTAAAAAAATCAAAGGAGGATTCTATTTAAAAAAATTTAGAGAAGAAAAAAGTAACACTCAATGGCTTATTATAAAAATGAAAGAGTAAAATACTATTTTTAATAGCATCAAGAGTTAGTAGTTCAAGTATTTAGAGTCCTCGAATTTATATGTATAAAAAACTAAGCGTTTAATACCTTATTAAGGTTTGGGCTGTATCATTTATATAAGATATAAACTCTAGGAGCTGAAGGTGCATAATATATTATCATTTTTTATAAAATGGGCGGTTTTTATTCTTTGCTTTGGCTCAGTCACTTTTGCTGATGAAAGTGGCGATAATTTGGCAGAAACGGAAGATAATTTTCAAGAGTTTTCTAATGATAACCGATCAGATGAACTGAAACCATTAGATGAAAATTATTCTGATAAAAACAGCTCTGATGTTCAGAGCGAGATGGGGGGCTATACTCCGATATTAGGATACTATACTAATTTTATTGAAAACGATTCTCATAAGGAAACAACTATTCCTACTATTCCTATGCCGAAATCTAATGATGATGAGGAAGAGGAGATAGCACTTCTTGCACCGAAATCTAACAATGATGATGAGGAAGAGGAGATAGTGCTTCCTGCATCAGAACTTAATGAGAATGAGGAAGAAGAGATAGTACTTCCTGTGTCAGAACTTAATGAGAATGAGAATGAGGAAGAGGATGAGGCAGAGGAGACAGTACTTCCTACATCAGAACCTAATGAGGATGAGGAAGAGGAAATAATACTTCCTACACCAAAATCTACTAATGATAACAGTACTCAAAGAAAGCATAAGACAAAGCATAAGATAAGGAAAGGTTATTTTAAAGTAGGTGGAACATTAGACTCTCCATTAAGTTTTAAGAATAATAGTGATATTAATCAATCCCCTCCTGGAAGTTTTGCTGTAGATCTAGGAATTGGTAGAGAGTTTCTACCAAGGCTAAATTTTGGATTAGATTATCAGTATAAACCTGGTCAAAAATCTACATTCACTGAAAATTCTAGCACTGCAAGTTGGGGATATTCATCCCATACATTATTATTAAGAGCAAATTATGATTTAATAGAAGACACAAGATTCTCTCCCTATGTCTTGGCAGGAATAGGAACCTCACTTTTTTATCCATATAATTATACTTTAGAATCTTCTGTGAATTTAAAGGGTAAATCTAGTGTTGATTTAGCATGGAAAGCTGGTTTTGGTTGTGCGATGAAGAGTTGGAATAATGTAGACTCATTTATAGAGTATAGCTATCTTAATAGAGGAAAAATTCAAACGCATTCTGGAAACAATCAGGTTGCTGTGAAAGGCAGTGCCGTTTCACATAATATTACAGTGGGTCTTACGTATAATTTTAAATAAAATTAATATTAGAGGCAATGATGTCTAAAGAAAATCAGCTATTAATTATTGAGCATAGTCTTTCTAATGCTGGCCTCCTTAAAATTACAGGCAGACAACAAAAACTTTTGCGTTCATTAAAGCATCAAGTCCAATCTAGCGGCGATGACGGTCTGAGCGCTGCGGATTTTGTGAGAGAGATTAAGAAGTTACATTCAGAAACATTAGATAAACTATTGCTTCATGAAATCCTAGCAGTGGGAGATATTGATAGTACTATAGTAAACGCTGAGTTAGATTCTACAATAGCTGGGTCATCTGCTGGAGGTGGATCCGGCAGCATTAATGATGGAGCTATTACTACTGCTAAATTAGCAAATAATGCAGTAACGAGTGCTAAGATATTAGATGGCACTATAGCGACAGCTGATCTAGCAACTGGAGCAGTAACTAGTACTAAGATATTAGACGAGACTATAGTAGCAAACGATATAGCGACTGGAGCTGTAACTAAAATTAAAATTGCATCTGATTATGGTGATACAGGAGATCAAAGTTTAACGCAAATGTTTGCTGCGCTTGAAGCGGATATAGCGGCAGTTGATGGAACAGTTGCAGATGGTTCGATAACGCCTGCTAAATTGAGTGACTCTTATGGAGCTGGGAGTACTTTAGATCTTCAGACGTTAATAGGTACAGCGGCTGTAACGACTTCTATTACAGCAGATATAGCTACTAATGCAGCAGATATAGCTACTAATACAGGAGATATAGCTACATTAAATACCTATGTTGATGGGACAGTAGCTGTAGATAATGGAGCTGGTGTTACAAGTTCTGTAACAGTTAATACAGCTATAGGAAGTATTTTTGGATTAAATGGTCTTTATTTTGATGCTGCAGATAAAGTTACGGTTGCGGCTGCATTAGATAAGCTAGGTGCTGATATAGCGGCAGTTGATGGAACAGTTGCAGATGGTTCGATAACGCCTGCTAAATTGAGTGACTCTTATGGAGCTGGGAGTACTTTAGATCTTCAGACGTTAATAGGTACAGCGGCTGTAACGACTT